>Ga0209208_10000489_pt1 | contig 51383 bp, 44 predicted proteins | sample S1TSphfallax_3_FD_187694 | JGI IMG/M metagenome (GOLD analysis project Ga0209208, IMG submission 187694) | Host-associated microbial communities from peat moss isolated from Minnesota, USA - S1T2_Fd - Sphagnum fallax MG (SPAdes) (version 2) | ecosystem: Host-associated > Plants > Peat moss >... | reverse complement strand
CATCATGATGTCACTAGCTATCACTGACAATCACATTTGCACCAGCAGTTGAGATCATCATCATCATCATGTCACTAGATATCAGTTACTGTCAAGTTTTGCACCAGCAGTTGACATCAGGTTAGTAGAGCCTTTGGAAATTGAATTACAAGGATAAAAGTTTATTAGAATTTTAAATTGGTCAGAAAGCTGAACAGGAGTTGTGATGGGAGATCACTCTAGAATTTTGAAAAGGATATTTTTTATTGAAATTCTTTGGATTTTTTTACATTGCAATTAGATTAAAATTTTAATTTTTACCAGTGCCAGAAATTATTGTTCTCACCAACTGTTTTGGTTTGTTCTGATGTTAATTTGGAATTTTGTCAAATTTTTTTTCTTCATTTTTAAATTATAATTTGAAAGTAATGTGGATAGTTTGGGAGCAATTTAAGAAATTGGACTTCAAATGAGCGCTCTTGTTGAATCTTCACTTAACCATTTGTTTTCTCAAGCATTTAAAAGAAAAGAAAATGCTGTAGCTTATCTATCCAGTGGAATGCAACATCTCATCTTTCCTCTTCTAAGTCTAAATACATTGTTGATGTCACTACCACAAGGGAAACCTTATGGTTTGGGCAAGTGTGCAATGATTTGGCCTTTCCCCAAGCTGACCCTAGTACCCTACTCCTCGTCATTCTTCATTGAAGTAACTGAAAAATGCTTAAGTTCTTGATAGATCCAAAAACCTCTAGTAGGTGTTCTTCATATCTGTTATGAATACAAAGGTCTTAATGAGTTACTTGCTGTGTGTATTGCATTTCTCCTCTCATGAACATTATCCAATTCAGTTCCCTCTACAATGTAATTCTTTGGGTTACAACCCCCATCTGATTGGGAATTGTCACCATGTCACAGGTTACAAACTTGCAGCAGCATTTGCACCTTTGTTTCCTTCCCTTTTTTGTCTACTGGGAGTGGAATTGGGACATCAAAGAGATTTCAATGCATGGTTTGCCCCACTTGCACTTGTAAGAGTCTAATGAGTGACAATTCAATGAGTACAGTGCAGGTGAGCCATCTGTGCTTGATAGCTCATGTCCAACCATCTTTGAGCTGATAGGTTAAATGTCCGATTTACAACATGCCACTACAAAACTACAAAGGTAGATACAAAGGGCTGTATATGGCTATTATAACCATACCCAACATAATTAAGACCAATTCATTTGGGACTGGAAAAGTCACCAACATTGGTATCATCAAAGATACTGATGCAGTACAGCATGCATCTCCCAGCACAACAAAAAGCAAAGATGAACCAAATACTAGTTCTGCTAACAAAGCTCCATTCCAAAATAAAAAAGCTGCAGGGACTGTTTTACAGTGGTGTGAGTCTGCCTCACCATCAGCCAACTACATCAACCTCAATTGTTGCATGAGTTGAATGAAGTCCCATACTTTTTCCTCTAGAGACACATACCCACTATGGAGAAATTGCTGGTGCCTTGAGAAACCAGTCTGCTACTACCTCTTATTGCCTCAACTACTGGTAGCAGGGAGATCCACTAGACTACTGGTGCATTATCTAAGCAACTGTCTACTGGGAACCAAAATCACAAAACACAAAGGCTATGAGTTGCCTGGGGTCCTTATGTACCTGGGTTCTTGTTCAAAATGATTTGGAGCAAAACACCATGGGTAGCAGTGGCTCCCACCCACAATGTCCAAGACTTAGAAAGAACTCATAATGCTACTGTAGCTTTGCAGGAAATAACTATGACCCAGAAACATCCTCGCAGACAGAGAAATGTAGTATCTCACTACTCACCCCAAACCAGCATCTGAGAAAGACTGGCATTAATGTACAAAATGGGGTCAGGAGGTGCACTGGTTTGTTCTCAAGCTCATGCATGACCTCCCATGCAACAGTTAACTTGTAAGTCCAAAGTAAAACAAGCAGACGAAAACTGAGGGAAATTTTCTCTTGGAGGCAGCTGCAATCAGGTCACATCCTCCACTTCAGAATGAAAAACAAAGCTGGGGAATGTAGTCGTTATATCCCTGCAAGGAAAAGCAAAAAAACAATCAACAATGACATGATGAGTCCTACAGGGTACATGTATGAATAGATACATACATCTATTGAGACCAACACAGTTCACACAAGGGGCAGAACCATAGAGATGGAAGAAACCAATTACTTGAGGTAAGGAAGAGTCATGTTCTTCATGAGTGATGGGTTACGAATCACAAGGCTGTGCCACTCTTCCTTATCAATCCTCCCATCATGCTTTGTGTCAGCATCCTCAAAAGTCTGCTTCCCAAGGCAAATCCACAAGGCCAAGAGTGCTGTAAATCATTTGCTGTTATTTAGAGAATAAAGATGCCAAGTCAATGGAAAATAGGTTGCATTTGAATCAAATTCATTATGACTGTTAAGCTGTATAGAAAACAACTTGACACTGTACACCAACAATATAGCTTCCAGAGGACACCAAATGCACAAAGGATGGTTTGACTGTCTAATACAATACAAACTATTTACCCTCAGCTTCTTACATGCTTTGGTTAGGGTGTTGAACATTTGGAAAGATGAGGATTGATTGTCTCAACCATATCACCTAGCTTCTCAGTTCAGAACAACTAAATATACTTAAGAGAATAGTGAGGAACTGTATATTCAGATGTTCTGGATCTACTGTACTGTACATATAAACCACACTAATCAGATTCAGATATACTTTGTACTGTAGGAAAGAAATGCACCTTGTCCAGGATGCTTTCAATCACATCATCTGACAAATTCATGTCTGACTCTGACAACAGTGCTATCACCATCTGCTTCACCTGTCACCCCACCAACTCTGTACTCAGGTTCTTTTGTCTCACTACACAAGAATGAATCAAATTCAATGGTGGCTCCAGACTCTCTTTCTTCATCACCATCATGCACATACAAAATCACCAGATTTTGGACAAGTGTCTCTTTGATGCCTACCTAAAATACCCATCACTCCATCCCTATAACATGTTAGTAGATTTTCACACATGAATGTATCATTTGGGTGGCTTCTGCTTCCTGTTATGAAACCCTGGACAACATCCAAATATAAAGTTGCAATTGTGCAGAGAGAGAAAAACAATATAGCATAGCCCACAACACCTCAGACACAAGGAAGAGGATGAATTTTAAGTACTTCTTCCCGCTCAATATACCCTGTCTTTCGCAAGTCATACAATTGGAATGCAACTGCATCAACCACAAAACACAGCAGTCAACATACCCTATTCTCAAGTCTAAATGAATCTGCCATCAAGAATCTCTGCAACATGTTATGTAGTACATATTCTCACAAGAAATGATTATGAGCAACACCCTGCTTTACAAGTTTATTCACAAGTCTAAATTCATATCACATATAATGAATACTTGCAGCAGCTGACTTTGAGATCATGCCATTGCACTTCACCACTCTCTTAAAAGTAACATCTTTGTCCAGTTCCACATATTAATCTTAAATTGTAAAGAGGAGTTGACTTCACATCCAAGTATATGTATATCTGCTAACTGTAGAATGATCCCAAAGGCAGAGAGAGAGAAAAGACAAAAGCTGACAATTGATTTTGTCATCGAGAGGTGCATCAGGATGGAAGACACTGAGAGAGCGAACAAATTCTCCAAATTCAATAACGCCATTTTGCTTTACATCAAACAGATCAAACACCTGCAGAAGTAAAAGGACAGCCCATCTCAAAGCAAAAACAAACAAAAAAACAAATGACCAAAGAAGCAAATGTCCACCACCAAACCACACACTTCTAAATGTTGATCCCCATTTAGTGAGACACTGACAGAGTGGTTCTCGATCAGTCATGTGTTATGAGGTGCCTTCTATTGTGCTGTGATGAATCATACAATAAACATGACAGTGGTGTTGCTCAGACACAAATTAAACCAACATATATGAAATGGCTTAGCTTACCCGGTCTGCAAAAAGGTTCTCTCGTTTGCTTTTGAACAGCGCCAACTGAAATTCTTCCTGCAGACAACACAACAGAGAGAACAATTTAAGAGTGCTGACAAAAGTCTCACAATGGAGAAAGAAAACCACAAGGGACTTGTTCCAGAAACTGCTCTATTCTCAGAATATGTATTTAACTAAAGGTCTTCACAACAGCCTACACAAAAAAGTGCAAATCCTATACACCCAAAATCTGCCAATGCAATCCAGGAGACAGTCTATGCTTAGAGGTACAAACTAAGCGTATTTGATGCTAACTACCAGTGTTAGTTATATCTTTGCAATGGACCTGTGCCAATTTGAAGAAACAAATCCAAGAACTCTGGTCTATCCTGAAGATTTGCTGGTTCCAAAACCTTCCAACTAAACATGATCAACTACTTTTGTTCACACAGCCTATGGTGTGGTTACAAAAAAAAAAGCCTAGGTTCAAAAGTTCTGAAACTGAACCTTCTTGATTCAATCAACCAGAGTCACAAATCTCAATGTCCCAAGTGCAGCCTTGTTCAGGAGACCATCCAGGTGGAGATGTGGGAAGAGAGGGAGAAGAGAATATATATAGTAGACAGGTAAAGTGGGCACACAGAACCTTGTGGATGAGACCATCATTAAAGATGGAACTACTGATCTTCTTGAACAGCTCATACAGGGCCTCAACCTCACTCACACTGACTGCCCCATCACCCCACCTCAAGCCAGTTAGAGAAACATTTGCCTACATCTGTATATATATATATATATATACACCCTTCCAGATAGCAACAAGCCTACTCCTCAAACACTGACCTCACCACAAAAGGTGTCCATGACACAGTGTGCTACATGCTTTGGAACTTGATATTGTGCTTCTGACCATAGAAAAAATCCCCTTTATCCTTGAGTACACCTTCAACAGCTTTAACCTAAACTCTCCTGGTTTTATGCATAACAAGCTAGACACAGCACTCCAGTACTTGACAATATCTAAATGCCATGTTTCAGAAGGCAGGATGCTAAATATGCAGAGTGACATGGTGAAGCTCTCTTCTGAGTGAGCAAGAGAGAGAGAGAGAGAGATAGAATCTATGAGAACCAGGGAGAATTTGTGATGAGCCTTGTCTCATTTACTTTGAGAAGATGACTCACAGGCTGTTTCTCCAGCAAGAATTGTGGGGTCTTCATAGCCTTGTGGCTCTTTTATCATTTTGGAATGAAAGCAACCCATGATGAGGATGAGGCTGTAATCCTCTAATACACAAATGAAGTGAAAGCAACCAAAACAATCACCCCTGCAGCAAGAGATGAACTCAGTCTCAGTGCATGTGGGTTCCAGAGAGTGCAAGAGACTATACTCACTCATGAAGCCCAGATTCCCACAGCAAGCAAGAAAGCAAGCAGCATAGTCATACATGCTCCCACTCCCACCCCCTCCCTCCAGTTCGGTTCAGTCGGACCTCAATGACCTAATGCATTGAAAAAAAGGGTGCAAAGGGTTTGCTAATGGGGAGGAAGGGGATGATGAACTGTATGTTTGAGAACTCATACTTCAAGTTCTTCACTAAAATTGTAAACTGCTTGATGTGATGATTTTGTGACAGATTGCTTCAGGAGCTCAGAGACACAAGGGCAAGCAAAGGGGATTTGACTCAAACTCAGAAGGCCCAAGTGCTACAAAAATCTCCAAAACAGTTGCACAATATGCCAGAGGGAATGCCGATAAAAAGCTCATTCTACCCATTTCCTTCTTAACCCTAACAGATAACACGAGCTCATTCGAATTCCTCCGAGAAATTTGTCCCTCTACAGTTTGAACCCACTAGTTTTCCTTGAATAAAAACCCTAAACCACTGCATCGACATTGAATCCGCACATAAGAGTTGTGAGTAATGAAACCCATTTCTCAGAAACAGAAAACTTGGGCTATCTTTTTCCACAGTACTGCAATCTTTCCCCCCACCCAGCCACCTACATAATCGGCAGAAGGGGTAAAAAGAAGTCCCCCCATCTGAGGACAACGTGAACACCCCAACAAAAAAGAAGGAAGCAAAAAAAGAAAAAAAAGAAACCAAAAGGCCTTGTACCAGAAATGTGTACCTGATTCATTCAACAGCAGATCGATGGCAGGGTTCTCAAACACAACCAAAAAGAGGAGTGTAAACCTATACAACCCACCCGCGCATCACAAAAACCCGCGTCTATCTTTTGTCGTTAATAGACTCCAAGGATCACCACCACCACCCCAATTCCCCGTCTCAAAAACCGAAATCCTCAGAACTGAGGATTCAAACCCACAACAATCATCTAGGGACGCCATCCCATGAGGGGGAAAAAAGAGAAACAGACCCCACAAACAACAGCAGCAGCAGCTTTACAGGAGGTATGGTCTTCTGGGGACTTGCATGATGCACTCCTCAACTCTCTTCCCACTTTGCACTAAAACCACTACACCTGTGCAATCCACTCACCACAAAATACACGACACACATGGGGCCCATCTATCACACACTCTCTCGAGCTTAAAACACAAGTCGTCTATGAACTCCACAGTTCAACACTCCATGAGAGAGAGAGAGAGAGAGAGAAAGAGAGAAAGAGAGTGTGGGTGTTTGTACGTGTTTTCTGCTACTTACAAATTTGTAAACCTTTGTGAGAGAAAGAGAGAGATTGTGTGTTTGTCTATGTGTGTTTTCTGCTACTTACTTACAAATTTGCAAACTTTTGTTTCACAAGAACAAAATAAAAATCGTGAGACGTTCCGAAATTTTGTGAGAAGCTCCAAGTTGCTAGTTTTCCAAAGAAAAATTATTTGTAAGTTGGTACGGTAGTGTTGGAAGGGGAAGGCCTCAGAGTGCTTTACTTTCACTGTTACTTTCTCTGGAAGTGATAAATGCTGTGTAGAAAAAGAAGCCACATACATTGCCTCCATGCCCTAGTTGTTTGGGTAACTTATTTATTTTGTTTGAATGAATTTCTCCTATTTTGTGGAATTGTTTTTTGAGAAAAAGCTTTAGAAAAACTTGTTTTTTCAGTGTTAATTGTGTGTGTGTTTCTTTTGTGAAGTCAAAAAATTATGGAATAAATGCAACTTTTCCCTCAATTTTGCTTCGACTTTAATTAGAAGGGTTTTTTTTGCTTTGTGTTGCAAACTAATGCAATGTTTTTTGAATTGAATGGCCCAAACATGATACATTTTATGTTATGTTAGTTAGTGTGATCCATATTAATTAGTTGTGGGGGTGCCTTTCAAGCTCAGGTTTTTAGTTTTGCACCGAGTCTCTTTAATTTGCCCATAGCAAATAAACAATTCTGAAAGTGGAGACTCCCCAATACACAAATACTCACTCCAAAAATATAAAAAATAAGTTCCAATATTGGCCCAGCAACAGGTATAGGGTCCAAGATCACAACAGTGGGGCAAGCCATATAGGACAAAAGTGAGATGCTATTGGGAACATATTGGGGAACCAATTAGGAACTCCATGAGAACAAAAAAAATCCAAAAAATCCAACACCCTCCGGCAGCGGCCCCTCCCCCAAAAGGGGGAAAAAACTGGGTCTATTGAGTGAATGCTGCAGCTATGCATTGACCGACAAGAAATTATATTCGCCAGTGTGTTCATGGCCTATTTTGGTGTAGACTAATGGCAGGGGCAAGATTTGTGGGGACATTGTCTTATTTTTAATGTCTTAGTCCTAGGATTGAAGCCTTCCTTTATTGTTGTTCCAAGAGGGGGCGATGTCGAACTTGGACATCTCAGGACTCCCTCGTGCCCGCAACTGCTTCGACTCGTCTCAGCACTGCTTCGCGCTCGCAACTCCTTGGACTCATCTCAGCACTCACTCATCCTTGCACCTCCAAGTCATGCTCTAAACTACCTTGAGATGTGAGTGTGAATGCTCTTGCACGCTCGCAACTCCAAGTGATGCTCCTAGATTACCTTGACATTTGAGCATGGATATATGCAAAAAAAAAACCCAAGTTTCAAAGAAAAAGTAAAATATTCTAAAATTTTAGGACAAGCTTTAAACATAGATCTACAAATACTAGATCTTAAGGTGAAAGTAAAGCACATAAAAGAAGGATCGTCATAAAAGATAAAGATAAAAATCATAGATTAAATTTACAACAAATATTTGGATTATTGTTGGATCCAATCATTTATAATTTAAAATATTATATCAAGGAGATTCAAAAGAGCAAGGAATCAACTAAGTTATATCAATTACTTCTATAAATTTCTCCCTATAATTTGTACATTAAAAAAAATGTCGATTTAATGAGGGAAGATTTTATCATAACACTATTTGAACATGCATTAGCAACATTTCCAAACTTACTACATTTTTTGGATTCTTGTGTTCTATATAAAATATAGAAGGGCATATCGTTAATTGGGCCAAAATGCACACCATTTAATTCTTAGAGACTAGGACTAAAAAAAACCAAAAAATCACGAACTTGATTGTGCTTCAAAGGTGACAAAACGACATGTTGATCTACAAGTAGCAAACAAGGAAAATGTACTCACTATTCTTGAATTAGATAGTAGGAAATCAACACCATAGTTGAATGGAGTTTGTACAATAAATAATAAATAGCTAAGGCATGTGGGCAAATCAAACAATAGAAGCAACAATGGATGTTGTTGAAAAAGGAGCATATTCCTCAAGGAGGGCCAACATCTCATGGGACATTCCCTTCAACTCATTTTCTTCTCAATTGAATGGCAAAACAAGATCCATGAAGATGGGGTCAATAGATGTGCTTACAAAAAAAGAAAAAGATGTTACAATGATTTTGTAAACCTTGATTATGCAAGAATCTGAATTGTCCATAAGCTTACAACAACTAAAGATGAAAGTTGCAAAGCTCACACAAACAAAGGTTACACCATTTTGAGATGGGATACCCATCAACACCTAGTGATATTGATTCAAGTGTAAATAATGAAAAGTCAACATTCAACAAAAAATAATAATTAAAATTTTATAAAACATGAAAATTAGCACCCAATTCATGCAATTTTTCTTACACTAACCTATAATCATTATATACTCAACATAATTATGTTACAAATCATGTATGGAATTTAGATGAAATTGGCATTCAAACTAACAGACAAGTAGGAGTAAGAAATTTGGCTAGGAAAATATCAAATTAAATTTATAACAGCATCCTACCTAAATCTTGGGAATTTTAAACTACAAATTTTGAAATAAATGCTACAAGAGGTGTTATACCAAGGTTTTACAACTTCAGAACAAAGAAATTACAAGATGATTACATCAAACTTTGTAAACCAAAGACCTACATGGCAATTCAAAAGAAAGCTTGGATGACTTCCTTATCATTTAAAGAATTCCTATATTTCTTCAAGAAGATTATTCAAGGTGGAATGTCTTTCACCAATATGCACTTGTTTGTTTTGGATGGGCATGGGAAACATGTTATTTTAAAAGTAATAGTAATAAAACATGCACAAAAGTTTGGGTTAAACATGATCGCCTTATCATCCCACACATCACATGTTTTATAACCATTAGATGTACCTTTTTTTAACCATTAAAACAACATTAAAAAAGCTCAAGGATGTAACTATGTTTAGAAACAATCACATAAAACCAAACAAAAAACCTTAGTTAGATCAATAAATCAAGTTTTAAAACAATCACCCACAAAAAAAACATCAAGTTTAGATTTAAGGCTATAAGAACATGGCATTTCAACCACAAGGCAATGGACAACAAGAATTGACATTCAAAAATATACATTGCAACAAACATCAATGACCAAGAAAGTGAAAATGATTGCACAATAAATGAGGAAGCTAATCATAATAAAAAAATATGGGTCTAAGGAATCTACTGTTATAGAACTTTTGCATATAGTTGAAATAGTTCAACAAATATGAGTTAAGGATCTACTTACCAATAGGTGAAACAAGACCAACATCATTATGTATATATTGTTCAAAGTTCTATAGTGATTAAAAAGCAACCATAAGATGTCAATGTTGTAAACCTACATGAGGATAGTCTTAAGGTGCTACAAGAAACTTAACCTTTTTCAAATTTGACCCAAAAATCCATGTGTTTGCATAACTTATTTTTAGTACTTCATTTACATGCAAAACAAACAAAAGGAAAAAAACCATTAGGTGGTTATTCCCAATCACATATTGTGACATATATTGAATACTTAGATATCTTAAGGAAAAGAACCACTACATGATTATTCCCAATCACATGTTGTGAAATTTATTGTCTTTATAAGAAAAAGGGTGGCTTTACAACTAGGTTTGCAACTCAATTTTTGAGTTGCAATGACCATTTGCAACTCACTATATTTTTACACCCATGAGTGTTATTAGACAAGTTGCATGAATTGCAAGAAATGCAACTCATCGTATATATAATTACATTATAATGCAACTCATTGCAATTCAATTGCAATTTTATCACAACTTCTTTTCAACTACTATGAAACTCCCCTATGACTATAGCCATAATGTTATGCTAATATCATTTTTCATCCATTCATCAAACTTTAACATGTGGCATTATGAAAAATTTATGGTGATTTTTAAAAAAAAATCATATCCATTGTCCATTATGATTATTCATTTTCAGTGAACTTATATTATGACATGTGGCACGATAAAAAGTTGTCATGTGGCATATGAATTGAATTTTGGAAACAAATATACATATAAATACCTAAGTAGGTTGGTACATAGTCATAGGTAGGTAAATTGGTAGCTCTTACATACTGACCTACCTATTCACCTACCTACTTAGGTAGGTAAAAAATAGAAATGTAAAAGGGTAGGTGAACTAAAGAGTAGCCACATAATTTATTTATTTTTGTTTTATGTTTTCCATTTAGGGTTAAGTTTTTATGAACTTGTCCCAACATGGCACATCTATTTTAATGTGAGAATACAAGAGAAGATGCCTTCTTTATATGATTTATGAAATGAAATCTTCAAAACAAAGCATATGGGTTAATTTTTTATGTTGCACCCTAGTTGCAATTGAATTGTAACTATAAAAAAGATATTTCCACATGCTTTGTGTTTGATTTTAATTTTTTTAATTAATCTGAATTTTTAATTAATCATCTAACATAATTATTTGAATTATATTAGATAATTAATTAATGAAATAACTATCAAATAATTATTTTGATAACGGATGATCTGAATTCAAATAAAATTCAATAATTACTCAATAAAAAATATATAAATTATTATCTAAATAATCTGAAAATAAATCAAACTTAAATAGCTAATTAGTTAGTGAATTTAGATAATTAGTTATTAAATAATTAATTATAAAAATTTAATAATTACTTATTCATTATCTAAATTAACTAAAAAAATTAATTTGATTAATGAATTCATATGAATATTTTATTATTCAATTTAGTTAATATATTACATATTAATTAATAATTAATAAATTATGAACAAATAATTTATTATGAAATATTAAATAATAAACATGAATTTGAATCAAATACATCAAGGTATATAGAGACATATCCATATGTACACCCTTATTGAATGTTTAATAAAAAATACACATTGTCTTTAATTTCACAAATTGTTTGAATTATATTGATAAATTTACATTTAGGGCTAATTATTTAATATAGTTTATATTTCATAGTAATTAAATAAATTAAGCCATAAATTAATATCTAATATTAGTAAATTATTTCTAAATATTATGTATTAAATATGCTATAAGATGCAATTGTTGTGGGTGCCAAAAAGTTATTCACAAAAGAATTGGCTATTCTCAATTTTGCATTTTCTCATGTAGCCTAGAAAATTTTTAGGTTGATAAGCTTGAATACCATGATGTACCTCCAATATAAATATTTTTAATGTAATTTATATAACATTGGGATTCAATTTGAAGCCTACAAATTCACACTTTATATGGATAATGAATTGATAATACTTTTTATTAGTGGCCAAATAATGGCATTGTAATGGCCATCCACTTGTAAAACAATGCTAATACTATGGCCCTATAATGGCACATAAGTAACAACTAATGGCATTTAGGTGGTCATATATTGCATAGTTGTGGCACAATAGTGGCATAATAGCGGCCACTTAATGGCAACATAATGGCCAACTAGTTGCACAAATAGACTTCACAATTGAAAGCTAGTTATAAAGTTTGTACCTCATGGACGGTGGGAATGTAGACACATTATGTAATCACACATATGAAAGTTATATGATAGTTGTAAAAATTTGTTCAATGTGTAACTCATTTTTAATAGTCCTAACTTAGTTGCATGTTACAATTACAATGCAACTCTTCAAAAAGTCAAATGTAGTTGTTTACGTGTTTAAATACGATGCTTATAAATTACCATATATGAAACACATTTAGAACTATGGTGCAATTATTAAAAAACTAGCTTATTTTTTGATGTGGAAATTTATTTATTAAATCACCATGTTTATAATGTGTAGTTGCATAGGAGTTGCATTTTGAAGGACATAGTTACAACACAATTATACTTGAGTGGTTTTTAGTTCTAGTTGTAGGGTAGTGTGGTTTCCACAAACACAATTTTTCATAGTGTGAAATCTACATATCCCAGTGAAAAAACCCATGGATAAAACGCTTGTAAAGGAAATTCAAGAAGGAAGGCAAAAGGAAAAGGGGGACAAACAATTGAAAAGAACAATAAATCTAAAGACTACAATAGATTGAATAACTCAAATAGCTACTAAGAAATGTGTTAGAACACAATTTGTTACAATTTATATTTCAACATCTATAAGGGAGGTGCATGATAGATTTCACCAAAATTTTCAAATAGGTTTGCAAATAAATTTGCATAGGTATAGAGGCATGAGTTTCAAATGCACAACATGGTTTTCAACAAAAGGCTAGGCAGTAAGCATGAAGGTGTTGAGTACCAAGGTTGTTGTTTTCTAATGATTAAATGCATTGAAAATAAACAAAAAATAAAAAACTCAAACATAACACAAGACCATGGCAACCAAAGGAACACCAAGACCATGGTGATTAAGAAAAACAACAATTAAAACATGGCAATCAAGAGGAATCAAAACCATGATGACCAAGAAAAACACCAAGATCACAACGACTAAGAGGAAATTAAAACTATGACAATAAAAAAAACAATAAATCACATCAATCAAACGAAACCAAGACCATTGTGACCAAGAGGAACACCAAAGCATGACGAGAAAGAGGAAACCAAAAACATAATGATAGCCAAAAGAACAGATAACACAATGACCAAGAAGAACCAAGAACATGAAAAACAAGCATCACAAACTTGCCCCTTCCATGTATATGTGTTTTTACAACATTTTAACAATGTGTTCAAGGTTAAATGCTAGTGAAGCACATTGATCAATCATTTGATATTATGTTATAATGACATTTTAATACAATGATCAAGAAAAACAAGAAAACACAACAATCAAGAGGAACCAAGACCATGATAATCAAAAGAAACCCCAAAAGCACAATGGTAGTTGCACACAAAAGGAATGAAACTTGGATTTACATAAACTATTAAAAGTATTACAACTTAATACTCATTTACTTTGAAATTTTCTAAAAATTATGTTTAGTTGAATTAGGCTTGAAAATAACATAAATTAAAACAATAATGAATATCAAATTGCTTCATAACTTTTTAATAAATATATGCACATTAATCACATTATAAAACTTGTTTTATACATCCCATTTGACAACATTATACCATTTTTATTAATAAATAACTATTTCAATTCTATGAATAAATAAAATCAACACCTTGCCCAATTATAATTGAATTAGAAGTATGATTTCCAACAATTTTTTTCACAAAAACAAGTTATTATATCACCTAAATGTATTCTTGAAGGTTAAATGTGTCAATGTTAGGAGACAAAAAAAATAAACAAATTGTGTCAAAATTTTATAAACATGATGTATTATGTTTTAATAATTGCATATGCAAATTTTCATTGAAAAAATCCAACTAAAATTGTTGTATTTTTTATTTTTGTTAATAGTATAAAGTTATACATTCCCACTTATGGGTTTCATTGGGTATGTAAAGACTAAAGACCTTGCGAGATTTTTTTTGAGTAGTTGGAAGGTATGTTCCTCATCATAACTTTTCATTTGTGAGGGATGGGTAGGTGTTTCAAAAATCAAAGTGCTCACTCTTGTGGGTATTTCAATTTTTGAAAAGCCCACCTTCCTTTTTAAAAATTTCCCATGATTCTTGATGATTAACCTCCAAGCATTGTGCAAATATTTGCCTGGTATCATGGGAAAAAAATAATTTTATACATCTTCACACACAATAAAGCCCATGGCTGAGGTTTTTAGCTACCACTAATAATTAATGGAATCTAAATATATTAAATAATATATGCAATTATTTAACTAGTGATGAAGGCACAATTTGCACCCAAAATTTGAAGATTCTTCCTTTTTGGATTTCTCTTTCTTTTCTTTCCAAAAGAAAACATATTAATATTTTCACAATGTCTTATCTTTTGCACATGGTAGGCATTTCTACTTTTACTAGAGTCCAAATGTGATGATATATTAGAATGTATTTGGTGAGAAGAAAAACACAGAATCAATCAATTGTGCTCATCAGGATTATAGTTAGATGATTAGTGGAGAGTCTAATAAGTTTATAATAATGTCTTGCTTGGACATGCTAGTTTCTCTCCATGGTAATCGCATTTTTGATGAGATGTTAAGTGATAGGTAAAGCCAAAGGTTATGGGCTTTACTATGCATAAAGACTTGTCCAATTTGTATTTATTTTTCATGATATCCAACATACATCATGGGAAATACACAAAGAAAATAAAAGCACACATTTTGAAAAATGTAATCCCACCCTTTGTGTAAGCAAAATTACCTTGGATAATGTGCCTTCTTAATACAATAGGAAAATCTGACAAGGTTTTTATGAATTTTGGAACTATAGAACATGGAATCAAGGAAATGTGTTCATGAATATTATTTGTTTATTTCATGCATAGTCAAATACAGTCATCAATCAAATGTTGCAAATATGGGGTGAGGAAGATAATATGGAAGCAAGCAAAGAATGGTGCTTCTGGAAAGGATTTCTCAACAAGAGAGAAGATTGGATTTCCAATGGGTATTGATTTGAGCACCAATTGGATATCGTGCAATAAAAAAACTAAAAGACATAACACATGTTGCAATGTTTCATTTTTCAAAATGTCTACTCATGGCTAATGTGTAATTATGTCAAATAAGGTGCCTTCCATTTACAATACCAAAAACTCAAGAGGTTTTAATTATGAGTAGGAAATATCTTATGTTGATTATTTAAAAGTGTGAGGTACCTTATGAAGGTACATAAGCGCCTCCCCCCCCCCCCTCTAAATAATAGGAGTAAAATACTTGGTGAAAATTCATAATGTTAAACTATTTTTTATATAGAAAATAATTTGGTTTGAAAAATGGGAAATAATTATATTTTTTAGTAAGATTTTTCATTTTCAAATGGGATTTTTTGTTTTCTATCGTGCTCCTCACTGGCATTAAATAAAGCGCCTCAATTTTTTACATGAGGTAAAACCCATAGATTGGGGCTTTACCGAAATTTGGGAACACCCTTGGTAAAACTCCAATCTTGGGGCTTTACTTTACACATAAATTCTCTCTTCTTTTTTAAGGGGGATATTTTGGGATACAAGGTGCCCTTCAAATACACCCAAAGAATTTTCTATGTGCTTAACATTCCATGTCATCACACATCCAATTACAAATGTATATAAGAAACTTGGATTTTGGATTGTTCATGTTGTAAAAGTAGTTCAATTAACCTATAATAGAAGTGAATGAATTTTTTTAGGGGGATTTCCTTTTTGGTTTGGGGGGATAGGAGAGAGAACAACCCAACCAACCTTCCAACTTGAAATGTTGGAAATTAAAACAAAATTGACGAAAATAGTGTAGGGTAACACCATTGAAGTGGGGCATCCCCAAAATAAACACCTCCTCAAGGGGCTGCCATTGCCATGGGTAAAACACTAGGGATCATGGAAAAAATGAAAAACAGAAACAATGCATTTCAAAAAAGCAAAATGCTTGCCATAATGTGTGTTTTGTTTTTTAAATGCCCCATTGTTGCCGGAGGAAAACTTGTGCTTGACATCATGCCCTCTAGACACACTATTTTTTATTTATTTTTGCATGATGTTATATGAAATAGAACTGACCCAAATTAAAGATTAAAAAATACGAAAATGACTAGAGTGAAAACTAAAACAAATAAAAGGAAAAATGAATGGATTATTCAATTTATAATGATTCCAAAGCAAATCCTTGATAGACCATTGGACTCATTTCCACAACTACCATAGCCCCAACAACTTATTTAATTGGGCCCTTGAAACTTCTAATATAACTATCAAGATTTTGATAGACAAATGTCCTTTCCTCCTAGAGGCTTTAGCTTGAATTGACATAACATTTTTCCCTTTCAATAACACTTCATAGTAACTTGTGACTTACTATTGGACTCAACATGCACATACCTTTCTCCTTTTGAACAACTTATCGGACAATAAGTGATTTGATTTTAGGATTCTATCTCACAGTGCTTACATCATCATACCTTTTGTAAAGTGTAATTTTTTGGAGAGTTGCTTGATGTTCATTGAGCTCACATCTTATCATTTTATGGGCTTGAGTATGGTATGGGAATAGTTCCATATTGTACCAGAATAGTTTCATATTCTTTCTTTTGACAACACTCAATTCCTTTTGTTAATGAATTGACATGGTGCTCACCAAAGATAGGGTTTGTATTTGGTTGACATCATCATAGTTGACCCAATATGAATGGATCTACTTCTTCAATCATGGTCAATTCAAGGAATTGCAGCATCAAAAACAATTCAAACAAAGAAAAGAAATTACTTGGACTGGCACCTTGCTAATCAGTTCCTCCCTTTGATGATTGAGATCTTTAGCTATTTATGCAAAGAAGCAAATGATTTTTTACACGATTGTGCCAATGTTGTTTGGAGCCTAAGAAGGCCAAAGGGTGCTGCCCTTTTTCTGTTACTTTTTTTCACCAAAAGTATCCATAACATTAAAAAATAAATGAAAGTATCCTTCACTTTAAGTCAAAGGATAGTGGTAGGCTTAACCACTCAACTTCCCCCACTTCAAGACCCACCATCCATCCCCACTGCTGATTTGCTGCAAAGAGTTGGTAGCTGAGTTGAGGACCTTTCCATGTCTCCTTATTCTCAAACCCCTAGCTAGTAGTCAACTTGCATCGATTCTAGTCCTTTTGTTTTGTTCCTTTGTATCCTCTCTAGGTTTGGGGGTTTTGTATATAAATAAAGTCATACATGATTTACAAAATTATGCACTATGGTACAGTCAGTTCCACCTAAAAACACTCTGTTCTATTAGTGAGTACCGTAGGAATGGGTTTTATCAAGGCCTGCTCTAGAGTGTAACCAGTTTTCCCCCACCATTGATTGATTCGCATCTCTCACTTGTTCTTCACTATCGATTCGCCGCTGCACTACAAGTGACACTGGTTGCGCCAAAAGTGGAACCAGCAAATGGCTGGCTGTGTGACTTAAGAAGAAGCTTGAAAAAGTGCCACAGGAGGTAGGAGTTTTTGAGAATCATGCCTAGTTCTGGGACCTGCAGGAACTCATTGTCTAAATCTGGCAACTTCTAACTTTTTTTGCATCAAAATATGACAAACTTGTGCGGTTTTCCCTAAGAGATCCTGTAGTAGAATTCACACTGGATTATTTTTGGTCACCACAGTGAGAAAATTCGCCTAAAAAACAAAATTGCTTCAGACCACAGAGCAGGCTGGGAAAATCATGATTTGTTAAGTGACTTCTTTGGGGTTTTTAAAAAAAGGCATTCAAAATAATTATTTGATCTCATGGTCATACTTTGAGAAGAAGCTAATTGTTTCACACTCACAAAATCAGGAGCTGCATGTCTATTTGAAGATAATAGGCATACTGGCCAAAGTGCCTGTGTTGGGATTTTTTTTGTTGTTCCCAAGGTGTTGTCATCAAGTTCTCACTGGGTTTTCAACATGTTCCCCAATTTCCCAATATGTTTCCCAACATGTTCCCAATAGCACCTCACTTTGTCCTATAGCTTTGCCCAATGTCATCATCCTCTTGGAACCTATAGAGTTGGGCGGACATAGAGACTTACATTTTTCTATGTTTGGGGTGAATACTTCTTTCAGAACTTTTTTTTGTTATGGGCCAATCAAAGAGGCTCATTGCAAAAAAAATTCTGAACTTGGAAGCAAGTCCCCAACTAAATAATGTGTTCCCAATAAGATAGGTGTATAGTGGATGTTAAAAGTTCACTAATCTGATCACTTTACTTTATGAAAGATGATTCAATTTGTATTGTTTTGACATCTTATTGGCCATTTTCCATAGCACAACATGAGTGTTTCCAGCTTCAAATAGATGCCATAGTATTTAGGTCACTTTGATAGCTCATTGTCAAATATTTAATTCATTCTCAAAAACTCAATTGGACACTCATTTTTAAATTGCTTTTATACTCAACAAAGGTTGAGCGTTAATTAGCTAGAAACTTGTGCCAATTGCACTTTCAAAAAGTTAAGAGATTGGGTAGTCTACTTTTAGGACAATGAAAAAGTTGTGTTATTCTCTGTCTCATAAAGTTGGTGGCTTTTTCATGTACAGACATTTGATTTCTTTGTCAAAGTATTAAACAAGACCCCTTGAATGGGGCAAAAATAACACAATGAAAAAGCAACATATTTCTATTAAAAAAAAATCGGCATAGCTAACCAATATTTATCAAAATAATTTAAAATAATAATAATAAATTTAATTAATGTCGAACTGAGTTACTATGGTAATAGATGTGTATGTGGTTTCTAATGTCCACAAATCCTTTGATTTTCACATTTCACATTATGTGATTGATCCATTTGTCTTCTGTCAAAACTCCAAACCACTCTATGGTTGATGTTTTCACAAATAACCTTGTGTACCACAGGATTTGGTGTAGCTAAGAATAAGAAAACCATGTGCCCATGTCTCACTACAAATTGTTTTTTATTATTTTATCGTCACAACTGGTGAACATACTTATTTTGGCATGTACACTGCATCTAATAGGATGTGGAATAGTCTCTTATGCTTTGGGGCTTCATTGCCCAGGTTCCATATTCAGCAGATGTCTTCCATAACATTTGCTCATGCTAATGAAAAACAATTCCAAATTCCATGGAATCCAATCTAGGGATTAATGACTCCAAAGTATTTCATTGTGCAAGGCACACCAAAGTGTAAAGTATGTTGTAGTCTATGGATGTAGACGACATATTTTGCAACTTGTCACAATTTCTTTTTAAAATCCTGAACATGTGGAAAACCATCTATCGATTTGAGCTTAAGATGTGAAGTGGCAAATAGTAGCGGACAAATCCCTTGAATTTTGCAACTTGCCTTTTGTCATTTTTGTTTTTTCAATGGCATTTGGAATTCCATCCATTGTGTGCGGGCAACAAGGGGATGAGAAATCCTACGACGATGAACATTTTCTTTAGGCACAAACTTTGGCATTGTGCTCTTCCTTTTTGTCCTCCTTTCAAGACAACCAAATTGTAAGTGTTTTCATTAAACTATAGTTCTTTCTATATGAAACTGGTTCACACGTTGTGCATGCTGTTTTTTCTTGGCATAAACATCTACGACCTTTTCAACCTTCATCCTGCTAAAAGGATTCATTTCCTTTTTGTATGGAATATCTTGAAACTTAGCAAAAGTTGCTTGTGGTATGGTTTTGGATATGGTTATCAACAAGTTTATGAATTATGTTTCTACATTTTGCAAAACCACACACACTATCAAACAACTCAAGATATTGAAATTTGTTTGTTTTTAATGTTCATCAAATCCATGTAATGGGAGTCTGAGAACACATTTTATTGTTCATTCAATTGCACTTCATACTTTCAATGATTTTATGGATCATGGGGTTCCGTTATCACTTGATCAATTTGGGATTAACAGTTAACACCACACAAAACAAATCTGTCCATAGCATTTGTTGTACTTTTAATCTTCAATTTGACTTGGTACTTTTATAAATCAATGTGGAAGATGTATTTCAGTTATAGTCAAGAGATGTTTTATTTGATGAATTATGATTGTACATATCAATTCATGCATTTTATGTCTTATAATATGCTATATATTATATTCATTGAGATTATGAAAGGATATCATTGTGTTTTCATATACCATGAGCAAGTTCATTCCGATTTCAAATACATTGAATGAAAGTCATATTCAATTGAAATTCTTTTCATAATTTTGTCGAGTTAAATTCAACCAAAATATAAAATTTTAATTATGAGGAGCATATGTTAATTTGTTTTTTAATATTCATGTAGGTGGGTTGGTGAAAGGAGTGAGGTAGTTAAGTAGTTATGGTATGTTTTTATAATTGTCACATGGAGTTGGTGGATGATCAAATTGTAACGGTAATGATCACTAACAAACCTTACACTTGTTTCACCTAAACTAGTTCCAAATATATTGTTACTAGACTTAAATACAATCGCAATCACATATAATCGTAAACAATTGAACTAATGTTGAAAGTGTTTAATGTGTTTACACACATTTTGAAAATATTGTTGGAACATTTGAAATGACTCGAGATGAATCTAGTGTATATAGAATATTCAAAAGCACTTTTTAAAAATGTAACCAATGTTTCTGTTGCTTAACCTTATTTTTAAATGACTTGAAAAAACATGAAAGTGACATACAAATGAATAATAATTGAAATACACCTTTACTTAATAATGAAATGTGATTTTTTTTGGTCAAGGTTATTTTTTATAACTATAAAAATTTTGGGTACATAATTTATGTTGCCCTTTGCAACCAATTCTCTGCTATTGCCACTAACACCTCCTAACTAGCTAACCCACCACTTTCTAATGAGTCACCTTAAGTGGATGAATGCGACTATTGTTACCACATTTGCAACCTATTACCGATACCGTGTTACATATCAGCAAACAAACTATATACCTGCGCAACATGTGGCCAACATGGGTATGTAGATTGTGACCTAAATGCTACCTCTGTTCTCTCAACAACAGTAAGAAGCAGCACATCAAAATCTCCTATCTTAAATTGTGTTTGTATCCTTTCATTTAGATATCACATTGGTGAAATGGTTGTATAATTAGGACACCAAATTAGAACTTTCACCACCACATCTTACTAAATATAGTCTTTTATTTGGCATTTTATAATCATTGAACTTATCTTTTCATTTTTGAGTCTAGTTGGGGCGCTTGGCTAATAACTATCCTGATATTGACATCTTTTGTGTGGTACAAATTTTCTATTACCTTTCCATCAGCTGCTCCATCCATTAATAAATAGTCTTCTTTAATGTGCTTATAATCAACCCAGAATCTATTTGTATTCATTTTATTCAATTTGACCATGATGATAGGACACATAATGTTTTTGCTTCCATTCTTCTGTTTTTCAAGAAAATGGTTTTCAAACATTCACAAACAAATGCATTTATTTCCCCCATCAACATTTTGATTCACCCAATTGGGTGTTGACATTGCCCTTTGTAAAGATGGGGGGTTTATACTCTTTTGGATATCATCATTACTAATCCAACAAAGCAAATATTCTTCCCTGCTCAATTGAAATGCTTAAAGCCCCTCGTTATTAAGCCATGCATACAAAATAAGTTATTGAAATTAACACCGATGAAATTAGTTTGTTCTTAAATGCTTTGGCTATCTGCACAAACCAATCAATAGTTTCTTGCATACTTTCATTAACAAATCTTGAGACAATGAAGGTCTAGAAGGTTCCCTAAAGATGCATTAAAACATATGCAAGCCATGTAAACTTCATTCATTCTAAATTAAATAGAAAACATGAAGGTTATCTTCCACCTAATTTCCACTCCTTGCAAATTCACTGCCCAACCTCACATCTAGTTGTTATTTATTGGTGATCTTGTTCTTGCTTTAAGTGCTTTCTTGTTCCTTTCACCTTTTTCTCGTGTTATCATTCAATATTGTTTGTCATGTTTACAATAGTTTTAATCCTACAGTCTCATATCATGAGCTACAACCCATGTCCCTGCAAAATTTTGTAGTATAGGGAAGATGATATGGTTGCAGATATAGGAGTATGAATGTGAGTTTGCTACAGACATTGTGAACCCCCATTAAGTTTGGTACAACTTTGATGAGGATTGAAACCTTAGTTGTATCCTCCTATTCAGAGTTCATCCCAACACGTTAGTTCTACCTTGAATCCTAAGTTTTCAAACTGCCACAAAAAACATTCACTTGAATTCCAATCTTCCACAATAGATCCACTGTTGATATGACTGCATTCATTTTTGCTTTGTCTTAGATGCAATCCCTGTATTTGTTGAATCCATTTGACAATAACCCAACCTGACTGGAGGTGAAAAATTTAGTAAGATCCTACCCAACATGAGTTTTGACAAATGATGATTCTAGCACATGATCTGGTTGTACCAACCATCACCCTAGTACAAAAATGCAATTGCAGGACAGTGACAGTCTTACAACCCAACAAGACTATGCTATCTTCCAGTGTCTAGTTGCAGGTCACCATATTAAGACATACAGGTATATGCCAGCCTTTTTGCTCACTAGCAGAAGATCCTAACAAATGTTTTAGAAACTAGGTGAGAGCCTTGGGGATTCTTCAAAATCCGTAGCCAACCCATTCCCCAAGTCCTTTCAGTTTGCTCTCTTGATCAGCTTTGTGTGCCTAATAAATTCAGGGTTTCCACCAACCCTCAGCTCATGTTGACAAGTGAGCTCATCATGACCAATGCCTATCTATGTGCAATAGAAGAAAACAACATCGTACCAAGCTGCTCCCTTGCCACATTGAACCAAAGTGGAGAAGACTGTGTGCTATCCTTGTCTGCTGCAGCAGACAGCAGCCCCAAATCTTTCTCATATTTCCTTGGAAAAAAGATGCACAGCAGGGAGAAATGATATCTTTTTGCACATGGAAGATAAAAGGTCATGGTTAATCTTGAAGTTCTATGGCATGTGCGCAATATGCAGAAGGACATCTATCAGTCACAGGGCCACAAGACAAGTCAGGCCTTCTTTACTGGCAAGATGTTCCAATGAAATTCTGGTCAGCTACACATACAACTTGATCAAGGGGTCTACAACTTCAACATGGTAGCTGGATCCAAAGAAGAAATGAAGATTAGCCAGAATTGCAATTCCTCATCAAGGCCATAATCACCAATACACAGAGAACACTGGGTCAATTCCACTGAACCACAAGCTCCCCACCAGAGTGTTGATCAGATGTTCAAGTGTCCTGTAAGGAGCCACATTCTAAAACAATAGTTCAAATTTGAACTTCTTGGAAGATTGCAGGACAGATCAAAGACACAATCTCTAGAAAATAATTATTTACATTTGGCTGCAGATTTGGTCATTCCAAACGATCAAGCCCATCCCGAATGGCTGTTTGGAAAGTCTTGTTGTGAAGCAAGTAGGAAGAGACATGCCCACCTCTCACCCAGCGGACCTCTGACCCTGGCCATGCCTTTTGCAGTTTAAGTGCTGAATGGTCCGGCACATAGCCATCATCCTAAGCATCACACATAGCAGAACTGCAGACCTAAGAATTCATAACTTCATAGTAGCACAACCTGCACAACCTACACAGGATGGTACGCTGAATACTACATTACATTAACATTTGCATTCAGCATTGCATTACTGTATATGAACAATTCTAGATAATCACAAATAACAACATATAATCATGCACAAATGAGAGAAGGCTTACTGTGGCAGCCACAAAGATGACGGCACTAGGGTTCTTGGGAAGAGGAAAACGAGTCACATCTGTGAGTGCCAAGACTGTGCGCATCCGCTCGACTACTTGTTCTCGAGTCATAGATCCAGAGAGTAATTTATCACGCATAAGCACTTCCCATGCAGTTCCATGTTGTAATATGCCCTCACAGAAGGCAACAGCTGCTGAATGGGGTGTTAAGAATGGAAGAATGGCCACCGGTGTAGGATGCAAAGACCCCACCATGGCAGCATGCACTCCTCCTGAAACCAGACTTGGCAAAAGTTGCATGTTAGGGTTTTTGAAGTCTATTCTGCCTTTTAATCTCTTTCAGTGCAAGGCCAAGCTTGTTGATGAGCAGTTGACTATGCTACTGGATGCTAAAACACAACTGAGACAGAAGAAAGTGGATTACCCATGCTTAGCCCACAAACACCAAGCTTGTTAAATCCTATCTCATTCTGCATCCAATACAAAAGTGTACGTGCTTCTTCAATTGTTGCTCTTCCCAGCAACAGCAAGTCACTCACACATAACAGCCTTGACCCTGATTGCAAAGGTGGTCTTCTCTTACCATAGAAGGGGCTGCACCCAAAACAAAAAAAAAGACTGTGAGGAGTACCAAACCCTCGTCCCATAGTGTAAGATCCATATGCCTGCAAGCATTTGATGGAATCAACCACAGCTGTGCTCCAGAAAAAAAAGAATTAATCTTTGAGATGACTCATACCTAAACAGAACCTGAAAACTGCAAACAATGGAATCTATTCCCAAAAACTCTTCAAATTTTCAGTTTACCTGTTGCATTTTTTTGAACTGGTGAAAAATACAAATCCTTCTGATCAGGATTTCTAACCTATTTCTTCCTATTTCTAACCTTATATTACATTCTACACGGACAAGCTAAGGTAACACAGTAAGTCAAGAGAGATAACTCACCTTTCCAAAACCATGGTGGCAATATTTTGTTTCAACAAAGGTGCCCCCAACCGCAATCGTCTTTCAAAACCATGATCCCCTGTGCCTGCATTGCAAGATTGCAATCTCATTCAATCCTCTCTTTTCAAGAAGGAGAAAACCCTCCAAAGATGGGAATGCCCATCAAGATTGACACATCAGCTTAATCTTTCACAGGATTTCAGTCTTGGATTCACAATGTACAGTAAACAATGTATCTTTCAAGATCATTTGTGGCTTTTAACCTCCAAACTTCATAAAACTAAGAGTCTGAAGTAAGAGATACTGTCTCCACACAATTCCTTCCTTGCATCACAGGCACTCTTCAGATCAACCGTAATAACACATAATGATGTTTCTCATGTACCCTGTAATGTAATGAGAAACATGCATTACAAGTATGACCATCAGGATACACAACAAACAGCAACACAACATAAACCCTCACACCAAGAACAGATTACACACATCCAATTCATTCTGCCAAATTTTCCTGGAATAGTTTCCACAGACAGAGGAAGACAGAAAAGAGGCAGAGGGTTTTAAAAATTACATACACACCAGCCAAATGCACAACACATGCAGTCTGGTGGGCAGGGGTGTGGCGAGGACTGAGCATCCGCACCCGGGCGATGTGGCTCTCACAAGGCAAAACTTCCCGGAGCATTGCATCACAGGGGGTGAGGAATGTGCCCTCTTGGAGACAGGCATTTCTAGACTCCCACAAGGTCTTCCAAGCTGGTCGGATGCTGGGAGGGGGCCAATGCTGGGAGGAGACCTGGACCAGACCCTGTGAGATGTTCTGCCGGATTAGCTGCTCCAGCAGCTCCAACTGAGGCCCCCCCCACCCCTTAGAGAAGAAGGGTGGTGCCAGTCTCAACCGGTGCATGAGAGCACCATACACGTGGTCTAGCCAGTAATGTGCAAAACCTAGATTGACCGTCACCATCTGTGGAGATGGATACCTCTAAAATGATGAAAACTCAACTACCACGCTTTTCCTAAACCGTCAACACCAAATGTAAAGCCTTGTAATCCACTGTCAACCTTAACATCATCTTTGAAAGATGGCTTCTCCAAATAAGAAAAATCTCAAAAACTACTCCCTTTGGAAAACCTTCTTAACACAAAAACACTAAACCTCAAAGCTTCTATTGCATTACTTGCTGTTAAGGCATTATCCCAAGGATTGTCAATCTTGAAAGCTCTCGCTCTTGATAACCCGGGTTGAAACATCGACCTTGCAGCAGCGGCAGCAGCTCCATTTGCGTGACACTCTATTCTGTCTTACAACGTTCTTGAATCGTGCCCCATAGATTACGTCTCCGCGGACATCCTGAAAAAACATCCCACCCTGCAAAGAAACCGCATAGCTATCTATGGCACTTTCAATCACCGAAATGTAGAGAAATCCCCAAAGACACAGACAGGGGTCAACACCAAATATGGTACTAAACTGTGTTTCAATCACCGAAATGGAGAGAAATCCCCAAAGACAGAGAGAGATGGGTCAAACCCAAAAAATGGTGCAAAACTGTGAACAAGAAGACGAAGAAAAATGCATCCACTTAAGCCACAAACGGATGTGCATTGATCTTAACAAGAAGTACCTATACAAGGGAAGAGTGGGATACAAGCTGATCATCATCAGATGAACAAACACATACATGTTTGTCTTCTATCAATCTTCACCTAACCTAGTCATGGCAGTGGATGAGGATGATGAACAATCAATCACTGCTCCTTGCTGCTTTCGTCACCTCAGCGCTACCTGGTCATCAGCTGGATTGACTGCAGGGCCAGAGTGAATCAGCACCCAACCAGCATAGCATTAAGGATGAATGATTAATGGTCAGGAAAACAGTTTTCTGTTGGGTCCCAGTTCACTAGCTAACCATGGCAGTTAGCTCAGTTGCTTTTTTCTTTTCTTTTTTACTACCTACCATTAGGGTTTTTTCTTTAAATTTCTTGTTTTCAAATTTGTGATGTCGCCACACTCGAGATCATCCACCAGAGGAACTGCCAAATTTGGCTATAGGTCACAAATCAAAGTAGAAAACTTTGAAGATCCTGCTATATTTTGGCAACCTGATGGAAGAACCTATTGTCTAAATATGACAATTTCAGAATGTTTTTCCTTGACCATTTGGCGCTTTTTTTTCTTTGTAGGAGTAGCACTGGATGTTTTTTGGTCACAGGGTGATGAAAACTTGCGCCAAGAAAACACTGCCTACCAGTACTTTTTTTTTCCCCCCTTCCAACTTTTTTATGTGGCTAAAGTGGCAATCATCTAAGGCAATTGAGCCAAGCATGGCTATAAACAAAATATGAAAGCAAAGAATTTAAGCATCCTTCTATGTTGTTTGCTACCTAGTACCTACTGAAACTTAATAGATTTTTTTAAATCTTGAAATTTTGTAACTACAAAATTCTAAAGAAACTTTTCTTTTGCCATTTAGAAAAGAAATCCGCCTCCTCACAAAATTTCACCAAAAAAAAAGGGTGCTACCTACTTACTAATAATCACCCTACATACTAAAGAAATGGAGGTTGTTAGTAGGTAGGTAGTAAGGTAGGTTGTATGTAAGTAAGTAGTAAATATCAGCTTTGGCTGGTTCTTTACTTTTATCAATAACCTCTGGCTCTGGTTCTAAATTAGACTGGTTCTGGTTCCACACCTAAGTGGAACTGGGAATCTAGTTTTGGGTCCGATTGGTTAAAAACATTAATTTTTGATTTCAGTTCTGGTTTTGGTTCTGAAAGTCAAACTCAGTTCTGATCCAGTTCTGAGTAACAGGGACTCGAATCCAGTTAGCCCTCGGTCTAGTCTTTTTTCCCACTTTTTTTTTGTTCAAAAATCTTGGTTCCAGTTTCAGTTTTGGTTCCAAACATAAGTGGAACTGAGAATTCGATTCTGGTTCTTCAAAAATATAAATTTTGATTCCAATCCTGGAACTACTTCCAAAAGTCGGTCTCAATTTTGATTCAGCCTTTCCTAACTGTAATGGAAACTAGGCTAGTGGTTCTAACCCTCCAAACCAAGTATCTGCCCAACACTGGTAAAACAGCCTCACACATGTAGAAGCCATTTATTTACCTAGTACTAGCCTCTCTTTTCTTACCTCTTACCTACTTAGAATGGCAAGATGAAACCCAATATTAAAATTATCCATAAAGTGATTTTCCCTTTGGGCCTCACTCTATCAACTCAACCTCCCTTTTGAAGGTTAGGGCCTACATAGGGGGGGCTACCTAGGGACTTCTGACGTTAGGGGATACATAAGGGATACCTAGGAACTACAGAGGGCCTATTTCTAAGGGAGCTAGCTAGGGATTTCCTACATTAAGAGATACCTAGGTGTTAGTAAGGAGGTTACTTAGGAACACCTAGGGGCCTACCTTGGTATAGGGAATTCCCACATCTCAGCACTGCTGGCTTGCAGCCATGGAGTACATGGAGAAACAGACCTTGAAGGCATGGATTACATGGAGGAATGTCTTGGGTATGTGGAGTTGTCCCTGCCAGTGAAACTCAGAGTGTGCTAGCTAGCTAGCTACCCAGGACTATCTCCCACATGGAGTTCGTATATACTACATTCTAGCCAATTGTCCATAAGGGTCTGAAAAACTTCGGCCTCACTATTTGTAAACTCCAGCAAGTTGAACATTAGGGACTATACAATACACAGCCACAGGTTCATACAAGTGAGGTGACAAAAGAAACCTTTTCACCAACCATGACAGAAGAATGTCCATATCAACATGGTGATTGTTGTAGACAAGATGAGAGCTGCCAATTTGTCTTGGAACTTGAGTTTCAATTGAATCTAGCTAGTACACTCTGACATCAAGATATGGTGTGAAACATTTTTTATGTAAGTGGCAGGAAAAGCAAACAGCTAACAATGTCTATTGGAGGAACTAAGCTGAAATTGTGAAGAAGTTGGCATTTCCCTAATTGACATATTTCAGAAATCTATGTTTCTTGCCAACAAATTACAATAAGATTTGAAGTACAACCAAATACAGAGATAACCTTGAAGACAGGTGAACTAGAGAGCTATCAATCCACTAATTCAAAGCTTGAAAGCTGAACAACTCAATACCTTACACTATTAGGAGACCAAAGACTTGTCTCTGACTCTCAGGAGCTTCAGCTACAAAAAGCTTAAGCAGGATGCGCAATGGCAATTACAAAAACCATGTATGATGTAGGACCTTCAAACTAACATACATGAAACATGCAGAGAAGATATTCAAGGAATTTGCAATCTTTACAATTTTCATTGAGATCTCAAGAGAAGTGCCATCTAATTAAAAACCAAACTTTCTTTCTACCCTTTGTCCCCAAGAGTCATGCAATAGAAGCTGATTTTTTTGTACTACAATTCAAATGACAGATTCTGTGAAGACAAAAAAAGTGTTGCAAGATGGTAAGGTGAGTGTTATCTTTGGCCAGCAAAAAACTAAATAGACTGCCACTTGCAGGAAGACTGAAGTTCAATACAAGATGTATTCTGTATCTTCCTCCAAATTACACATCTCAGCTGACTTGAAGTCTTGACATCTGTGACCAAGCAAAAGCTTGCTCAGAGTATCAAGATGGCTTACTGAATTGTACATTGTTTTGCCAGGGTGTGGATGATGATACATCTTTTTTATAAATTTTGCAGCTCCTAGACAGCTTCACTGTCAAACAGAAATATTTCAAAGTGAAAAGATTGCAGAGATGTCAACACACATTTGGCATAACACTTCTTGCAAGTGGTGAGCACTACAAAATCAAACACATACTGATAATATTCTTCATCAACGCTCATGTACTGTGTTTCTGCGCATTTCTGAGAGAGGAAGCCGCTCCTGAAATAAATGAGGTGGTGACACCTTCAAGTTGGATGCAGATGGTGGCCTTGACATCTTCACCGAATATCTTCCATCAGTTCTGCCCCTTGTTGAATTGGGTTGAACATGAACATTTGCATTGTTCTCCTGGAGGGAAGTGTCACTACTGTATGCACTATTTGATCTTCTGTTTGGCTTCCTTTGCTTGAACCATTTCTGTTTCAAAGATCTCTCAACCTCACTTATTGTCATCTCACTTGTGCCTGACAAAATTCTTTCATCCTTTGCTTTTGGTGGTCCATCAGGGGAGAGGTTGGATTGTGACCTAGGAGAGCATCCTGCTCCTCTCCTATCATTTACTCTGCTCACTTCCATAGTTGATTTTTGTAAGGGGCTTTGAACCCTTGGTGTTGCTACCATTTGAGAATCTGCAACCCTTTGTAGTGACCCGCAACCCATGCATTGTTCTGTGTCATCAAACTTGAAAGCATTTGAAGCACATGCATTGCATAAGAATTTCCCTGTTGATCGGTTCTGGGTCAAGGGCATTTGGCACCATTTTGCACATTCCTGGCACTCTTCAAAATCACCAGAGATGTTACATGTACAAATGTCACTGGTACTTTCCCTCAAAACTGGTTTCAAGACCAGAACATAGGCATGCTTTCCACCAGCTTGTAGAAATGGACCCTGTTCGCAAACAAACTGGCTCTTCAGTTCTTTCATTCTGGTGCAAACTTGTGCCATCTCTAACTCCAAGTCTTTGATCTTCTGTTGTGATAATTGAGCTTGCACTCGCCATTTTTCCTCCTGGTTTTGAAAATGCTAGATCAGACAGATGACAATCACACACCTGAGGAATATCTTACTGAAAGTGCTGGGTGGTATCTGTTTATCCCAGTGTTGCTTCAGGCTGTTTCTAACCAGACAGCTAAAATATCTACAAGAAGAAATAGGAATTTCTTGTGAAGCAGCAGTAGGGCAGAAGGGTAAGGGTGATCCCTTGGAATAGGAGTAAGATGAGTTGAGACCTGACCTTGGGCAAAGCAAATAAAATCACTACTGAAAATAGATTTGCAGAAACATTCCTGCAAAGAATTTGGAATGCACTACCTCAATTTGCAAGATTGCAGACTTGGATTCTGCATGAAGGGCACGCTGTTCCCAATTGTCACAGTTCTGCTGCAAGGTCTTCATCTCATCCTTTATATGCTTCAGCACTCCCTGAATTTGTGCCCACTCCTCTGCATCGGCCTTGACCTGCCACAGCCTCAGTGGTCAGACACATACATTGCATGAAAAGGATGATACAGTTTTCAGCTGAATACTTCTGACAGATCATATTCCATCCTAGACCTCAATGCAGAAAACATATGCAAAGCAAAATGCAGGCAGGCTAAGCATTCAACATTTGTTGCAGATAATCACAAGGAGAAACTTAGACCAAAAAATACTGCAAATTTATGCATAAGACCTGGTCAGTAGTGTATCACAAATCTGCAAGAGTTCACCTGTGTAACTATCTTGTCAATGGTCTCCTTCTGCTGTCTATCATCAACTTGAGTCTCTTGCAACAGCATCCTGTCCCCTTTGGTCTTGCCCTTATGCTTCAAAAACAATTGAGCTAGAATATCTCAGAAGCACATTGACCACATCTCCTAACCATATTGAGCATCACATGTAACCCTCTAAATGCAACCCTCCAAATTTTCTTGTCATATGGTTCATGATTCTTCTCCCTTGGAACACAAAATAGAGATTTCCATTACTCATGTTTCTGAATTTGGCACCTAATCTATCCCCCCCAGGAGAAGTTCAATCATGGAAAGAGAGATAACCAAGGCAGAGGAGGTTGAAGGTCTAAGGTTGATGATCAAATTTCTCTACAATTTCCCTTATCATTCTGCACAATTGGAGCTCTTAGAACTTTGATTTTAGATCTATGTTGCACAGCAGTGGAACTCTCCTCTGAATAATAGCCTTGGGAGCTGATTCTCTCTCTACCTGCTGTTGTGGCTCTCTGAACATTTTGAGCTGCTGAAATTTATGGAACCGGTCAACCCCGCCGTCTTCTTCTTTCTTCCTATTCGGGGTGCAGGGTGCTGAAGCTGCGCCTCTCATCGTGGCCTGCACGCACAGAAAGGAAAACAACGAATCTACACAGTCACAGATGATTCATTTTCTAAGCTTTTCTTCAAATGCTTGGCAAGCCGCTCTACTTTCTGTCGGGACTACAAGAACCAGTACGAAACATCAAGCCTCTATGTATGCAGAGGAGAAATACCAAAAGAAAGAAAAAAGCGCAATGCAAAAAACTCAATCCTACTCTCGAAGGACTTAAAAAGATGGAGAGAAGAGGTAGATTGATAGTTTACAACTGTCTCTCACATTTCCCCTGGTCCACTCTTCTCCGCAGAACCAAGAGCACAAAAAAAACAGAAGAAAAGAAAAGAAAACTGTCTCACCTCGAGTATGGTCTCAACTGACCCTCGCAGCGTCTGCACCATTTCCGTCGCCTTCGCCATCTCCATGCATTGCTGCCTCCACCTCTGCATTGCCAGCTCCTTCTCCATTCCCAAAACCTCACACTTGGACTGCAACAAGGCTGTCCATGATTCCTTCTTTACCCGTCCATCTCCTCCTCCTCCATCTGCTCCTCTTCCACCACCAGCAGTAGTCGCAGACACATGATTTCCCGCATCGTCTGCAACAAGCGCAATCTCTCCGTGCTCCATCGTTCCCTACAACGGCAACAACATCGTGCCGCTTCTCTTCACTTATTACTCGCACAATTGTGCGATTTTACTGTTGAGTCCAGTTCTCGTTTGAAGTTTGTTTCGGGTGTCTTTGGTTGGGGCCTTTTGTATAAAAGCACACTTTGGTGGCCACTACGACTACTGTAACAGTTCGGTGTTGTTTTTAGGAATTTTTCTTGCTGTAGCCTAAGTAACTAGCATCTAGCTCTTTTTTTTCCACAATTTTGTGGTTTCCAAAGTTTTGCGGAAATTTCCAAAATTTTCTCGAATAAAAATTTCCAGAAATTGCCAAAGTTTTTTGTCATCACATTGTGAAAATTCGCCCAAAAACAAATGCTGCAACCACCCATAGGAAGATGTTTAAAAAATGGCAATCATTTATAGGAAAATTTAGCCAAATATGGCTATAAAACAGATATGAAGTGCAAATATTCATTCAAGCTTTTATATTCATTGTTACACAATGAACAGCAAATATAGAAATCTGGCGATTTTTTAAACTATTTTACCTCACTTATAGCAATTGAAACCCTCCAAAATCACTTCATTTTTATTTTATTTTTTAAATTTCTCTTTTTGACAAAACTTTGCCAGTGAAAAAAAGGCTGCTATGGTTACTGATAATTTCACAGTGTTTTTGGCTTGGCGAATTTTCGCATTTTTTAAACCTGAAAAATACAATTTTGACACATACCATAGTACCTTGGCAGCGTCCATACTAGGCTAATCATTTTCAGAACTGGTATTTTTTTCAAAAACAAAATTTGTGAAAGGAAAATATTGAAACTTCAGGAATATTCTGTTTGATGAAATGAAAATTTCAAAACTAATTAATTATTCAACAGACGTGTGCCCAAGTTGCCAAGGTACTATTCTACAAGGGATTCTTGTGAAAAAATGGCCCTAATTTGCCAGATTTCGGGAAAAAAAAGAAAAAGAAAAAAGTTAAAGCCATCAGATTTCGACAGCCAGTTCCAGGACGTAGCCAAAAAATAAAAGGGTTCTTAAAAAAAATTACTATAAAATCTGGTCTATAGCCAGATTTGGCAAAATATTTATGTGGATTATCGCCAGTTTGGCTACATCACAAAATTGGAAAAGAAAAGAAAATTCCTGCCCCCGATCTCCTTTGACGTAGGTATTGCAAATTGTAATTTGTGCCCACAAACTAGATCCACCTGGTGCATGTGAGCACGGCTCCCAAATCAAACTTCATCACTCAAGCAATGAAACATCACACGTAATTAGGTTAAAGAATTAAAGTTCTTGGGGAGTGAGAGACTGACTCCTCCACCAGGCACCTGGTGCATGTGAGCTTGGGTTCTGAATCAAACTCCACCGCTAAAAAAGAGGACACTTCATCTCTACAATAAATAAAACCTTCTTGGAGATATATATATATATATATATGACTTGGCAGGTGTTTTGAGCAAGGATAAGAGTTAGGGAAACCAAACCCAAATTGGGCTCCCCCAAGTAGGTATTCATGGGTTAACCATAGTAAGTTAACTTTGACATGTGGTATATCATTAATTTTGATTTTGAAAATGCAAGAGGTCTACATGGACTTCTTTTCCCATCCAATGAATTCTTTTCTAGCCTAGTGTTTTGAGAGTTGAAACTTGAAACCTCAGAAGTTGCAGTTTATTGTTTGGCCAGCTACCACATTGGGTTTGGCATATAGAGGTACAGGTCCGGACAATGTCCGGGGACCAAATTCTGGAGGTGACATTATGTCACACCAAGAATTAATTGTAGACCAAGGTATTTAGGGTTCTTCTAGGCTAGGCCTCCTTTCAGCCAGTCCTCCCATTTCCTTATTTGATACGCTTACAGGAGGGGGTTGGCAACTTGATGTTCCCCTTGTGGTTCACCCTCTTAGGTGGTTCTTTTGTCTTCTTGGAGGTGGGTCCTTCCATTGTGTTGCTTGTTTTCCCCCTTTTTTTTGGGGGGTGCTTTGGTTTATTTATGATTGGCAGGGTTTCATCATTTAGTGTCTGAGTGAGTGGTGCTGTATAGGGGAAGGCTGGTTGTTGGGGTTTGAGCTCTCCTAAAGCCCTCTCACAAATCTGCTAGTGTATATTGGAGAGTGGGTTATCATGAGGGAGAATGTGTCCCACTTGCTGCCCCTGTACAGCAGGCTCTTTCACTGGTACACAGGGAAATACCATTTTGTCCCTTTCACTAAAATTGTAAGGTCAAAATCGGTAATGCCCTCCATGTGTGTGAATGAGCCTACTTAACAGGGGCAGCATATCTTGGGCGTTTGTAAATTTTGATCTGACGGTCAAGCCTTAAAAATGGTGACAAGTGTAGAGCAGAGTGTTCCTGAAAAGCAGACCTGCCCTTCGTTGATGCCTGGGGCTGTGCGCCCTCCTTCCAATAACACTGAAAGACATTCAATCAGCAAAGCATCCTTATTGAAGGTAGTTCAAAAGTATGCCTACTTCTTTTTTCCTAGTTTGCCCCTTGCTCAATCCATCTTTTCTTAAAGAAGATGGATGATGCCCAAACATGTAAAGCATTGCAACTTATTTTTCTTTGTATTTTTGGGACACTCACCCGCCCAAAGAAAACCTGTTTCATGGACAGCATGGAGGAGAAACTTCAGACATGTGGAAGTTATTCTCTGGGCTATCAGAGGAACTTCCACAACTTGGAAGTTACCCACCAGGCTGTCATTTTTATAATTTACAATTTGTTGTGCTGTGATACATAGCAGTCACAAAAATGGGCAGTCGGGGGAAAAAGAAGCAGACAATACTTTTGTGCCAAATGCAGTGAGGACCCTTTGCTAATATAGAGTCTCCCACACACACCAACACTAAACTGCTTGGGTGTTACCCTACACAGAAATAGAAAGGAAAAAAACAAAGCTGTGACTTTGAATGCCGATAACTCTGACACTAGCTACTTATGGACAAAGAAAACGGCGACCTGCATTGTTGTGACACTGCTTGCATACTACTTACAGATGCAGAGCCTATTTAGTATGTACTTAGGCAGCAGAGGCTGTTTTTGCTGACAGAAACATTGATGAAAAACACAAAACCAGCCAACTCTAATTTCCACTTGTTTAATGTCACTCATGCCTGGTTTTCAACTACCCACCTCTACCAATCCAAATGTTAGAGCTCTGGACATTGGACTAGGTGAATAGTAAATAGCTCTGGCAGCTTAACAAGGTGTTGAATATGTGTGGGGTCACCTATTAATAGAAAAAAGGGATCACCTAGAGGTTAATTGAATGTAAATATATGTGAAGCACATGTGAATGAATTTGTAATATATGGACTGAAAAACGAAAGAAATTTTTAATATGTCTATAAAGAGTGTGCAAGAGACTCAATGTCATGGCAATAGTTTGGAAATGGGTATAGAGAACCCCCCCTAGTTCTATTCTAAAATGGTTCCAGGGTAGTTTTTTGGGGTGAAAGCTCGCTACAATAAACATCTTGGGCAAATATGATGTATCATTTTATTTTATTTTTATTTGTATTATTTTGGGGACAGTTTTTTTTCATTTCATCTAGTGTTTTGAAAAACATATAATATAAATTTTTGACACAAGATTTTCAACACAATTCTTATTGCTCTTCAAATGAATTTTTCGTCAAACTTTTTCCTTTCCACACACTTACACTTCTTTGAAAGAAAAACCTCATCTAATTTTATTCTGTAAAGTCATATGATGGAACTTTTCATATGGAACTAAATTGGTACAATCAACTCATATTTATTATATGATTTCATAAAGTTTGACAATTGTTTGAATAGCTTTTGAAGTACAATTGCACATTTTAATATATTCATATGAATATCATTTTCTAACCAATATATTTTTTAATCATTTAGTTTCAATTTTTAAAATTAGTCTCTTTTGAAAAAAAAAAATGGACTTTGGACTAGCTTATTATGAGTATAATTTATGAATAACTCTTTCAACATTGGCTTGGTGGAAGTACAAAGACACAAGTTTCACAAAGTAATATTTGTGACAACAATCTTTGAATTTTACAACATGCTTTCACATTTTGGAGTTCCAATTCAATTTCTAATCAAAAAAAAAAAAAGTATAGTTGAAGGGGTTGGAATTTAGTAATTCAAGCTCTTTGTCATGCATTGGCTTTGCTATATGAGCATTTTCCTCTAGCTTCAAATCATGCTAAATTTTTATTTTCATTTGCACATTAGGCTATTACATGAACAACATGATCAAGGGAAAATCAACTACATGATTGAGGAATTTATGAAACCATGTTTATAAAAATAAATTTATTTTTATCCAAAAATACAAAACATCCAATAGACATTGATTGTTTTAGAATTGATGAGCTTTTCTAATGAAACAAAAGAATATGAAAAAGAACATCTTGCATACACATAAAAAATCATTACTTCATATGCAATCCAGTAGAACACAAGGTCTATGACTGCCCACATAAATTAGCTACACAAGAGATGTTCCAAAACAAAGTTTCCCATGCAGAACCAAAAAAGGATGAGGCCACATAAATTAGCTACACAAGAGATGTTCCAAAACAAAGTTTCCCATGCAGAACCAAAAAAGGATGAGGCCATTATCAACATGGTCTTAGTTATCGAAATGAAGAGCTAGATCCCAAGACTGGTGCTGCAGCGGGGGAAAGAACCCTAAAAAACCAAGACTACAGAAGATTGGGAAAAGGAAAAGCAATTGCAAAAGACCTTCGAATTAGTCATCCAACAAATGCAAGCACCGAAATCCACAATGGAAATAGCCCTAGGGAGCCAACCACTAATATTGGAATCATATGGACCACCAAAAATTGGAACCAATTTTGTTGACAATGGAACAATTACTAAAAAACAAGACGTGATTTAGCAAATCGATTAACAATTATTGAGTAGTAAACATATTCTCACCCTTGGTCAACTCATGCATTTGGCCCTAATTTAAAACATTGTTTGGTTTTTTAAATATCTTCGAGTAGCCAACCAACCCATTTTCAAGCTCCACCTTCTAATGTAAAGTCAGTTGCTATAGATCCTCATTGGCAATAATTTCGATGCATGTGGGGAAAAACCTAATGGAGGATGTTTTGTTCAATGGGGAATCAGGTGTTAACATTATCATGAAGGATTTGAAGAAAAAATTAAGATTGACTATCCTAAAACCTACACCCTACACCCTTAGGGTGGCATACCAAACCCTAATCAAACTAGTAGGGTTAATTTAAGATCTAAAAATCCATATCCATGGTATTTTGTATATTTTCACCTTCATAATGATGAAAAACAACATATTGGATGCCAATTATTCCATATTGTTGGGTCGTCCATGGTTACAAGATGCCAAGGTCACACATGACGAGAAAATAACCTCATAAGCATTGAAGGTAATTGCATTATTGCACCATAACAGTAACAAAACATTTGGATAGCAACGCCAAACACCCAAAAGTCTTGTTTTATTTTGATTTTATAAATGGAGTCATAGATGAAGAAGAAGACATGTTATTAGCAATCAAAACAAATTTGTTTGCAATCAACACCATTACTTTACCAGAGCTAGAAATCTTAACAACGATGGCAATCAATGCAAAAACTAGTATTGATGCCAAAATTGATATCGATACCAAAACCAATACTAATTTTTTATTTTCCACACATACTAGGTAAAATTTCAATAGACACTACGCCAATTCGAATCAAAGTGTAGGACATGAAGATGGCAAAGTGGAATCCATTAAAAGAAGTCCAAATTTTCCCTCTAAATTTGGGTACTCACAACGAATCGCAAGTGGTGAAGTTGAATGCCGATTTGGACCCTTTTATAACATAATGTAACAAAACAATTGTTGAAAGAATACGAAGATGTCTTTGCAATGGATGTATAAGGATTTAAGAAGTATTCCACTACACTTAACGTAACATTGAATTGAACTTAATACCAATATACCTACATCACATCAAGCACAGTATTAAATGAATTTGAACTACATTGTGGTTGTGAAGTAAAATTTGGACAAGCTATTAACTACAAGATTCATCACCTACAATTTATGGATGAATTCAGTGTATTCATTGACCTCAAAAGGCACCTTGCCAAACTTAAATTGTGTTTTGACAAATGCCGAGAATTCGACACTAATTTGAATCTGGAATAGTGCATGTTTTTGGTTTACTCAAGGGTCATACTTGGGTATGTCATCTCCATGGTAGGAAAAATACCTAATCCAAAAAAATCTCGGCAATCATAAATATGCCCACATCGAAAATGCTTAAAAACATATAGGTTATCAATGGGATGGCCTAGCTCTATTGGTGTTTCATCAAGAATTTTGCCTTCATTATGGCCCCCATCACGAAACTCTTACACAAAACAAAGATTGTTTGCATGGATTGCCAAATGTTTAAAAATGTGGGAGGCCATAAAATAGAGGTATTCAAATGCATTGATTTTAATTGCATCCAAATGGGACATGGAGTTTCACGTCCACACACACACGTCCAATCTAGTAGTCGGAGCTATGTTGGCTCAAAATCCTACCAAAAAATGTGATAAGCTAATTGCATATGCTTTTGAACTTTAAAACAATGCAGAGACAAACTACACCAGCACCAAAAAAGAAGCACTTGCCATGGTCTATGTTTTGCAAAAATTCAGACACTACCTACCTACTGGGAAACAAGTTTATTTTGTACGTCAACCACATGGCATTGTTGTACCTTGTCAAAAAGCTTCAACTGTCAAGATGAATTACTAGGTGGCTATTGTTATTTTTGGAATACAAATTTTCAGTGGTGTACAAAATAGGGTGTTTTCATTTAATGGCAGATGTTTTTTTGCGACTTCTTGATGCTATTGAAAATCTAGGGGTGCTTGACAAAACTACTAACGCATCATTGTTTATATTTCAACTGGAATGGCTATAGGAAATGCATACATACATTTTTATCGGAAATTTTCTAGAGGGATATTCCACAAATTAGCGGAAGAAATTAATTTTGAATGCATTGCCCTTTACCATCATTGATAGAAAGTTATACAAACAAGGGTAAGATCACATTTTGCGCCAATCTATGCATGAGGATGAAATTTTGATCATCCTAGGTGAAATGCACAAAGGAGTTGGTGGGGGACTTTTTTGGCGGACATCACATCCTGGAAGGTGCAAGATGCCAAGTATTGGTGGCCAATTCTTCACAAGGATGCCCAACAACATTATCAATATTGTGATGCTTGTCAATGAACTGAAAATCTTTTACACACCCCAATGGCAAAATTGATAACATGTTCCTAGCTAAACCATTCATGAAATGGGGTTTGGATTTCATTAGCCCCATTAAGCCCATGAGTCACTCACATGACAACAAATACATTTTGGTTGCTACCAATTATACAACCAAGCGAGTGGAGGCAAAAGCATTAAGAACCAACATAGCTATAATCATAGCTCAACTCATTTATGAATTCATTCTAACCAAGTTTGGTTGCCCTCTCACTTTGGTTAGCAACCAAGGTACTCATTTTATCAATGAAGCCATCAAGATCGTTACCACTTTCTTTTTTTTCCAACACATTAGCTCTACAACTTACTACCTTCAAGCAAATGGTTGGGCAAAATCCACCCATAAGGTTATTAGGCTACTATTGACCAAGCTAGTCAACAAAAATCGCATGGATTGGGACAAATATCTCCAGACTATTTTGTTCACCTACAAAACAACTTTCAAGGTGACCACAGGTCATACTCTTTTTTAGTTGGTGTATGGATTGCATGCTTTTATGCCCACCGAATACTTGTTACCTATGACCAATTTTGCAACATCTCAAGATTTCGCCATGACATGGGTACTTAATACTTGATTGTCAGAGTTAAAAAAGTTGGAGGAATCCCACACACTTGTAACAAAAACCCTAGGCAAGCAACAATGGAATCATGCATTGTGAGTACATAATCATTATCAAACCAAGTCTAGATCTCTCCTTTGGTGACTATGTGTTTTGGTTTCCAAAAGCATGAAAGGAACACACATGCAAGTTCAAACAACATTGGTTTGGATCATACATGATTTACTATTGTTTACTTAACAATACAACATTTATGGTGATTGTAGACAAGTTTGATCCCAACCCCATTTTAGTCAACATCAACAAATTGGAGCCCTATTGATTCCAAGATTTAAGTGCTTTTAGAGGACTTGAATCAACAGTCAAAATGGGCAAGGATATAACCAATACCAAAATAAAGGTTCAATCACCATGATGAAAAAAAATCAAAGTGTAAGTTATGGTTTTTAAAAAAACAACAAAATAAGATAGCCATTTGACTTACTTAATTGCCATCAACCTCTAGCTATTCAAAAAAATCAATCTCTTCGATTAAATCATAATTTTTTCAACTAGAAGACTTTCAAGTTTCATATAATCCTTAAGAGCAACAATAGGCGTGCAATTCAATAGTGGATCATTTGGCCAATTTTTTACAGCTATGATTATCTAGTCTAAATTTTCCACTTGTAGGTGACAACACCGTAAGGCTATCAACACACTAACAATGCTAAAAACATGTTTAGTTTCAATTTGGGACCCTGGAATTCCAAAGATCTACTTGGCTAAAAGACCAACATTTGGAAATTGGTTTTCATTGCACCACCATCGAAACAAAGGATCTGCATATGTGCAAGGATAGATAACCTCCTAAATATAAAAAAATTCCAACAACAAAAGCACAGAAAGATTCCTCCATGGATGTTCCAACATTAAACATATTACCTTCTTTTTCTTCAAACTAAAAATTGGGCACATTAGTAGCAATTGCACATGCTTCGGAAATAGGATTTAATCAACCAAAATAAGCCATTAGCAGTGGAATCATTGCTTTCGCATCATATTGAAAAGCAAGACAAATTGCTGCACCACGGCCACATTATTTTTTACAATTCGTAAAGATTTGAAACGAGGATCCAACATGATGGCAAGCATGTTGTGAACATTATGTGTATCAAATGTTTTCAAAACAAGAAGAAAGGTCTGATCACCTTAATGACTTCTTGCTATATATATTTTTTCAAGGTGAAGAGCTTTGAATCAATTCATCTAGAAATTCAGACCCATCACAGTATTAATAGTAGTAGCCAAAACATCTAATAGGAGCCAATGTCCTTTTGATTAATTCATCACACATGCATTCATAATAGGGTTTAGGCAAGAAGTAATTGCCTTTGCAATAGCCCAAACTTGGGCCTTAGGAACTCACTATTATAATGTCATTGTCTTCTACATGCCATAACAAAGAAGGATGGTTTTGTGAATTTAGGACATACTTCAAACATAATGATTTTGCTTACAAATTTTGTTTTGATAGGTGTCTTGAGCTTGTGAGGCAACAACCCAATTTCAACACAAGCTTTCTCCCACTCTTGCCTCCCCTTCCTAGATTTTTTTGTCCAAGTAATTGTTTTCTATAAACCCGTTTGGGCATCTTTCACACTCATTTACTTTAGTTTCATAAAAACTTTGTCATCATTCAATAGAATATTAGCATGTTTTAGACAACACATGACCAAAACATGTGCCTTCATAAACTTGAAAAAGGTTTAGTAATTCACAATCAATAATGGAATGCACTATTATAGCCATGGAAACCAAGTTGCTGTCATCATCTTTGACAAAAGCAAGAACTTGATGAATCAAACCAAATTTTTCAAGCAAATTAAATATGGCAATTGTTGTGCCATGCACAGACCAGTCAATTCATTTACCTCAAACAAGCCAACAATAACATGCACAAGATTCCAATTTTTAGAAAGATAATTGATAACCAAAGTAAATGTGTCAATGCCTCCTTTGGATATCCATAAATCAAATGAAACAGAAACAATTGATGCACTTGCAAGTTTTGGCAAAACATGAATGTCCATAGATTTGGTAACCATAGCAGGAAGCATTTCTCCCACAAGTTGTGAATGAAATGGAAATAAAACACAAAGGCATTAGCATAAGACTAACCTTCTTAACCAAATATTTTCACAAGTGGACAAAACCTTGTAGCCCTTACAAACATACAAGACTAGATTCTCAAGAAACTTTTGTTGCTACTCATCATGTTGTTTATAAGGATTTGAAGACCCAAAAAAATTGGTGATTGAATTGCCAATAACTCCAAGCCTTTTCTTTGCTAGTTGTTGAATATGATCTAAGGGAATCATTTCAATAAGGTGCTTCCTTCTGGCAACAAGCAACTTGGGATGCACACAATCAATGTGTGTTTTCATAGGAGTCATCCCATTACACTTGTATTTTATAAACCCCTTCCTTATAATAGAATAACTCTCGGTCAAAACATACTTACTTGTTCAGACTTGCAAATAATGCATTTCAACATCTATGGGTTCCCATTGTCAACATGGAGGTTATCATTAGCAACAAAAAAACCTAGCAAATGGATGAGCGATGGTGAAGCTTCCACAATGTAGCGAACTTTTATAGCTACAAGCTACACAACCTCTATTATTGTTGCCACATGACCAAATGTTAAATTACCAACTACCATGCTCTCAACATTTGAACTGTTGCCAATAATATTTGTTGTTGTGAAATCAAAGCAATTGGAATCAATCTCGCCCACACTTTCAACAACATCAACACCATGCAACTCCTTTTTTTGTCCTTCAACCATTGCACAATGAAAACCTTACACCCTACCCTCCAAGATCATAAATAGCAAAAAAGAAATACAACAACAATGATATTAATACTATATCTGACTCCAATTGTAGCTATGGCTACTACATAGAAAAAAATATAACAATTTTTCCTTAGATGGATCACAAGGAATGGTTGAAATTAACATTTGTAGGAACATTTGAACAACAAACTTTCACCTCACCGTACCCAAGATTGATAGCCTTGTGTGCAATAGTAGCATAATGGACTGAGCTCTTAGACCCTACCAATATGCATAGCTAACCTATAATGAACAAGCCAAAAATAACAAAAAAAATATCTCCATCCAAAAGATGTAGAGTACACACAAGGCCATAATGTTTGTCTTCATGTTTATTAGGTATATAAAAGTAGACAAATTGATCTCCATCTCCATTGATGCTTGCTTAATTGAAAAAATTCATGCCCAAGTCCATTTTCATTATCATGCACTAATGTACAAAAAGGACTATTCTCATTGACACTTGCACCCAACATCCTAAAGGAATGACATAATGATTTAAAAAGATTGGCACATTATCATGCATTTCAAATCATGGGTGATGGTGTACGTAGAGTATTGTAAGAATGTTGGGATGTTGGTTTGATAAAGCTGAGATATTACACAACAAATTGTTTATTCATCTTTGTATTACCCTTGAATGAAAAACATTGACAAAGTATGTTTACTTGAGGCTATGATATGATGTTGAACACTAGTTGCAAATCTACTATAACTCCATTGTTTTTTAACAACAAATAGTAACATAAATCTCCATCCCATAATGAAATCCAAAGGGCCCTAAATCCCACAAAAGGAGAAAAGGGCTAGCAAGTATTGCATTTCCTTGTAAATAATGACTCAAATCCTTGTAAACTAACATTATACTTGTCTTGAAAGGACATTACAACTTAATGAATTCTTGTAACTATGTGCATACAAAATGTTAGTTTGTAAACATGCAAAGGGCTTTACTTGGTACTTCTTTCTTGGGTGTTGGTTGCAATGGTGCATTCATCAAGCCACTAAACACAACTCCATGTTTGTCACCTACCACTTGGATAATAACCATGTGGGTAAGAAGTTTAGACTAGGTTGCTCCTAAAAATAAAAAAGTTCAGGGGTCCAACAATAAAAGGAAAAAGACAATTGGACAATAATAATGACTTAATCTTTGTAAACCAACTGATTCAACTTTCAACCTTGCAATAAATTTAAATGATATGTCAAAGTGGTTGCAAAGAGAAACTCCACAAAACATGCAAATAAATGTTATGGAACTTCCAATGAAACCAAAATGTAACAAAAATGAATGCGATCATAATTCATAACCTTGAAACTATCACAAGATATTAGACCATTATCTTCATTCATCTTTCACAAGTATCTAGATCAAAATTTATGTAGTTTCAAAATGGATGCAGATTTATTTGCCATGTTCATTTCAATGATGATCTCTATTCCTACAACTCATAATATGTGCATAGTGACAATTTGTATTCAACAAAGAATATAATAAGGTAGGAAAAAATACTTCAACATGGTACACAAGGAAAAAAACATTTATATTTACTATTGAGAATTTACAAACTTACCTTTGTGCCATGTGCATCTGCTAGGTGCTTAGTCATTTGAACAAATCGTAATCACCTAACCTAGCCCTATCATTCATACCTACAATCCCATTAATTGTACTACCAACATCAAAACATGACTAATCAAAGCTAATATGCACTAACGGAATTGTCTTAGTTGCCTACTGGCTTGTACAAGTAATTTTCCATGCTAGGTAGGGTACACATGAAGTACACAAACAAACTCATGAAATAGTTTGGCAAAACAATTCACTTTGTTTAAATAAAAACCTCCCAATTGCAACATGATACCAATCATCATCAATGGTAGTGACTAGCTGTCATTACACCCCCCCCCCATCAAACCAACTCCTAGCAATGCAAGTATAGTGATATATAATATGTGCCAAAAAGCTAGGGCAAAAGATTATACAAAAATCTAAAGTTCAAATTTTTGTGTCATTTCTAAAAGTTAAAGGAGGCTCCGTCACAACATTAGATAACACTTTTGGATGTGTAGCTAATAAAAAAAGTCAATAACATTTTCATTAAGTCACAATAAGCTTATAAAGGTAACATTTACACCTAATCCTCATTCATTTCATATTAGCTTGCATTTGTACAATCAAACATCTAAACCAAAGGCAAAGAGAGGCTTACATAGAGGGTAGTGACTAAACTTCCCATACTTAGGATTTATTTCAAATTGAATAATATAGATGACCCACTAATACGATTATTAAGATTTTAGAACAAAAAACAAGATCAGAAAACAGAAATGAAACAATCTTAGTCAAATTGAATAGAATTGAGAAATGGAGCCAATAATAAGGTTATTGAAATTTTAGTTCCAACAACATATTAGGAAACAAAAAATATGATACCCCAACCTTAGAGAAATGTTAACACAATTGAGGAACATGTTGAACAATGCTGACAGTCATAAACATGTTCAAGGAATTTCAACAATAAAATTTATGTTGGTGACCAATACCATGATATCCCAAGTGTCAAGTCCTTGTAGTGGGTCAATAGTCAATACCCTATGTGAAGCTACATACACAAGTTTTGTCATAAACCAACAATAATTAGAAGACTCAACCATGATGTTGGCTAGCTTGTCAGGACCAAAAAAAAAAGACAAACCAAAAGAAAACTAAATAAGGAAATAAGAAAATAAGAGACAAAAAACACCAAAAACTTGACAATCCCTTAAAGTGCATGTCATACCTAATTATCAATAGCTATGATGCCCATTGCCAATAGTAATCACAATGCACAATCCTAGTACCCACATACAAGAAAAAAATTAGCCACAACTTTAAACATTCAACTTACACAAAACTAAATATTGAAGAATATAAATTTGTTTCCCTCTTGCTTATAGTGAATGAACTTGATCAAAACTTTCATACTAAGTAACAATGGAGAGCAAAAAGGAGCATGAAACATTAAACAAAACACATGGCATTTTGTAAGAGTTCCCACTAGAAAGGACCAATTTTCATGTTGAAAGCCCCCGAGTGACATTATGTGTACCCTTAATCATCCACAATATTGATCAACATATACAGAATTCAATGGAAAAAATGTGTTGTTTACTTATTCACATAACATTAGATTATTATAATCAATTGAGTTGCAAAAGGGCTAATTGAAAGGTGATGTGCATGAATTGATTACCATGTGCAACATAAGCTTGACATTTGATTTTCTTTGAAATGGGTAACAGTCTAAAATGGCTTGAAGAACCAGCTATTTGGCAAAACAGACAATACCTTCAAAGATAACCAAATAGTCTTTAGCAATCAAGTAGTTGTTCACTGATGGATATGGATATGCATAGATAATCAATCAATATCCATCCGTTGGATATTTATATTCATATATTTAAAAAGTTGACACAAGTTTCGAATATGTATATATACATATTTGCTAATTATACATATTGATAACTGGATTGAATAAAAAAACCAGACAACATTGGTGCAATCCATGAGTTTTGAATTCAAAAGTCCACAACTAAGTTTACAATTTTAAGAAATTTGTAAAATGATTTTGTGCATAATGTAGATATTCAAGTTGAGATTTTAAAACCAAATCCATTTTAATAAACTTTAAAACCTATAAATCAACATGGGCATTGTAATGGCAACCACAAGGCATAATTGGCTAGTGTGACACCCAAATTAATCCACCCAACCATGCATCGACCCATTTGGATGAATAAAGAAGATTAGAGTGCATTTGAACCATTGATCAAAAGTAACTAATTCCACGTGGACATACAAGAGTAAGGCCATCATGAAAGGAACAAGGTCGGTGAACAAGATGAGTAATTAATGAAAAAATAACAAGTTGCCCTAAACAAAAAAACAAGAGGAGAGAATGGCTATAGAGTTATCTTGCATTCGAAGTTGCTCCAAAACAACTTTGTGTTTTTTGAGGAATGTTGGAATATGAGTGAAAACAATGTGATATAAAAACTATAAAGACTTGCAAGAGATAGAAGCATAGAAGGTTGTTGAGTGAAAGATTACAAAAAATTGAAGAAGAACATTATGTGGCAATTTTTTTTACAAGATAGCTTAGGAATTCTAAGTGGAGTTAGAAAGGCAAGATGGTGGACTAGTTTACAACATTGTGCCACTGAAAACAATTTCACCTTTGGCATCATCATCATCATCCAAGTGTGAAAAGGGGAAATGATTCATGGAAGAAATCAATGAAGTAGTTAGTTGTGTAGAGGATGTTGAGGAGATGACAAGATTATTGTTGGAGAAGTTGTGAAGCGGAATTTTTAGAAGGCAAGCAAGAGTGGCAACGAAACTTGGTGTAACAACATAAGAACCTATGCAGATATAGGATTCCAACAAAGAAGATGAAGAAGGTGTTGGTGCGGTTAAAAACATTCTTGAAGTTGCAATAGAAGGTGGTTAAACCACAAAAAGTCCATAAACAATGGTGTAGCCACAAATGGCAGAGCAACAATTCATGATTCCATCATCATTTCAAACAAGTTTGACAAACTTACCAGTATCCATACCAGAAGATAAAAGAATTTAGCGGTGGAAGATGGATCAACAAATTCTAGGAGAAAGGGGCATTAAAATCCCAAATGAGAACAAATGTTTCTTTACGACAACTAAACAAAGTTATTTTAATTAGGTGCCTAGACTAGAGGTGTGGAAACAAAAGAGAAACACAAAAGAGGCCTAGGCTAGTAAAGTAGGGTTAATCACGTTGCTAGCCATTAACTAGAAGGAACTAGATCATGATGCATTAATAGAATTCTTGAATATTTTTGTGATAAAAAAATGTGAGATTTATTTTGGAAGGAGGAATATAGTGTATGTCATCAGCAACTAGTTAATAACTTATGCTTTTGGTGTTTGTCAAAGTGGTTATGTTGAGCATGTTAAGGGATAGGTGACCAAAACCTTATAATAGAAGAGTTGATGTACAAACATGATATCAAACCCCCTTACACTAATGTAGACCAATGGAATGTTAATAAGTGTAAACTACTAGTTAGTGCTAGATATCCTATAGTTATATTTGTGATTTATCAAAAGGGAAAGGTAAATTACATGACTAACAAAAATGTGTTGATGTTCATGAAGGTAGAAGACAAGATTAAGGCGGATTGGGCATAAATCATATTCAATAATATGTGCAACGAGTTGGATAGATGGACCAAGATGCAAGAGAAAATGTAGACAATAGGAAAGTAGGAGGACAAGAAGGAAATCTGTCACTCAACATTGGTTTTGGAAAGATTGTTCATGTATATGTTTCAAGAAGATTTTGAGGTTACAACAAAAAAAACAATAAACATTCAAATTAAATCCAAAAGGTCTAAAGAAGAGTTGCAACATGTTTTGGACAACAAAAGGGGAGTAACAAGGGGATCTCCAAAACTTATGTAAAAAAGGAATAACACATTTGAAGCAAGAGAAGATCAAAACAACGAACAAAGTTGGAAGAGGATGCTAGGCCTCAAAAACTAATTCGTGGAAGTACCAAACCATTAGGGTTGCAATTCTAAGAGTAGTTATGAAACATGTTCCTACTAAACCACAAAGACATTAGGGCTCAAAACAAGAACAAGAAAGGAAGCAACAATCACAACATATTAAATAAAAAAGGAGCAAATCACTTCAAGTAACCATGTTAGCATTATAAGAGCAAAACAAACAAATGCAATATGATGTAGTGGATGACTTATATGATTTTCATGTTCATATGGCAATCCATGAAGAGATTCCAATGGAGAAACAACTCCCACAACCACAAATGGAGCAATAGTAATCACATTCATTTCAAGAACAACAAATGGAGCTATTATGAACAACATGATATGATTTTAAACCATTTGCCATAATGCTACCATAGAATACACCATGATTAATGAAAGGTTAGGGGTTAGATATGGATCTCGGTTTGCAAATGAGGGACATGGGAATGTCATTAGAAGATGCATATAAGGAGGAGACACCATAGAATTTAACACCAAAACTATAGAGGAGTTGGTAGAAGAAATATTGGCCAAAAGCAAAATTGTTGAAATGTTTCAAGCAATGGAAATTATGAGTCTGAAGATGGGTAAATTGGGTTTGGAAGTCAAGTCCTTCAAAACTAGATTAATAATAGTGGAAGAAAAGAAGCAAGGATTGTTGAAACAAATCAACGAGCAACAAGGATATGAAGAATAAAGACAACATATGCAAACTTGGAACAAATAGAAGGAGATGGAGGAGAAAATCAATGTGAAGATGCTATAGTTAGCCAAAAAGAATATGGAGATGAAAAGGAAGTTGATGGGATTTTTAGAGTTTAAGAAGACATGCATGGAGCTGAAGAAAAAAGAAGAAGCATGGAGTAAAGTAGACTATGCATATCAAAAAACATTAATAAAGTATAAGCATGAGGTTGAAGGTTTGAAAAGAGAGAAGCAACTATGGATGTAGGAGTATGAAATTAAAAAGCAGACAATTGATAAGATGACAATAGAAATTTTGCAAATGAATGACATGGTTACAACATAGGAATTTAATAGGCAAAACATATAGAAAGCCAAGGACCAAAAATTTATGGAGGTAAATGAATTAAAGTAAGAGATGCACAAAACCAAGTTAAAATTTCATGATTTGTTGGAAAGGAACAAGATTTGGACCTAGCATTTGTTAAAAACAAATGGGAAGAAAATGATGATTTAGTATAATATTATTCAATATTGTGTACCAAACAAGATATGGATGATGCCAATGCTGAGCCTAATGAATGGTGTGATTGGTAGAAGTTTAGTTCTAAAAAGAGATGTAGAAAAATTTAGCTACACACAAAAGGGATGAGTCCGCCTATAAAAAACATTTATCTACCTTCAAGAAAGCCTTTCCAAATTTCATTTATTGTAGTCTAGATAGTACGTGAATGTCTAATCTAGTACAATAAGTGGAAGAAGCTAAATACAATGGAACAATTAAGGACGTACATCAAGAAGAACCATAAAAGCTGAAGGGAAGGGGACATGATACTCTAACTGAAGTATTTAAAGAGCAAGCATAGATAACTTCATAGTTGGAAACAATAGTCATAACTAATGATATTAACATATAGAAGGAACTAATTGAAACTTGGGAGCAACGAATGGAACATACACAACAAGCTCAAAAAGGTATAATAGCACTAGTACATGATAATTTAGTTTTTCAAGTGAGTGCAAAAGTTGAAGGCCATACAAAATCACAAATTGAAGTGTAGGTAGTAAAACCAACAATTCAAGAGGAACATACCAAGCCATAAATGATTAACACAATGATTTAAAGAACATGGTTTTTTTTTAATTAAAGCAAGGATTTTGAATGCAAAAGCCAAAATGGAAGGAAGGTAATGTTATCCAGTGTATGGTAGTGATTAACTAAGACAAAATAGATCAAAAAAAATTATGGGATTAATTAAGGCAATGAAGGAGCTGGAGAGGATTATGACTATTGAACATTTTTAATTTTTAATTACTTTAGGAAAGAAGTGATCTAAGATGAATTTCTAGAAATTGTTGGAGTTTAGGACTTATTGTTTTTTACACACAAAGTTAGGGAGAAAGCTACTAGAGTTAGACAAAAACACACATTTTGAATTCATAGTTTTGTTGGTATGAAAAAACCAAAGATTTTTCATGTTTTTAATTCTGATTTTTATTATCTGAAACTACAAATTGCACTAGAAGAAAAACCTTGATTTACAACTAGTGTCTACAACTGTTTTTTAGTTGAAAAAGACATTTTACAACTAACTATCTAATAGTCGCCTAAGATAAGTTACAGACGACAAATAGTCGCATGAAACATTACATCAGGATGACGTCATCAAATGGTAGATGAAGTCTAAATTTAGTATATATTGTTTCATCTGATGGGGCCAATATATACATAATGTATACAAGGCATCATTTTGCGACTATAAATTGCAACTATTTTGGTGGATCCAAACTCCAACCATGTGGAAACACATGTTAACTATTGAAATACTTCAATTATATTTCCTTAAATCCTTCTAGATTTATCTAGGTCATTGGATTCAACACATTGGGATTGTCACATGTGGTAAGACAATGTAAGCTCAAGTTTTTCCT
>Ga0209208_10000488_pt1 | contig 51424 bp, 48 predicted proteins | sample S1TSphfallax_3_FD_187694 | JGI IMG/M metagenome (GOLD analysis project Ga0209208, IMG submission 187694) | Host-associated microbial communities from peat moss isolated from Minnesota, USA - S1T2_Fd - Sphagnum fallax MG (SPAdes) (version 2) | ecosystem: Host-associated > Plants > Peat moss >... | reverse complement strand
CGAGAACCGATCTCTCACCATGCTGTGAGGGTCGTCCTCCATCTCGTCAAATGTGTCCACACTGCAGACCCGAAGCCTCCTAGTGGTATCCAACGCCGATACAGGCTGAAAAGCCTTGTCGGTATCCACCACTGGCTCAAAGTCCTCAATGTGGTCACTGTCTAAGTAGTTTGGTGAGGGAGATCGATAATACCAACTCCTAGTTTGCACCATAAAAGAGACAACTTGGATACCTGCAACTATTTAATGGCTTAAGGGCAACCTGCACTTGCACCTGCCGATGATCATTCATCCATTGACGGATGACTTGATGAAGATGTTGATGGATGAAAACAGGACGGATGTCATCTGTCTGCTGCTGCCCGAGCCACAGCCGCCGCGAGTTGACGCTGCGCACCGAAACGGGCTGCCGCCTGCCGTCGCTCACCGCCGTTCCTAGGCCAGCAACGCCTCCTCTGCAGCGCAGCACCCCGCAGGCGCACGTCCCCGCCCACCTACTCCGCTTCTCTTCCACGTAATTTGAAGAGGCAAGACCCCTCTGTCCAAGGTCGCCTCCCCTCCACGATAGCAACGCAACAAATATCACCCAAAACAAGCAAGAAATGAAGCATTCGACCTTCCAAACACCACCACTTCTTCAAATTTCGGAACTCAATTTCTCCTTCCACACTTGCAATCTCCTCACAACACTTTGAGGGTACCGTGGTCTTGCTGCTACGCTTCCACAGAGCCCAAGATCACGCAAAATATACAAGAATTGAAGGAATTCAAATCACAAGGCTAGAACTTTCTCTTCAACTTGGAGACGAAATTCTCCAACACTCATCAACCTCTTCGGAAATTTCTTGCAGCTCCTTGTTCACCTCACTAACACGAGTACAATGCCACAAATCTCGTACAAAATGGTCAACAATTGAGGAACTTGGATTTTCGCCTTCACTGTTGGCTGTTCACAGGTTGTGGCTCCTGGACAAGCTTCGCCTCCTGCACTCCTTGTCCAGCATCTCTGTTCGTACCTGCCCTTGGCACCCTCAAGTCCCGCCGACGCCCACGGCTTCTGTCTGACAGAGGAACTCCACAGCCAGTCTGTATAGTACAGGGACTCTCCAAAACCGTACAACTCCACAGACACTCCAGGGACCCAACAACAATAAACAAACCCCAGCAATAAATAATTGCTAGCAACACACATAAGAGTCCCACAAATCCGTGCACACTCAAGAAATCTAATTAGCCTCAACCCAAGTACTTGCTAAACCACAAATCTTGAAGAAGAGAATTCTTTGCCAAGTGAAAGACTATGAATCTAAACACCACAAGTCGAGCTATCTCTCACGCCACGAAGGGAGAATCCAAGAGTGCAAGAGTCATAGAGAAAGGGAAAGGTTTACTCAAAGGCAAGCCGCCATATCCATGGAAAACCTCACAACAAAAGCTCTCTCCAAAAAAACACTTACAAGACTCGACTTGGCAAAGAATGCCAAGTCGAGGGGCTTCTCCAACTAATACCTCAACCCCTAGTTGGCATTAACAAGACCAACTGATGGAAAATATACTAAATGGATGAAAACCCCTAAACTACATCCATCTAACGTGGCATGGCACTCGATGCCACGTCACGTGACAACATTCATTGCCCAAAGCTCGAAATGTTCGCTCACTCTTCAACCTCCCTTAACATTTTCCAATTCCTTATCATTACTTTTAAGAAATTGAAATTTTGGAATTGGCTCCCTAATAAGAGATTCACGATTAGTCCTCTTAGCAACCTCACTTCCTAAAAGCACATTAATTTGAATAAAAGAAGAAGATGCAAAAGTAGTAGCATCAAGATTGAAATGAAAACCTTGCTAATATACAAGAAGAGCCATAGGAGAAAGTATAAAAATAAAAACCTCATGACAAGGATCAGAATAGATGGAGATGTGGAAGCATTGGGAAAGAAATCAAACTTGTCTTCCAAATGCAAACTAATCTCAGGGTTGAAAAAATGCCCACAAGAATCACCAGTTGCTTTAAGATGTAATACAATAGAATGAAGAGGAGGCTTATCACTATTAGATGTAACTGAATGGAATCAATAAGAGGTTTATCAATAGAAAAGGTAATAGGAGATTCATGAAGTTGAGTGCATTACACATAAATGCCATTTCCATCAATGGACCACAACAATTTAGCAAAAACATTAGTAGTCATTGATGGTGTAATAAAAGGTGTAGTAGGACAAAAACCATATTTACACATGTCAAAAAATTCACTGAATAAAAAAGAAGATGAAAACATGATCTCCTTCAAAATGTCAAGATTATATTTTCTTACAGAGCTTTCACTGCATAACTTTTTCCTAAATGTTTCATCAGCAGTAGACATTATAAAAATAAGAAAAGAAAAAAAACAACACAGAAGGGAAAAAATAGAAAATGAAAAAAATTACATTACATTTTTTGAAGATGAAAGATGAAGTTGAAAATTATAAGCAAAGGAACTTACATAAAAAGATTTGCAAAAGAATAACATAGCAAAAAAAACCTACACCCATGAAACAATAACAAAAATTTCAAAATGAAGAAAGAAATTTGGAAAAAAAGTGGAAATGCAAGTAGGGGGAAAAAGAAAGGATAAAAATAGGTGTAAACATTAGGCATGATGAAAGATGCAAAAACAATTGTGTTATGGGAGACACCATGATGCCCTAGCACTAATGGTAAACAAAAGAAATATAAAAAAAAACCTCCACAAATCAAACAACAAATAATAAAAGGAACTATAACAACATATGAATGAAAAAAAGCTAAAAAAAAAAACAAGTTGAAGGAGAGGGAATGCTTCTAGAAGCCTGCATGATTGAAATGCGTTGAAATATAAGCATAGCCAAGAAACTAACCATTGAAAAGAATGTAATGAAAAGCAAACATCAAAAGAAAAGAAATGCACATTGAAAAGAAGGAAATCGAAAACAACAAAATGGAAAGAATGCAATGAGAAGTCGACAACAACCACTACCAAATGTGCGCATTAAAGAGAGAGAACACAAGAATAGAAAATGAAAACAATGTGCAACAAGGAACTAATAATTGCTGCTACAAAAAGTGTGCATTGAAGAAAAGGAATGTAAGAATAATAAAATGAAAACAATGCAACAAGCAAACAACAACAATTGTTGCAAGAAATGGACATCGAAAAGAAAGAAGGTGAGAAGCTCACCTCGACAAGTAGCCATGGTTTAACCTAAAACTGATGGAAAAACAACGACAAAAAGAAAAAACTTACACATCATTTTACAGCTTCTTTACGCCAAAGAGATGCACCGAAAGAAATGCATTTAGGTTAAAGAAGTTGGGGCGCTTTCCTTGGGTCCCTTCCCCTATACAAAAAAAAACTTGGCTGAGACGCTAGACGGATGCTTCCGTGGTAAATTTCTAGGTACCTCCCCAAGAAAATCCCCACGAAGGCTCCCATGGGCTCAGAAACAACTTCAGCTTTTTCCTTAGAAATAAATATCGTGGAAAGCCTCGAGGAAAAAGCTACAGAAATGCTTGTGGGTGCCAGAAGCTTATTGGCATGCGCACCATTTTGCAGCTGTGCATCCTGGTCATCGAACTTCTTGCACTGAGTAGTAGAAGATTTTGGCTAATATATAACAACACGCACACGTGCCTTCGTACCTGACACGACCATATAAGTTCCTAGAATTCTTCCAACCTGGTTCATTGTATCTGGAGTCTCCATGCACGAGTACTTATTGTTCACTAAAGGGTTGCAATTGTTGTATTTAAAGCTTACATATAGGCTTCAGATTCCAGACGTCGCTGACGATGCTGCGGAAGAACCCAGGCAATTTCGTCCTACGCTGTTGCAACTCGAATTGGAGCACCTTGTGGTAGTGCCTGACCGGTTATAATATAGTAGAGTGAAATTCTGGTGTGGAATTGATCTCGCCAAGGGAATCTGTTCTAGTGCTTCTGTAGTTTTTTTGAGCTCTATTCTCTTGAGGTGGAAGCTATTAGGGGACGTTGCTTTGGGTGATCAACAGCCTGCGGGATTGTTCAGTACAGGATTTGAAGTTTCTTGGTTCCCCCACAGACAACAAGATGAGTAATAGAGCAGTTGAGCAGCAGAACTTTGATGCCCAGGATCCTTTTGCGGGATTGGCATTGGTCACGAAACCTGTGCCGAAAGCAGAGCCTGGTCATGTCGTTGTTCGCATTACTCTACGCCCCGTCAATCCCACTGATCTGCTTTCCATCAGTTCAAACAGGCTGCGCATTCCAGGCTCCGAAGGATTTGGAATTGTCCACGAAGTAAATCAAGCATCCCTTTTTTCTTCCGCTTCGTGCAATTTTGTTGGGAAGTATCCTTGCTCTTTTTTGAGTTTATGTGTGTGCGTGCGTATGTATCATCGTTGCTCTGGAATTGTGGCAGGTAGGGGAGGGAGTGACAACAGTGGCGAAAGGGCAAAGAGTGGTGCCATTTGTCGGTCTCGATCGTCAGAAAGAGGAGGGGTTATGGCAGCAATATGTTTCTCTCAAACAGGAGCTTGTATGGCCAGTACCAGACTCAATTTCAGATGAAGCGGCAGCTCAATTTGTCGTCAACCCATGGACAGTGTATGGCATTCTGACCGATCTCAAGGTTCCGAAAGGTGAGTACGTCTTGCAAACAGCAGCGGGCTCCGTGCTTGGCCGGCAATTGATACAGCTTGCAAAACATTGGGGCATCAAAACCATCAACATTGTACGGCGTGCAGAACAGAAGGAGGAGTTGAAGGCGCTAGGTGCAGATGAAGTTATCTCCACGGATAATGAGGATGTAGCAACAAGAGTGAAAGAAATCACGGGGGGGAAACTCGCATACGCAGCTCTTGACGCTGTGGCTGGCACGTTCACAAAACAAGTCACTGCAAGTGTGAGAGATGGAGGTCAAGTGTTCATTTATGGAGTGTTGGCAGGCTGGGATGCAACCTTAGGAGTGGGAGATTTGTTCAGAGGTGTTCATGTAGCCGGATGGGCTCTTCGCAATTCGGAAGCTGAGAGATTCGAAGAGTACGTTGACAAAGTTTCGAAGCTCATCGAAGCCAAGATCATTGTACCTCTTGAGGGTGAGACTTATGATCTTGCTGAGTTCCAACTTGCAATCAAGAAATCAACTGAAGTTGCTCGAGGTGGGAAGGTGTTTCTCACTGGTTAACAAATCAAATCTTCTCATACATGAATCCAATCCATATTGCCCCAAGCAAAAACGAATTGCACACAAATTCAATGTGGAGCTTTGTTCAACGAAACTCACAAGAGGATCTGATGGTGGAATTTTTTAGGATGTTTTTGCTTTTCCAGAAGAGTTTTACACACTTTGGTGGAACCTCTTGCTTGATCAATATGGAAGTCGGTGTTTTGTTAAAAGTTGTACAAACCCTAACTAGTATGGGATATAGATTTGATATGAGCATATCAAACAGATTCTGTGAATTAGTTCAAGATCAGACACAGCCAGTGCACACAGTGTTATGCCCCCAGTTGTCTTCATCATCCACATTGGGGTCAAATTGTAGACAGTACTCAATCTTGGCTGTTGTGGTGTTTGTTGTTTGCACTAAAAACATTATGACTCAAAACAATTGCACAATACCTCTCTTGTTTATGTGACACCAAGGCTCTTCTCTCCAATGCTCCCATAATATTGATGGAATCACCACATCCCACCTCAACACCTCAGACATTACACTCCGTTTTGTAGGAATATTCCCCTCTCCCTCTGCAGTAACCTGCAGCCTTCCTGCCACACCCCTCCTCTCTGGCAACTGCATTACTAGCATTTCTGCAACCTAGGGTTGTAACTCCCTCCTCTCCCTTGAACAATTCTGACACCCAATATTGTCCCTGCACTCCTTGTGCACCAATACAGGCAAGTCACCAATGACGTTGTGTCAAGGTTCCAACCAACACCTGGGTGCTGCCAGTCACCCAACTCTTGTAAACCCTCTAAAATTTAGAAGGCAAAGCACAGTCAAGTACCTTTTCCTGTGGTACAAGTTTAATGCCACAGCACATGAATTGAAGAATATTTAGCAAAATTCAAGGATGCAGCAAGCACCGGTGAAGACAATGATGAACAAAAGTCATGTGAGAAGCTCTTCAAGAGTAGCATTTACAAGGTGATGGATATGCTGGGAGAATGCTTTGTCATTCAGCTGGTTCTGATCCCATATCAACGTCTTCAAATCTTTCTAGTCGTAGATTGGTCATGTCATGTTCAGATCCAAAGCTACCAAGTCTTGCCCCACCACATCCTTGCAAATTCAAAAAATCATTTTTATTCAGAAAAGGTAAAATCTGCAAATGCAATAGAAATTAAGAATATCTTGTTTTGGTAAAACATGCACTTGATGTAAATCATTTAGGGTAAGATTATGTGGATCAACACTTTCAGTGTTCAAGCATCTATATTTCACTCATCTGAATTGCACCAAAGTACAAACCTCAAACTCATTGATCACAAAACAACACAACTCAAAAACTCCAAAAATCAGATTCCCAAACTCACTAATCGCAACTGAACAAAACAGAAAAGAAATAAACTATAGAATTAATAACAATAGAACTCCAAAAATTTGGACTTCAAAACAACAAAACTTAGAACTTTAAAAACTCTAGAAACTCCCAACTCGAAACTCCAGAACTTCAAAATTCTAGAAACTCTAGAAACTCCAAACCATAAAAATTGCAAAAACTCAAAACTAAAGAAACTCCAAAAATTCTAAACTACATAAATTCTAAAAACTTAAAAGTCCAGATACTTAGAAATTTCAAAAACTCAAAAGCAATCAACTACTGAAATTCAATAGTCAACACAAAGTTCCCAAATAAAAAAATACCCAATCTCAAACATGCATCCTCATGAAATCAAGATGTTCTTCATTTTGTCATCCTCTCCACATTCTTCCCTTAAAATCTTTATTGTGCTTGTGTTATAGTAAGGAGATTTTTGTTGAGACAACAAAGTTTCAATAATGTGCTTGACCATTGTCCATTTACTACCAACAACAAAAAATAAAATCTCATGTTATGGAAAAGCTGGAAAATTAGGAATTATCAACAATGCCTAGTAATTTTAAAGCAAGAATTGATTTTAGATTAGCAACGTAAGTGATGTTAATAGGACAATTTTGAAGGTTGTTGAAGACATGGCCAAATGTTGTGTTAATGTTGATAATATGAAGCGGTGGCTGTGGAAATATGGCATCCAACCTATTGTACTTGGGCAACTCTTTTTCGAACATGTTCCAAAATGTGTCTTCAAAATCAATTGTAGATCCACTAGTATTTGGTGCATGTACAAAGACATTTTCTTCATTTGCAAAAGCAACAATAGGTAACATTCATGGTATTCATAGAAATAAAAGTTGTAAAAACACTAACTGAAGAAAGACCGCCAACAATTCTAGAAGTCAACATAGTAGTAGAAAGGCCATCATTCATAAGATGATAATGAATTTTCATAGCAACAAAAACAGTGACAAAATTGATATCACTAGCTCCATCAACAACTATGTCTTCTTTAACATAATAATGAACTTGCATTTCAAAAAAAACCTCAACAATGAAAGAAAAAAACATACAATACTTTAGAGCCAAATATGACAAACATTATCATGAAACCTTAAAGTGGTTTTGGAAAAAAACCTAAGTTGCTTCTTTAAGTTCTTTCACATTATCTTCAAAGTAATTTGTAATGGATTTTGGAATTGTTGTAGATTCGCTCCATTGGAATAATAATAAGCATATCTACATGCAACTTTCAACAAAATGAAATACAAAAAATAGTTTTCAATAAAAAACACAACCTCAAAAATAAATTGCAACTACTTACCTTTGTTATCCCATAGGCAACAATCTCTTCAACAAATGTTTCTGCATAGCATAGCAATTGATTAGATCTCAAATCTCCACTAATAACACAGTGCCTGGCCCGATTTCAAAGATGTTTATTTATTTGGTTACACCTACGCACACAATAAACAACAAGAACATAAAAGGAAGATGATAGAAATAAAAAAACAAAACAAAAATACAAAACAAAAGCAAATGAAAACAAAAAAAAGAAAAAAAATATTTAAAAATTTACTTTCCATACATATGAAATTGGATCTTAATGACCAGTTACCTCCATCCCGTATTCATGAGGCACAAGTGCGTCCCCCATTCGAATGATTCCAACATATGGCTAATTTTATTTGAAAATACCTTATTTGTCAAATTTGGAAAATCATTAGTGAATTTGTCCAAAATGAGATGTGATTGGTTTTGATTAATTGGAGTAATAATGAATTGAACATCATTAGAAACCTCCATTTAGGTTTAGACTGCAAGAATAGTGGATGTGGTCTAGGCTTATCAATAGGCCAAGAAGTAGGACGATGATGAACAAGTTTTTTTAAAGTCACAATAATATCAACAATTGGGTAGTCAACAACAAGCTTAAGTCAATTAGCAAAACACCAGGTGATGTCAATCTATTAATTCTTGGAAACACCTTAACGAAACCTTAGAACAATCAAAATAGGCATTGAAAACAAATTAAATTCACCAAAATCAACATTACAAAATTTAAATCACCCCTTGATCAAATGATTTTGCATGTAAAAATAGCCAAATTTGAAGTTCAAACTGGAAGGAGATGTAGGTTGACATGTTGTTTGTGCCAACATCCTTTGTTTTTTTTCAATGGATAGAATGTTATATTTCTTGATTTATTTGCCAAGACTAGTAGTCGACACTTGAAAAGTTGTTTCATTTCCAACAACTTTCACATGATGCTACCTTACATCCGTGAATATGTTAAAGGCAATTACAAGTGTTTTACCTGATTCCATGATTTTTTATTCCTACCTTTATTTAATAAGTCTTTCAATAATGCATATTAAGGCTTGAATGGTGCAAAAAAAACAAGTCAAGAAACCTAGCAAAACCTTAAACCTACACAAGCACAAACTAGTTAGAAAAGATAAAATAGCTTAAAACCTAAACAAAAATCCTCAACCTAAAACTAGAAAGAAACATCAAGTATACAAGAAATGCTTTTAATAAATAAGAACTTGAAACCTCAACATAAACCCCAAATTTAAAACCTTCAAATAAACCTTAAACCTAAAACCTTAACATAAATTTTAAACCTAATAGAAAGAAAAAACACATAAGTTATATAAGCATATACAAAATAGAAAGAAGAAAAACACATGATGAAATTAAAACCCAATTATAAAAACTTTTAAGAAATGGTAAAGAGTTGTACTTGGTTGGAGGATGTAGGCTACCAATTTGATCTTCAACGTACAAAACAAAAGATGACAACATATCTCCAAGGTCCTTGACCAAACTTTCATCTTCAAGCAAATCAATAACAAATTTCGTTGTGTCAAAACCACGAAACGATCTCCATTCATTGAACACATTCATTGCCCAAAGCTTGATGTGTTTGCTCACTTTTCAACTTCCCTTGTTAACATTTTCCAACTCATTATTGATTTCAAGAAATCAAGATTTCAAAATTGACTCCTTAAGAGGAAATTCATAATTAGTCCTTTCAACAACTTCATTCCTAATGGCACATTAACATGAATAAAAGGAAAATATGCAAAAGAAACATCAAAATTGAAATGGAAACCTAGATCAAATACAAGAGGAGGCATAGGAGAAGGTACATAAATAAAAACCTCATTGCAAGGATCAAAAACAAATGTAGATGTGGAGGCATTGGGAAAGAAATCAAACTTGTCTTCTAAATGTAAATTGATGTAAAGGTTAAAAAAATGCCCACAAGAATCACTAGTTGATTCAAAATGTAATACAATAGAATGAAAAGGAGGCTTATTAATATTAAGATGCAACTAAATGGAATTAACATGAGGTTTATCAACAAAAAAGGAAACATTAAATGAATGAAGTTCAGTGCACTGCACATAAATTTCATTTCCATTAGTGGACCACAACAATTCATCAAAGACATTAGTAGTCAAAGAAGGTGTAATAAAAGGTGTAGTAGGACAAAAACCATAAGGATGTAAGTCAAAGAATTCATTGGATAAAGAAAAAGATGAAGGTAGGATCTGTTTCAAAATTTCAACATTTTTTTGTATAGAATTTTCATTACATTATTTCTTCCTAGATGTTTCATCAATAGTAGACATAACAAAAATAGTAAAAAAAAAAGAATAGACACACAAGGGGGGAAAAAAATAAAAAAGGAAAAAAATTACATTACATTGTTTGAAGATGAAAGATGAAATTTAGTATTGTAAGTAGAGGAATCTAAATAAAAAATCTACAAAACAAAAACATAGAAAAAAAACACTTGCACACATGAAATAATAAAATAATAATAATTTAATGACGAAAGAAACTTGGAAAAGATGATATGGGTAGTAGCGATTGTCATCTCCAAGCTACCAATGTCTTCAATTTTATTTTCAATGTTAGGTTTTTATTAGGGAGGTCATTAGAAACCATTTGTCTAGCTACTAGAGGACCCTTATTTACTCCATGGAATGTGCATGTACCCCTAACAATGGCATTGTCTAGAATGCTAAGGTGTAGCATTTTGAATACATTCATGGCATATTTACATGTAATTCCTTGTTTTGCAAGTGGGCAATTACATTGTGGCCATTCAAATGATGAAGCGTGACTGGTCCATACTTTGGGTGTGTGGTTGATGGATGCGACAAACGCAATGTCCTTTCTATAAAACATTGGAATTTGGAATATCTCGAGCCCTTAGCACAATTAAAGCAACAATGCCTTCTTGTTTCTTGTTTTTCACATCCTTAAAAAACTTAAATTGCACATTGTACCAATAGTGAGTAAGAACACCTCCAACAAGATTGAAAATCAACCAACCCATTCTATGTCCAGTAAATTGTTTTCTAGAAGAAAAAAAGATTCATTTCATGTTGCTATGGAATGATTCCACCCTACATTGGTGTCCTGCCCTTCATGTGGAATGTTGCAATTGCCAACACACCACATTGTCACCTCATGCATCCAATGGTTTTTAAGGTATGCAATGAATCAAGATGCATTGGGGTAATTGGTTGCCATAATGTCTATTTGTAGTTGTGCCCATAAAACAAGATCATGATCTAGTGGACAAGTTCATGAATACATGATCTTCCCTAAAGAAGATAATATTTTTGTTCGGTCTTCCGCACTTGTAATTTTTTTACAACATTGTTTGCTCATGCTTTGTGCACATGCCACAAACATAAAAAGAAACTTTGGCCCCTAGCCAAACATTGCTACATGGGAAAACATCAACTATAGAAATTAGGTCTTGCAATAGTTTAATAAAGTGTCTATGAATGTCAATATGGCATGAAATATACCATGCTTTTTGATAGAAACTAATGCTCTGCAAAATAAACATAATTCAAGTGGCAAAGTATGTTGTGCAGCAAAGTATGATTTACCACACCATTTTGTTTTGCAACAAAGTATGCATTATAATACACAATTGATAAACATGGAATTGTAGGTAGATTTTGGGATTCAATCAAACCTCAACACGTTGATTTCAGCTTGAACATTGTCAACAAGGATAACATTAGGCATCCAAGTGTTTGGCATATGTTTTGATAGTGCTCAAAGAACTAGGTCAACGTCATTTTTTCAACTTTTTCCAATGACAATGAATGCAACTAGTATCCCATTTTGCCATTCATCAAACACCATTAGGGTGTACAAAAGGCACTACAAAGAACATGGAGCCAACATTAGTTACAACATTGTGGACCATATTAATTATGGGGCATTTCATACAATAGCAAAAGTGGCATACATTGCTTTGATTAATGCTAATGTTGCATCAAAAGATATTGAATTACCATGCCCAAATTTTTGAATAATTTCCAACTACCATGAAGTTTGAATTCCTAATGTGAATGGAATGTCATCTTGGGTTTGTGAATTAAGGTCCATAGGGGCATGTTGAAAATAAAAGAAAACTTAATCAAAAAAATTTAGAACCCACATATTGACATTGATTGGGTCCTTGTAGTGTTTATTCCATAGTTCATCAACTTGCTTTTGTGCCAAGTTTCTCATATTTGGTGGCAGAAAAAAGGTGTCTCAGGTCATAGGTTCATTTTTCAATGCCATTTCTCTAACATGTGTTTTGTGATGAGTCATTACTTGAATTGGGGATAGGACTTGCCATAGCAACCCCATTAAGTGTGCATTCATACAATTTGACAATTAGGAACTTAGAACATGTTGATATCCAATAACATCTTTCCCATGGCATATTTGACCTTCCTTGTTTTCACGTTTTGCATTTAGGTATATCAACTGACACAGGCTCTAGTCCAAATATGGTTGTTTTGCAATGAAAGCTCTTTGACAACCACACTTAATGGACATACCACACATTGTCTTTGAAATACAAATCATCTATTGTGATTGATGGTTGGATTCCAGGAACTCCACTAAAGCCTTTTTCCCCTTCTTCTTATTGGTTGTTCCATTCACTTAATGTTGCTTTCACTTTTGTTGTGTAAACAATAGTAATTGAATTGCATGTCTTCCATGAATACATTGGTGTAGTTTCCGAATCCAAAGTTATATAAAAACTTGCAACAAAATGACATAGGCAATGAGCTCTAGATTCACGTCAAGCCTTGAACAATAAATTCATCCACATAGTATTTAATTATTTAAAAAATTGAGATGTGAATGGTCACAATAGAATGGGACAATTAATACCTCAATTCAATTTATATATCATGAAAGGATGCTTAGTAGCAAACTTTCACAAGATTATAAAATCAAGGTACAACATCAAATCTTTGCAAAAGACATAGGATTCAAAAAGAAAAGGGAGATTGGAAGGAATATATTATATGTGACGACCAACATTGCCAAAATTGGCATATGGTTAACAATGCCATAATTGCAAAACTAAAACACACCACATCAGAAACTTAAGCCAAAATAGAAATGAAAAACAAAGATTACACCATAGATCAAATGTTTTGCTCTTTGTTTCCTTACCTAAAAACAAGTGATGTAGAGTTGGCTTTTGGGTGTGTCAATATGTTTAGGGGATTGCAAAGCTTGTGCTCCTTTGTCCTTGTAAATTAGCAAGGGAATTTTGGATTGTTTTATTCCCTTTGCACAAAACATTCAAGTCAATCCCATGGAATGACCACAATTTCAATATGCTTATAAAGATCATGGCCAAATGTAACATGAAGCAACCATGTGATATGATCCTTTTAGAATGCTTTAGGAGGAGGTGATTCACTAGTAGAAAAACCCCTTTTTTTAATCAAAAGTTTTCAACTACATGACATTTGCAACTATGTTTCAACTAAATTTTTAAATAAAATTATGGCAATTACGAATTAAGTTGATTTGTTTACTATATTGGTATATAGTTGAAAACACTTTTCAACTGCGTGGTCATTTGCCAAATATTCTCGACATGAACAATGTTTCCAAGTTGAACTTCCAACTATGTTGGTAAAACAATGTGAAGCATGTTTCAACTAAGGGGTCATTTTTGAAATATTCTTAGCATCTAAGGTTTTTTAGTTGGTACACAGTCAAGACATTGACTGGTGTTCAACTATTTTGGATGATAAATGTACTAGAGGATGGAAGAAATACAATTTTATTTGCAACTATCTTTTTCAACTAGGTTAAACAACTAATAGGCAACTTCATTTTATACATATAATATTGTATCATTTATTTAAAATTATGATAACATTAAATTACATGTAAATTTTCTTTGTATAAATGAATGGTTTTTTTTGGTGCATATAAATATTACACTTTAATTTTAAAATAAAGTTTAATTTTGTAAAAAAAATATGTTAATACTAACGTTGATGTTCAATACACATGGAATTGAATATTTCTATGTAAATCATGACAACATATCAAGTAATGATACATAATTAATAATATTGTGCAACTATAATGTTTCTTCATTTTTATACACATGATATCTTAATATTTGTTTTAAATTATGATAAACACAAATGTACCTTATGTCATTGGCCCAAGTTTGAATGCACTTAATTGAATTTTCCTTCCAAACCCTTTTTTGCAATTTGTTTGAATTTCCAACAACAATACGTAAGACAAAAATTCAATAATATTTTTCACATTCTCAGTCTCAAAATTACAAAATCAACTTTATTAAATCAAACTTGGTGAGGCCTTTCCAATGTTAACAAATAGGAGATCTACTCAAGTGCAAACATAGAACTTTATTGAAAGAAAACTATAACACAATGCTCACAACACAAAACATAACATCAAGAACTCCTCAAGGTTCTTGTCACATGAAATACACAAACTTGTGCAATGAAGAAAAAGAGAAACAAACCATCAACACCAAGGTATTTAACTACAAGACCAAACCATAAATAACCAAACTAAAATAAGTAAAGAAAGTAATTCAACCTTGTAAAAGTAACCTAGTTATTTTCCTACTCCAATAACTAATGAAACCTAACTAGTTGAGCTTGAATTCTTAACATTCCCCCTCAAGCTCAAATCCACTTCTAGTACACCAAGCATTTGTCGAAATCCCTTTAACTTGTCTCGTACCTAAAGCCTTTGTGAAAATGTCAGCAACGTAATCTTTAGTACTGACATGGATAAGGTCAATTTCTTTTGCTAGAACTTTTTTTCTAATAAAGTGGTAGTGCACCTCAATGTGCTTTGTCCTAGCATGATAGACCGGGTTGTTAACAAGTAGTATGCTACTAATGTTATCACAATAAATGACAACAGGAACATCCATTGACTATCCCAAATCTGAAAGTAGTTTCTGTAACCAAACTATTTCACATGCAACAATTGCTGCACCTCTATATTCTGCCTTTGTGTTAGATAATGCAATTGTTGGTTGTTTCTTACTGCTCCAACTAACAGCACCACTTCCAAAAGAAAACATGAAACCATTGGTTGATTTTCTATCTAAAACATTGTTAGTCCAATCGGCATTCATGTATCCATGTACTTGTAATTGGCTTTTGGCTTCATAAAAAATTCCACATTGCAAAGTATGTTTTATGTACCTCAATATGCGCCTCACTACATCCAAATGTGGCTTCCGTGGTGTTTGCATGAATTGACTCACCACTCCAACTGCATAACTCAAATTTGGCCTTATCATGGTCATGTAAATCAAACTCCCCATTACGTGTCTATACATAGTGGTATCCTCCACAAGGTCTCCTTCATCTGCACTTAGCTTCACATTTTGCTCCAATGGAATTGAAATGGGTTTGCAACCTGTCATCCCATATTCGAATAATTTGTTCAAGGCATATTGGCTTTGTAGTAACCATATCCCTTTGGGGATTGGATTACCTCAATGCCAAAGAAGTAACGCAATTCTCCCAAATCCTTCATCTCAAACTTTTGCTTCAAAAGTTTCTTCAAATCAAAGATGTCTGCATCGTTATCTCTTGTGATAATCAAGTCATCAACATAGATGACTATGACAACGATCCCATGATCTGTCTTTTTCACATATAGTGAAAAATCTACATTGGATGTTTGAAATCCACTTGTGATAAGATACTGACCTATCTTGTCTAACCAAGCTCTAAGTGTTTGCTTCAAGCTATACAAAGCTTTCTTCAACCTACAAACCAAATTAGGACGTGTTTGGTCCACATAACCTGGTGGTTGTTCCATGTACACTTCTTCCCGTAAATCTCCATGAAGAAAATCATTCTTTACATCCATTTGATGTAAAGACCATCCTTTTGTTGCTACCATAGCAATGATTGCTCTTACAGTTGTCATTTTGGCAACTGGACTATATGTCTCCTCATAGTCTATGCCATAAGTTTGGGCATAACCTTTGGCAACCAATCTTGCTTTGTATCTACTTACAGATCCATTTGCATTGTGCTTGACTTTGTACACCCATTTGCACCCAATTGCTTTCTTGTCCTTTGGTAAAGCTAACAACTCCCAAGTAGCATTAGCATCCAATGCCGCCATCTCTTCATCCATGGCATTATCCCATTTAGGATTTCTAACCGCCTGTTCAAAACAAATGGGTTCAATTTCTTGTATGACTCTCACCATGTATGCATAATGATGAGCTACTAAGCCATCATATGCGAGTCTTTGTACAGGGTATTTAATTCGTGTGGATCTTCGTACTCCATTGTTGTTGTCGGGAGTTTTCAAAGCTTTCTTGACCATCCGAGCTCCAGGAGTAGTAACTAAAGGGATTCTTGATTCTTCACCCGCACTATTCTTTGAATCACTTGACTCATCATCTACATGAGGATTTCTAGATGATGTTTGAGAACTACCATCTATAATGTTTGAAGATCTTAATATTCCTTTCAATGGAATACTACTAGACCCATTAATTGAGGATTCTTGTGGTCCACTAATTAATTGTGATTCTTGTTCCACATTTGATGGAACATCACCATTTTTAGCCTCTCCATCTTCTGCTATCTTTAGTGGTGGGTACCAGCTAACCATCTCATCAAACACAACATCTTTACTCACTTGCAACTTCCGAGTGGAAGGGTGAAGCATCTATATCCTTTTTGTTCTAAAGAATATCCAATGAAGATGCACTTCTCAGCTTTTGGATCTAGTTTTAATCTCTTCTCATCAGGAACATGCACATATGCAATGCAACCAAACACTCTAAAGTGTGAAACATTTGGTTTCTTGCCTGTGAATTTTTCTTTAAATGTCATGCCATGAACTGTTGCTGTGGGTGTTCGATTCATGATATACACTATAGTTGCTACCGCTTCAACCCAAAAGTAATTTGGCAAATTTTTCTCATTCAGCATGGCACGTGTTATTTCTGCAATGTGCCTGTTTTTCCTTTCAGCAACTCCATTCTACTGCGGGGAATAACTACATGAGTACTTCCTTTGAATTCCATGCTCCTTCAAATACTCATTGAATTCATTTGAAAAATACTCTCCCCCTCCATCGGACCTTAGGCATTTGATGCTCACACCCTTCTCTTTCTCCACCATTGCTTTGAAATTCAAAAAATGTTGAAACATTTCCCCTTTGTGTTTCATGAAGTAGACCCACACCTTCCTTGTGTGGTCATCTATGAAACTCACGTAGTACTTGCATCCTCCGATGGATTCTATCTTCGTGGTCCACACATCTAAGTGGATCATTTCCAAAGGTTTGGAACTTACATAAGTTGTTTGAACTAGGAATGAATGCCTAGCTTGCTTCCCCAATTGACATGCTTCACAAACTTCTGACATCACCTCTTCTGTTCCAAATTTGGGAAGACTTCCAACAAGATTTTGTTTCTCAATCAGCTTAAGACGTTGGAGATTAACATGGCCAATTCACTTGTGCCAAATTCTAATGTCTCCAGCTCCTTTTCCATGTGTGAATAACATGGAATTCACCTTAGGCATGTTCACATCCAAGGTGAACATTCGTCCATTCCTTTCTCTTTTGACAATCAATTTGCCTTGGTTCTTCATGTCTTCCACAAAACATCCATTTCGGTTGAATGTCACTTGTAAACCTTGTTCCACCATTTGGCCTTCAGAAACCAATTTTTTTGTTATGGTTGGAACATGAAGTACATCTTTCAAGTACTTCGTTTGCCCATATTGCATGGACAATGGCACCTTGCCGATTTGTGTGATGGGATGTGTAGTGTCACCACCAGTTTCCACAAAACTTGGTGCTTTCAAATCCTTTGTGTCTCTAAACCATTCTCCATGACTAGTCATGTGATTTGAAGCTCCAGAATCCACATACTAGACATTGTTATTTGATACTCTTCCTATCATTGAATTTGCCATGTGTTGCATGACAAACAATTGTTCATCACCTTGATTACTAGTTGATGCATGATTCCCTTGTTGCAATTTTCCATTTCGTGCATCATGCTCCTTTTGATAACAGTTCTTTGCCATGTGCCCAAGTTTTTCGCAATAATAACAATTTGAGTTGCTATTTGGTTGTTGACCTCGATAACTTCCACCACAACCTCAACAACTTCCTCTTCCTCTAAAATTTCCTCGTCCACCTCCATGAAACTGAGCTTCATGTTGATGATGTCCACCATGCGAACTTACGTGTCAGCCTTAGGTTATTATCATCTAAATTTTCTTACCATCAAAATTATTTTATTAAAATAGTCTTTACTTAGTCCTTGGTAAAACTAACTACAATATGATGAAACATTTATTCAAATTCAAACATCCTTTACTAAAACCAAAACCCAAAATTTAATTTGAATTCCTTAACATTCATATTAATCATTTAGCACAACTTGGAATGATTAATATAACTTTAAAATGTTAAGAAAAAAACATATGTAAGAAAGTTCATAGTTTTCACCACTATCTATCATGGTTTTTGGTTCGTTTAATTGTACTTGCATCCTTTTAGGGGAGCTAAAACATTATAGTCCACACCTAGCAATACTAAGTAAGGAGAAAAGTAAGACTACCAAAGAGAAAAATATTACCAATGTTGGTGAAATTTCAAAAACAAATTGTTAGTAATCTTAGTCACTATGCCATTTATATCCTAATTTTCTATGCACAAATTGCATGCATTTGAAAGAATAATTAGTTTTAAGAAGCTTATGATGAAAGGTGAAATGTCTCTTTTAAGGATAATAATTATTTTGGTCCAAAACAAAATTTTGCATAAAAAAGTGGAAGAAGGAAAATGCAACATAATTTTTTTCCTTCAGCAAATTAGTTTAGTTGCCACTATAATTTCTTCCTTGACCTTGGAACTATATGATCCAAAACCATAATTCACTAATCCATAAATCAATGAAATATTACATTTTAATCATTGGCATTAAATTGAAGACTAATTGTGTTCTAAACATGAAATTCAAGCATCAAGGATAAAAAGTTTAGGTTTGGGCAAAAAGAGATCCACAATATAGCAAGACATGTCACACATCTATTTTTTTAAAAGGAAGTCAAGAAGTACATTGTGCACCAGAGGCCCACCTTGTTCATAAATTAAAAACATCCAATTAGGTTTTGGGATGCATCCTATTCCTAGTTTCTTTGGTACTTGTTGCACAGAAAAAGGTTGCCAAGGTAAAGGAAAAACATTACATGATTACTTTGAAAAGGTTGTAATTTGCAATTTTGGTCATTACTTATTAAATTGAACTTTGGAATTTTTCAATTATCTAATATATCTTCATCTTCTCTTGCAACCGCTCCATAAAATGTTGTCCACCATCTAAGTTGTTTTGTCATCAACTATTCAAGTTTGGAGTAAATCAAAGCTCATGTCATGGGCTACCTCCACAAAATAAAAAAGAGGTTGGAATCCTAATACTCAAAATTAATTGTTCTAATTTCAACTTTCTCTTATTAATAACGATAGTCAAGTGACATGCAATAGCATGACATAATTTGAAGCCACAACATTGGTGTAGCTACAAGGCTTGTAGAGACCCCTAAAATATAACCAAGGAGGGGAAAATAGCGAACATGTCTTGATTAATGTAGAAAGAAAAGATGTGCTCAATTAACAAAGTTGCCAAAAAACTATGTCCCATTTCATACTTGTTAGGCCCATGTCACGTATTTGTGCAAGTGGTTCACAAAGATTGTTTCTAGTTTTAATTGTGGCAATTGTATGTTCGTTGTAAACTCAATGCAACAGTTTTGAACCCAAACAAGACCCCTTAGAGTACAATAGAAACATGGAATCACATGTACAATTGAAGGAGAAAGAAAATATTGAAAATTTGTTACATTTAATAGAAGAAAAGTAAACTAGAATTAAGGTCAAAGTAGAGAAAATGGATGCCCTTGTTACCTACTAGTGGGGCAAAATGTGTATTACTTGGTACTTGACTTGTTGGGGCCAAGCTTGCTATTACTTGTTAACAAGGAAAGCTTAATGAGGGAACATTACTGGGCCTGGTCCACAAGAAAACTTTTCGGAGGCAAAAGTAGCATCCAACATGCTGTGGTTGCCAAGACACTAACAATGTCTTGACTGCAGGACTGCATTTCATACCTTGGGAGGATTTGATGTTGGGGTCTTGAACATTATGTTGATACAAAGATAGGGATTCTCATACAGAAGAGATAAGATATACCTAGTTCAGCACCAACCAGGCCATTACTAGGACATAATTTGCATGTTGTAGCTTGCTCAATCAATGTGTGTATTGGCAATCCAGTTTCAAGGCCTTGAAAGAAGACGGAGCATGTGCTGGAGCCAATTTTGAGCTTGATGTGAGATGATTATCTTTGAGGTGAGTTGACTTTTCCTTGAGAAAGAAAAAATGTCTGTTGTGGGTCTGAAAAGTTCAAGTCATGAATATGTTGTAAGGGGTCAGGCAACACTCAGGCTTGTCACCTTTGTTTTATATCATGGTGCAACACTATGATATCCTTGAAACATCATATGAACGCAAACGTAGGGGATGTTATTTGCTCTTGGTGTTCCCCAACTTGACTGCAACTGCGCCATAAGTTAAGTTATGGTACTAACTAGAAAGAGCCTGAGTGCGCTCGGGGCTTTATTTTGTTACGTGAACCAGCTTGCATCTACCTCACAACTCACCTCCACAGCTCAACGAAAATTACAGTTAAACAGTAGTTGGAAAACAAAGTACAAAGTAGCAAGGGTAGTTAGTGCTAATATTGTGTTGGGAAGTTACTCAATCATAGTTAATCTGACTATGTTTTTGAAGTATCTACTCTTGTACTTGGATGGCAGTTTGATAAAATCTCTGGAGATTTTTAACTTCAAAACTCCTCCTCAACAGTCACATAGCTACTACTAGACCAGTCTAATTGAAAACGGTACTAAGAGTTACCCATTGTACTTATGACTCTCTGTAAAGTCAAAACTTGAGAGAGTAGAAGGCCATTGAAGTAGGAACTTACTCGTTTTACCCCCCCACATGTGTGGAGAAATTGTGGTGTGCCCTTTGTGTATACTATGTACTCTGTACATACTCATATATAGAGTTCTGCATGCATTGCCCTTCTAATGAACCTGGGAAATGTGGGAAACTTGATCATTGTGAGAAGCCTTCAGTGTTATTTCTGTCTAAAGCGCTATTAAAACTGGTGTGCAACAGCAAGTTTTTTGTCTATGGTTAACCATCTATTTGTTGAAGCTACCTAGGGCTATCTACAAATCTGGAAATTCAGTTTTGTTGAAACTATGAACACTGTGTATTAGAATTTGAGGACCCAGGGGAAATGGGTGTTATTGTCGTACACGGGCCAGTTTGACACTAATTATATTATTTTTAGAAATGTTGATATTGAAAAAAAAAATGTGTAGGAAATTAAAGAATCTGATGGAATAGTTGAGAATATATCATTTGTTGGAATGGAATCTTCAAAATTAATTAATTATTCAACAAACATGTGTGGAAGTGGCCAAGGTCCCAAGGTAGTATACAGATGCACAATCTTTTCTAGTCCTAGATGGATGGTAATTTTATTGCAACACCATTACATCTGAGATCAAATGTCAATTGATTGCCCAGTCTACATCTATTCAAATGGCAACAGGCCAGAACCTTTTCTTCTCCAAGTCTCTGACCTCCAGTCACAGCAGAGTTCCAACTTCCTATGCATACCTTTCCTATGCATACCTCTGCAGGTACAATCACCATGGAGGTATTGTGGGCAGTGATTGTTTTGGCCCAATTTTCAGATTCTGGTGACAAAAAAAGGCCCTTGTGACAACTTCAAAAGCTTTTTTTGGGGAAAAAAATGGCCTATTGTCACCACATTATGAGGAAAAAAATATTGAAGTCCCCATATTTAGACAATAAGTTGTAGCATGTTGCAAAAATATAGCACAACTACTAAATTTTGAAAATTTCCCCCTCTGACCTGTAGCCAAATTTGGCTAAGTCCTCTTGTGGATGATGTCCAACCCACCTACTACCTCACCGTTTTGAAAAAAAAAGACTGATTATGAGTTTGGCAACCTTGTAGTCACTTCAAACTCAAGCATACAATATGTATGTCTATAAGTGTGGTGGTACTATGGGGTTTCCACATCACCTAGAAAGTTGAGGGAACCACATAGAAAGTTGAGCATCAAATGTTAAAGGGCCACTTTAGATAAGGATCCAAGAAGCAGGGTCCAATGAAATCGAGCATTTCTATTGGTTAAGAGCTTGAAATCAGTCCCAAGGCCTTTAGACAAGGGTCAAGGACCAAGACAAATCAAGTTGTGATTTAACTTCCATGACATTATTTTGGAGGGAAACCAATTGGTCCGGATTTTTAAAAGAGCTTAAAGGAGAGCTCATGATTTGAAGAACCAAAGTGTAAGCTAGGGTCCAAGGTTGCTCATTTCTTTGTTTGTTTTTTTCACTGTTTTTTAAAAATCTTTGTTGTTCAAATTCTGTGAGAATGGAAGATATGCTATGTATTGAGGACATTGTGGAGAGCATACTAGCTCCCTCATTTTGGATCAATTCTAGAATTCACATGGCTAGTTTTGTGGATCCTCACAAAGTGGTTGCTAGAAAAATGCATTTTCAATTTTTCCAAGTGCACAAAAAAATGAAAAAAAAAAAAACATGAAAGAAAGAAAAAAGAGGAGAGAAGAAACCAAAGGTTGATCTAATTCTCTCACACATTTTTTATATTGGACCTTGGAATTGGACCTCAAGCTTTTAGACACACTCATTGTACCTTAATAAGAAGTGTTTTTTTTAATTGTGAAGAAGAGTCCAATTCAAGGTTCAATTTGCTTCAAATTGGTCCCTGGGCTTTTGGTCCCTGGACCTGTGTTTAAAGTGGCCCTTAAATGATTAACTAGATTCCACACATGTCCTCTTGCTCTTTCACACACCAATCTTGTAATTGTGGAAAACTCTTGCTAGCCCTAAAAATTGACTAAAATGATGGTAATTCAGTAGACTTTGTGTCACCACCCCGCCACCATTTGTGCCTCTGTTCTGTGTGGGTGTTGTTGCACCCAGGCCAATAAAGACATGCAGATTCGGTTTCACATTTGGAGAGCTAATCTACTTTACTAGGTCATTAGTACCCAAATCCAAAGCACCAGACAAAAAGTAGGGCACAAAATGATGAGACTCGTTCCCAGTTTTCAAACGAGGACTTAATTGATGAAACACTGCCAATCATAAATAAACCAAAGCACCCAAAAAAGGGGGGAATACAAGGAACAAAATGGCAGGACCCATGTCCACGAAGACAAAAGAACCACATAAGAAGAGGGCGAACCATAAGGGGAACATCAAGTTCCTGAATCCCCTCCTGTCGCAAGAAGCATACTTACCAAGCATTATTTTAAATTTTTTTGGTGATACCCAGTAGGTACCCACTGGGTACCTGCTGGGTATCAAAGAAAAATGACGTAAGAGATTTTGAAATACAAAATGCCAAAAGGTTGCTAGGGTTCCATTTTTTGAAATGCCTCCTAAGATTTTGCACTCTACAAGAGTACATACCTCCAAATACACTAAGAAAAATCTTTAAGGTTTTTACACCTTGTGAAATCTTACACATCAGGTACCTCCTCCCCTCATAAATGAATTACAACTGTCCATTTCTGAAAAGCAAAATTATGTTGGTTATTTACACTAGGTAAGGAACTTGAATGCGGTTGATTTGTGAATTTGGGTATGATGTTCGGCTCACACCTGGCCCTCATTCTTAGAATAGCCTCTTTATTGGTCGCTTTACACCAAAATCCTAAGCATGTGTGTACTATGGAATGGGTAAGAAGCTTATACAACAAAATAAATAAATAAGTGCAACAAATGAAATGCAGCTCAATCTTTGATGCACAAAGTACACCGGCTCATAATGATTCCCAAATGAGAAATTAATCCTCAAATATTTTTTTGGTCCCTCAATTTCAATAATTGTGTTAAGTATGATTAGGATACTATCCTTCTGTAGAGAAAGTGGCCAGGCATAATGATTGATCACTTTGCACACCTTGAAGTGAAAATTGTTAGGTCCAAATCCTTTTATCATGAAGATCTTCGTCTTGGATGGCTTTTGTCTGAGAAGGAAGAACATTCTTTTCTAAAGCACACAACCATTGTGTATTTTCCCTAAGGAACATGATTTTGTTCTTCAATACATATGTCTTCAATTGTCTCCTAGGGTTATATTGTTCTTTAAGGAACACAATTGTGTTATTTGAAGATTTTTTTTTTTCCCTAGGACAAATGTGTTAAATTGTCCTTTTAGGTCAAAGGTTCTCCAAGTAAATGCTTATCACCAAAACGAATATGTTCAATTTCCTAGTCTATTTATGAGATATTCTGGACATTCATGTTGTATTTCATTTTTCTCAGTGTGTTGCATCCTGAATAGTTGAACAGATAGATCACCATACTCTCACCTAAGGTGTGCTTTACTAGGAGTCAGGGCCAATGTTCAACCCAAATCCAGCATTCCTATTGGTGCAAAAGTTGAAATCAGCCCCAAGGGCTTTACACTAGGAGTGAAGGCTGAAAGAGAAAAAAACTTTTCAATCTGCCCCAGGCTACTAAAAAATGCTGAACTTTATGGCCTTGTATTGGACCCAAGGCTCAAAAAAGGATACCATCAAATTTGGGAGGTCAATTCGCAACCCCTGGGGCCAATGTTCCAGCATTTATTAATATTCTGACGTCAATGTTCTAGCATTTATTAGTAACATGGGGCCAATCTGCAACCCAAAAATGCTCAAAGTTGGCCCCAAGTTTTTTTGGCCCTGACTCCTAGTGTAGAGCAGGCCTAAGAGAAAACCTTATAGAAGTACTAAATTATGAAGACCCAAGACTAGTTATATAAAGGTTCATACTAATGTTTTGCAATTATTTTAATTTATAAATAATTGTCAGTATGGTTTTTAAATTATTTTTGGAGCAGAGAATCGTTGATTCTGGTTCTTTGAAAAATCACAATCAAAGAACTGTTTGTCTAGTTATTTCAAAAGCCTTCAAAAAATGGACAGTATCAATGAAAGAACAGTGAATGAACTGGTTATTTGTATTTTAAAAATTTTGAGAATTTTGATTATATACCAGAACCAAGTGTCTGATGTTTTTAAGAACTATGCTTATCAAGTGCCTTATGGCAGTCTTAAATGGCAGAAATGGGCAATGCATTTCTCCCTATCTATGCAACATAACAACCTATCTAACCTAGTTTACAACCTGCCTAGGTACTTTAATTCTAGGGAACTTATTCTCTCTCAATTGTTACCTAGGGAACTTGTTTTTGTTTTACTGCATTGCAATGTCCTGTTACAGGATGAAAATTTTCATCTGTTTCTCTTGTGGGCTTGATGTTTTCCACAAAGCTTGCAGAGGAAGGCTTCACGAAAACATTGTAAAGTGTGCCAGCAACATGAACACAGCTGCATGGCCATGCGGGCTCACACTCAATCACACTGAACTCTGCCTTGTAGAGTTCTTATTCCGGTAAAGCCCATAGGCTTGGGCTTTTACCCACCATATAAGTATTAGTAGTCTTTGGACTTATTATATGTACACACTATTTTCTACATAGTACCTACCTCTTTCCTTTGTTTTTCCAGCAACCTTGTTTTTTCAAATTGATACGTGCTGTGGCACGAGTGGGTGGTTTTCTGGGGCGTGTACCCTTGTGTTAGGTGAATTTGTCTATGCCTGTTTCTGTGCGCTTTCGATGAGAGGCACTGTACTTTGGGCCACAGTGAACCAGCACCCACCAGTGCACCATCCACTGGATGCCTGTTATGACTCAGTTGTGGATGACCTCCTCAACTGAGTTACTACCCAGTTTCATCTTGGTAACCCATTCTATAACAATTAGGTCTAACATATAGACAGGTAGGTAACAAAATAGGGTACTACTAGGTATGTAGATAGTTTATCCATAGTAGGTAGGGGCTGCTTTTACTACCTACCTAGTTGGTAGGTAGTAAATAAACCAACTGAGCTAACCACCATGATTAGCTAGGGAACTGGAACCCAACAGAAAACTGTTTCCTGATCACATATCATCCATCCTTGATGGTGCATTGGTGGGTGCTGCTGAGCATTGCGTGCGAAACTGTTCTGGTGGGAACCTGGGGATTTTCCTTGTATGATTTTTTTTTTTGGCCAAATTTTCACCAATTTGAAAAATAGTTTTTTGAAAATATTTTGTTCAGAATTCCTTTGTTTTTTGGAAAAGAATTCGCTAGAAGTTCTTAGTATTATTAAAAAACGTCAAAAATAGTCACAATTGCGTACAAGATGAAAGGTTGCTTAAGATTTTTTACTTTCATATTTTGGATACCACAAAATTCAATGATTGTCACCAGTGTTTTTTTTCTGGTGGTGAAATTTCGCAATTTGGCGAATTGCTTTTACAGAAAATGAAAAAAGCATGATTTTTTTTTGTGATTTAAAAAGGATTTTCTCTATTTTTTGGAAATAAAAAGAATTAAATTAGCCACATGTAGACCTAGGCACTTCCTAGCTCACCACTTGTAACAGCACTTTTGCAAAAATGCTACAGCCCAGGTAGGACACTCGCCGTTTAATGCTAGTTAATGCTGGGATCCTCCCCAGTGGACCTACTTGAGGAATTTGAAAACAGAAAAACGACAAACTGAGCGCAATTTGCAACTGTGAGCAACAACACAAAATTGGAAAAAAAAAAACCCTGGAAGGAGGCGGGTATATTTAGGAGCCATGTACGCAAGATTTTATTCATTCCTTTCAAATTGATTAGCATTTGAGCTTGCAATTGGTACGGGACCATTTGCTTTCTTCATCTGGATTGCAGAAACACATTTTTTCTTGCTCGTCTTCTTCATTCATTGCTGATATCTTCTTCTTTGTTGTGTATAGCTGCGGGTCTGTTGTGCATATAGCTTGTGTTTTGGCCTTATGTCTCTTACTTCGGCAGAAGCTCTGTTTTCTTGTGTGTTCATCAATAAATAGTTGGTGTTGGAACACGGTTGCGATGAGCATGTCCATGTCTATTTCCCGCTTCAATCGTTGTATGGCGAAGTCCTGAGGAGGTTGCAGTCCAAGCATGAATATGAGCACCAATACTCATACCACTCTGAAGAAAATCCTTGCCGCCACGAACAGGAAGCGAGGTTTAGGAAAGCTTTTCAAAAGGAGTTCCATGTAAGTTCTTTCTCCGTCGTTATCCTTTTCCCTCTATCTTGTGCCTTTAGGATGTGTTTGTCTGTCAAGAGAATTGGCGGGCAAAAGGACGATATCTATCTATGTGGAACAAATGTATACAGGAGCAGGATGGCACCTTAGCCTCTCTGCACTGCTCTAGATCCTCTGCTAGACTCTGCATCTCTTTTATCTACATATGATTATGAGAGAGGGAGGGGAAAACACATGAGAGAAGTCTCCTGATGTTTTAGAACATTCTACTGCGACACATTGTAGTTTGAGAAGGCATCCGATTTTGGTTTTGCAGTACGGAGACTTCACTTTGGAAGAGACTCATTTGACATGATATTAAGAGTTTGAAGGAGCTATGGCTGGTATCACGGCCCACCTGTTGGCAACTGTTGTTTTCTTCAGTATATTGGCCTCTGGTAAAATTGACAGAGTAGCCGCCTACAGACCACGATTTTTCGCTTTTCAAAACAGGCACTTTCCACACCCAGTTGTCGTGGCTGCAATTACCAAGGATTCGTCTTGGCTACATGGCAATCCTCCTCCACTGCAAGCAACTTCAAATACTGAAAAAAACATATTTGTTATTCCAACGAGTCCCAACAACAAGCTGTCTCTCTTTTCATCATGGAAGTCACTGTCATTAAGTGAGCGTCCACTTGCAGTGGAAGTTGCACAGAGGCCAAAAGATTCAGCAAGTCAACAGATGAATTCTGCTTCAAATGGTATGTCTGAAGGAAAGACTTGTGATCATAATTCCTTTCTCATTTTCCATCTGAAATCTGCTGCAACTGAATCAAGAAGAGTGAACATATTTTTGGGGCAAGTTATGAATGGAAGGAATCATGTGTAATGATTGTACAATCAAGACAAAGTCCTACATCTGGATGTGTTATCTTGTTGAATTTCTTCGCAGGTATGATTGTGCAAGGGATGATGGTACACAAACTTAGCAACAGATGGTTCCTCATGCTCCTCTTAGTCCCTGCAGCCTTGCTGTTCTTGGCAGTCTTGGTCTGCTTGTATAGGGCTTGTAGAATGGGCAAGGGGCACAAAAGCAGTTCCCGTATGCTGGTCTGGACTAACCAAGCCACACTCCAACCTCACCTTGACATGGAGCTCTCAAGAGAGCTGTCAAGTACGTGAAAACCTTTGTTGGTATATTATGATTTTCTTGTGCTGAGACAGAGATGCATGCTTGATTATGGCAACAAAATTTACTTGAACTACTATTAGCTCTGAGGGTTGTTGTACAAAATCATCATGACAAATTCACCTGAAAGCTTGCTTTGCCGCACACAGGCTTGAAGCTAAATGGGTCATGGTTGGGTTCCAAGCGAACCATTGCAGAAGGAGGGTTGCCCTTGTCAGCATGTCGAGTTGCATATACTCTACTCCAGAACGCCACCAACAACTTCAGCTCCTCCAATCTTCTGGGGGAGGGGAGCTTTAGTCATGTATATAAGGCAAACCTTGATTATGGCATCTTTGCTGCAGTGAAGAGGCTTGAAAAGAATGGGAAGCAGGGCGAAAATGCATTTCAGGTGGATTTCTTTCCCCAGCACTTTTTGTCCATGTTGATATCTGCAAGTTTACCAATGCAATCAGTTCATGTGGCATATGGGGCATACAGGCAGAGGTGGATCTGATGAGCAAGATCAGGCATCCAAATCTGGTGGCTCTTCTGGGTTTCTCTAGTGATGGGCCCGAGCACCTGCTAGTCTATGAGCTAATGCATAATGGTTCCCTACATGATCAGCTCCATGGTATGTCAAACTGATTTCTGCACTATGCCCCAGTTGTTCTCACATGTCCATTCTGATTAAATTTGTTCTTCTTTCTACAGCCTGAAGATGGAAGTAGAAAAGAGAAACCTGACCTGCATTCACATCTAACATGTTGATTCTGTTGTTGCTGTCAATTCCTTCATGTGATGTCTGTTGTTAGGCCACTGTTTGACTGCAGTGTGACCTCGGTGTGTTTGGATAAAGGTGAATCATGGCCATCCTTACTGAGCTTGTAAGCAAATGCAGGTCCTTCACATGGGTCTGGGCTCTCCTGGCATCTCCGACTCAAGATTGCACTTGAGGCAGCGCGGTAATGACATCTCCTGTTTTGATGATTTACATCTCCCAGTCCCACAAATGCTTTGGGCTTCACAATTCTCTCCACTTTTGTTGTTCTGATATCTGTTATAAAGTATTCCATATCTTGTCTTGTTGCCACTTCTGAGCATTGTGACATTGTAAGAACATACCATTAGAATCTGTATGGTGGTTTCTTTGGGCATATCCACTGACTCAAGACTGTATCATGGCAGAGGTCTGGAACACTTACATGATCATTGCAAGCCTGCAGTGATTCACAGAGACTTCAAGGCCTCCAACATCTTGCTGGATGCCAGGTTCAATGCCAAGGTTTGTATTGACTGTGTGAAAGTCTCATGAAGTATTTAGTGTTAAGTGGGAGAAGGTTGCATTTCCTCACTCTTTGGTCTCTAGACACTGATTATGTGCTTTGGTGTTCTCCATTGATTACAGGTTTCTGATTTTGGATTGGCCATTGCAAACCCTGAGGGAAACCCACCCAAAAACAGTGTCCAGGTGCAGGGAACTTTTGGCTATGTTGCTCCTGAGTACTTGATGAATGGTACTATTTGCCATAAAACATTTTACTATTGTTTTGTAGAGCATTGTCTCAATTTCTGCCATGTGAAGTTGAGTGATGGTACTGTGAGGGCAGAATGTTGAGAAAGATGGGGTGAGACAAAGGATCTTAAGAGGTGCATTTAAGTTTGTGTGCTCTACTGACATAGTTGTCATGATTGAAGGCTCCTTGACAGAGAAAAGTGATGTATATGGATTCGGTGTTGTGCTGCTGGAGCTTCTGACAGGAAGACTACCAGTAGATTCAGCAATGACTCTAGGATCTCAGTCTCTGGTTACATGGGTAAGTCCTGAGTCAGACCAACAAGGATATGATTTGTCAAAGTTCATTGTGTTCTGTATTGTCTGGGCAAGACAAGCACTTTGAAACTCATCTGTAAATATGACTAGAATAAGTATTGTTATTTGATTAGGTTGGTTTCTTTTCTGGTAGCTTCAGAGAGCTGGCATTCGTCCTGATTCTGCAAATGGAAAAATGACCTTGCAGGCAATGCCAGTGCTGAGTGACAGAGCCAAGATTCTAGAAATCATTGACCCTTGTCTTCATGATACAGTCAACTTGAAGCATCTCTACCAGGTACTGGCTGGGGTATTTAAACAATGGAAGGTTTAGAGTGGCATTGGTTTTTTTTCTGCTATCAATTGAAATTTGTGAACTGAGTTTTTCTGAGTTTGTCAATGTGCTTGTTTGTGCAGGTAGCAGCTGTTGTGAAGCTCTGCCTGCAATCAGAACCAAGCTATAGGCCCCTTATTACTGATGTAATACAGTCTCTTGTGCCTCTGGTTCCCATTGAGTTAGGTGGTGCCTGGCGAGACACCAAAGCTCCTCAAACCAGCAGTAAAACTTTCAAACCCCCAGTATCAGCATTGCTGAATATGTATGTGGATTCTACAAAGTAGGTATTTCACTAAAGTTACTGCACTGTAGGTTTTAGCAACCCTGTGAAAGAGATAGTCAAGGATCCCCACACTGAAATACAAATGCTAAGGCTAATCTTTCCAGTGAGGTTTTTAGGTGCTTTTTCCAAAATTGAGCATTTGACCTTCATTTAAAGAATCTTAAGACTTTCCAAAAATTTCTTGTTGAAGATATTTTGAAGTACTTAAAGTACCCTCCATTCCACAGGTTCTGACTGAGCCTCAAGTGAAATTTTCTCTTGAGGAAGGTATGTTGATAACAACTTTCCGGCTGCAATGCAAGCTGTTCAATTTTTTGAGATTTCAACTACAGCTCTCTATCTTCAAACTGCAGAATGCCTTGTAAACGTCAATCTCCAATTGCACTACTAGGTGCTGGCAGTTGTTTGCAACCATCAGCAGCATTCTGTCTTCTGTATTTTTTGTGACCTTTTTATACATGCTGCTGCTTTATACAAAGGTGTTTCTCTAGCTTCTCTAAAACCTGAGATTTCTAGGCTGCTCTAAGAGTGGACCCATGACCTGTGATCACTGTGATGGACTTCAAATTCATTAAAACTTCACTAAAGAAACCAGGGCAGCACAGGTTAATGGAATGCAGAAGTGAAGAGAGATATGGGTTTTCAAAACTATCTTCATGAAATTTAAAAATCTGTAGCTGCCTTATCATGAGGATAAACCAGTGGATAGAAGGAGGATGTGTACAAGAGTTCAAATGAAAGGCTGCAGAGATGTATGTTAAATGTAATTCAGAAGATGAAGATAATGACATCATGAAAACTGCAGGAGACTGAGGATTTGCAGAGAAATCAAGGAATTGGAAGCACTTGAAAAGGGTGTGACTCCTCAGATTGCTTATAAGTTATGAGACTAGCACTGCCATCTACTCTCAGTGAATTGCACTAGAAATGACTACTGCTAAAGACTTCAGTGTGTGATGTGATGTGCCTGTACTGTTTACACAGGGCTGTGGCATAAAGAGATATCCCTTCAGAGTGCAAGAGAGAATGTTTTAGACTGGATTTAGCAAATAATACTGAACATGACTCGTTGGAGTTGATGATAGTTGCATCAAGGTAGTAAGGAGATGTTATGCAGCAAGAGAGGTGTGCAGAAGAGGAAGACGTAATGCAAAGTTGAGGTGTTTTTGTGTTGATTTTGGGTTTTTGTTTTGTAATGGGCATGCTTTGAGGGTGAATGTTGGCATCTTAGGACTTGAGGGGAAGTGCAAGTCTTTCTCAAAATCAGGCCTTAAGGTTGTGGTGTAGAGGAATGGTTCATGAGTCTTTTTGGTTGTGTGTAGCCATCTTTGCAATCTAATGCTGGTGGGTTTGCTCAGATGAAGTGTAGCATCAGGGGTAGTAGGTAATCATGTAGATCATGAGTCCATGAGTGGTATAATGAGTAAATTCCAGTGAGTTCGTACATCTTCATGTCTAGTAGAACTGAACACCCACGGAAAATCTCCTATGCTCTCTTTTGGTCATGACAACACTATCTTGTGATCTTTATTTTAATAAATTTTGATTTTATGTTGAGGATATGAATAGGAAAGGGCCTAGACTTTTATTACATGCTTTAGGCGATTTCAACATCATGTTTCACCCAATAATGCGGGTAGACAATGCCCATGGCTTTCACGAGTTCCCAATTTGGGAATCAACATTGTAGTTCACAAGAAGTTGAGATGTTATGTCAAACCTTTGTGCCATTTGACTTTCCAAATGTTACTCCCCTAATGTACTAGAAAAAAGTGGTTCCATTCATGAATTTGCAAATTATCAACATGTAGCCATGCCAATTTTGTCCCCACACAAAGTGCACACCACAAAACATCAAGTTTAGGGCAAGTTAAATTCATAGCCCAAACTAATGGCAAAACATCACTTTGGAAGTTGATCACATTGTTGAAGACAACAAATGCATCATCCTCGAATGCAATTTCAATTGCATTGTAATAACACCATATATCCACTTGTACAAGTTTCATAGCTTCAACAAAATCCACAACGTAAATGTCTCGAGCTTGAACCATCTTAATGAACCCATGAAATAATTCAAGCAAGGGCATGAGGTAATGGAAACCAAGCATAATCAAAACATTGAGCAACGTGGTGATGTAGGCCTTGGCTACATCACATGCAAGTTGACTTGTCAACATATGCATGATGGGGGCTTTGTATTTTAACAACAATCATTTAGCAAAAGAGGCCATTAACAACCAATGTGTCTTCACATTTTAAAGGATCTTCAATGTTTTTTTATCCAACAAAGTAACAAGCTTTTCAAGTTCAAGAATTCTCTTCCCCAAAAAATATGAATATATTTTAGCAAACAACTTCTCATTGTTGTCAACCAATGACTAGGTAGATAAGTCTTCATAGCCAAATCAACCTAGTGTGCAACACAATGGACATGGATAGAAAAAAAATTCACATTACATTTGATTTGAGTGGTGATTCCATTGTGTACACCAATAAACACAAACCTTCCATGAATCCCAAATGACACTAACTTCTAGCCCACCACTTGAACATCCATACAATCAAAACTCAAGAGGGCACGCAACAACAATTGGATCAAATTTGTTGTATAGGCACACATTGTCACCTTTTCAAGGGGTAGTAGAATGGGCATTTGTTTTTATCTTTTAAGCACATATGCATGGATCCCCACCCAACTATTGTTGTCCATTGCAATCACCTCATCATCAAATATGGAGATGAACTTGATAGCATTTAAAACCTTTCTCATTTTGCTTATCACAATGTCACATAATATCATAACCATCTCCCATGTAGATAAATCACTCCAATGTTTTTTGGGTTGTGCTTGAACTTCAAAAATGCAAACAAACCCATCAAGCTTTCATATTATGTCATTGGTTGACCTTGATTCATAATATAAAAGTAGCATGCAAACTAGGTTCTTTTATTATTTTCCTCTCCCTTTATGCCCGCACATACTTGGTAGAAAACATCCATTAACCAAAATTGGGTAGCAAACTAATTTTCATTTTTTTAATGTTGGTAATTACTTTCAAGAAAAATTGTCCCCTTATGTCAACAAGGGGTATCTACCAACACCTTCTTCCTCCCCACAATGCGTATACAACCCATCAAGCTTAGAGCACAAGAATTTATCACACCTTCAGTGTGGCTACAAACCTTCCATCCCACTTGTGAAACTTGCCATCTATACTTACCACAAATTTTGTCCAAGGAAATTTTGCAACATGCAAATGTCCTAAAAGGTAATTTTAGGTTCATAAAACTTTCTCTTTATAAATTTCTCTTGTTGGGACAACTCAAGTTAACATTTAGGAAGTGTAATTTTGTTAATCTCTATGATGGTAGATTATGGCTAAATTCACTTGTGTAGTTTGTAGGTATGAAAATGACCAAAATGTTTGGGTGATTTATTTTCATTTAATCTAATTTTTTTTTGATCTTGTGTATTGACCAATAGTCCAACAACCAAATCTTTCTTCAATTGTTTAACAAAGCCAATTATTCAACTTGTGAGTGCAAAAATGGCAACAAGATTCTATAAACAAATCTTTTCATGGTCCCCAAAGTTTACCAATGATTGTGATTAAAGGTAAAATCCCATTCATTTTTCATGTGCATTTGGGGGTAAGGTTCAATATGTGGTACTTGTAAATATGACTTGAGAGGGGCGTAACAATCCATTTGCAAATGAAATGAACACCACCTATTAGTTATCATCTATCCTTAAGACCTTGATGTGTTTTGTACCTTTATTTTCTTGGTATTCGTATAAGCTACAATCTAATTTGGCCACTATTGACCATTAAGGTTGTAATGTCATAGTTTTTTACAAGGTAAGAAACTTTATAATTTATGTCTTGCACTTGTTAGTAGGAAGTTTTATTGTTGCAATTGTTCCCACATTGAAATTCTAATTCATGTATTGCTTAAAAAATTGATGAGTCCACTTTCAATCTTGAAACCTCTAGGTGCATCATGTATGATTTCAAGAGTGAGAGCTTGTATCATGTTGTAAATTATAGGTTGTATCATAGATGTAACAAATTGCTAACCTACTTTTGTTATTTTTTGCAACATTGTAACCAAGCTATTTCAAAGTTTCCAAATATTCTTTGAGTATTGGCATTTTTTAAAATTATTCTTTACCATAGTCCCAAGTTGCTTTGCATGAATGTAGTTTGGTTTCAAATTACATTGAAGTGTAAACCAATCCCACAAACTTGCCTTCAGTTTTTCATACAAATTTGGTCCATTCCAAGCTTCTTGTAAGTTTTTTTGAAAAAGTGCGAGACCTATGAATTATTATTATATTTTTTCATAGTAGCCATGATCGATGACAAAAGATGTAATAAAATTATTTGGTGTACTCCTCATCTTTTGCTAGTTTCCAATCTTTTCATGTTGCCTTTCATTTGCTTCTTGTTTGATCTTCTAGTTTGATAACAATTTTGGAACAATTTTCATATTGTTCTACCTATGCCTACCTCCATTGTCTTGCTACTATATAAAAACAAAATATGGCAATATAAAGCAAAAAAAATGGTTTAACAATTTGGCAATGGGAGTTGAAGAAGAAATGGTTGTGTGTACTTCCAAAATTTGGTGATTAAGAACTTTCATGAAATATTGATTAAAATATCTATATATGAAGGCTTTTGGTGAAGTAACCCCTGACTCCGCCCCAATGTATTTTTGGGGATGTAAATGAAGCAACCCCTGATTCCGCCCGCCCGAACCGTCATCCATCCAGCCGGACGGACGTTTCATCCATCCCGGCCACAAGCGAACCGTCGAACCTAACTCCACTTCCAACTGTCACGAAATCCAAAGGCGCAGAACCTCCCACGGGGGAAGAAGAAGAAGAGTTCCCTATGTAACTTCCTCCTCCTGTCCCTGCCAACAAAAGGAAAAAAAGTTCCCTGTGTAACTTCCTCCTCATGTCCCTGGCAACAAAAGGTAAATTCGAAACAGGGCAGGGCAGGGGCAAGGGCAGGGCAGGGCAGGGCAGGGCAAGGCAGTAAAAAATAAAGAGTAAAAATACAAGCACCCACGAGGGACTTCACAGTGGCCTTCGGCCACGGGGCACACACTAGTTGACATGAATGGAACCTTCCATCCATAAATGTTGAATTTTAATACATTCAAAAATTTAAACCACTTTTAGTTAAATAAATATTGTTGAAATAACTTTTTCAAAATAAATTCAATATTCAACACCTTAAATGCCAGGTATTACAATAGTCAATACCTCTTTATCTTGTACTTGACATTTCCACCCTAAAAGTCTTCCTTTTAAACCATGCACATGTATAACATGGGTCACACCATTAACATAAAAAATATACACAACTTCATAAAATCTTTGGAATAGGCTCATGCTTAGGAGCATGAAAAAGCCCTATCACCGATGAGATTGTTACAATAGGAACCTTGAATTGTTTTGAGGAGTTAATTTCTAAACTGACAATTAAATGTTGTAATAGCCTCATAGGCTTGTGTCTAGATGCAAAGAAAAGATTTGTGACCAATGAGATTGTTCAAATGAATGCCTTGAATTCTTTTTAAAGTTGCTTAACGAACTAATATTTACATGTTGCATGCAAAAGACATACAAATTTCAAAGAGCTTTTAACAAGAATTTGAAGCTTTGAACAAATAACTCTTATTTTACTTGAATATTTTAACCTTCTTATGGTTCATTTCAAACCAACAATAGATATAATTGGAAACACTCCATGAAATTCTCTAAAGAATGAAACTCACAATTCACACACACGCAACAGTTGGTGTGCATTTCTCAAATTTTGGGACCAATTGTGCCTTGTCATTAGGGATTTTTTTTTTTCAATTCTGTCAAGTAGGTGTGTGGGATGAAAGGAAGTTCAATGAAGTGTTACTTAGATGAAGACGTAAGGAACAGGATCGAAACCATCAAATTGTGAAAGAGACAAAAAAAAAGTGGGCAGTTAATGATGATCTTTTTCTCTCTTTAAAACTTGTGAGTGTTGTTGTTTGTTTGTTACAAGGTTATGGTGTTGCTTTGGGTGTTTTAATTCAAAATGGTGGTTGAACCAATTGTTTGTTTGTTGCTCTTGACAATCTTTAGTGATGGTGAAGCTTGACAAGTGGAGTTGATGGTGATATTCAATGAAGAGGAGAGTCATGGAGGATATAAAAAGGGGCACCTTGTTGAAACTAGGTACCTAGTTTTTCTGTAAAAGTTTTAAGGTCTGAGAGAGACAGGATTTATATGTTCCATGTGTTAGAGAATTAGGGTTATATCTACATATTTAGGTTTGTTATTATATGGAAAAATTTAAATTCACACCTTTTTTGGTTAAATTCACACCCTTTCTTCATGTCGTGGTCAAGAAACGCGGCAGACCTGCAGGCTCTAAGAACAAGACAAGCACGACCAGGGTGTGAATTTAACCAAAAAAGGTGTGAATTTAAAATTTTCCTATTATATTAGACTCTGGAATTTCTCTATTGTGCACTAAAGTCTTTCAAATGGAACTATAAAACAAACAACATGAATAAAATATGTGCATTTGGTGGAGGTGATGAAGGACCCTAGAAGACAAAAAAGATTGGTGTATATATGGCATCAGAATTGTGGGTTAGTAAAAAGTGTTGGGTGGTTTGTAGTGGAAACCTTGGGAATTCATGGTCAGGAAGACACCCAGATGATCGGGAACTCTGGGAATATAGGTTTTGCATTGCATAAGAAATCTGGGAAGAAGTTTGATTTGTAGATTGATGTCAATGTTCAACAAATTCCCCTGTCACGTTTGCCTGAGTACAAAGCTGGATTAGCAAAAGTAGATGAGTTACTAAATGTCAAAAGAAGACCATGATAGCCAATAGAAAGATGTCTGAAGAGATTTGATCCACCATATAACATTATTACTGCATTGTTCGTAACTTATGCAGGTCATTTCATTAGGATTACTGGTTACTAAGGTTTTCTTGCTGATGTTAGAACATATGAGTGAAGGAACAAGGGATTCCATCATCTGTGTTATTGAATAATGCAGAGCTTCTTTTGACATTGATATGACCATAACCAAATTAGGAGCTATGAAGTAGTGAGCTCTTGTGAGAATGTTACAGCCTCCTTTTTTTTTTGGCTACAGGTGGACTGGCTATCGTGCAGAAGAGGAATAGAGGTCAGATAGTGAAGGAGAATTTGTTTAAATTCCTGACTAGTTCTGGTGTCCGATGGGGAACTCATCGTTGTAAATATGGCGACATGTGATTTTCTTTTCCTCAAAATATTCGGACTTTTGCATTTTATTTTTTCCGAAAAATGCCCTTGTACAATTCGCACTGGGGTTTTTTATCAATTATGGCCACAGTGCAAAAATTCGGCCCAAAGAAAGGACACTGGAACTTGTCATCTAAACTACAGGCAGAGCCAATCAAAAGTAAGCCTCAAAATGCGCTTTAACGCCCAAGGTCCCTAGAGCATCTCACATTAGGGTTTCATTTGGGTGGTGTGTGCGTTGCAAAGGCCCATCACAGACCAGCAGCACTCCAAAAAAATTAATTAGCGGTAATTTATTATGAAGAAGTAGGAGGAGAGGAGGAGGAAGAAGAAGAAGTTGTAGTAGTAGAGATGGTGATGGAGAAATAGAGGGAGAGGAAAAGGAGAAGTGAACAAGAGGTAGTTGAAAAGAAGGCGGAATTGATGCGTAGACTAATTAAGGGTATCTACCACTACTTGTTGAAGAAGAAAATGAAGTAGAGGAAAAGAAGAGAAGGAAGAAGAGGAGGGCAAACCAGAGGAGGACAAAAGCGAAGCAAGTAAGACCCAAGGGAGGGAAGATTGATGCGTTCGGAAGAAGATGACACTGCGGATTAAGGCCGTAGTGGAAAATTTTGTGAGGGAATTGAAGGCGGCGTTGGATGCAGATATACAGGAAGGCATCATGAAGGAGAGGGAGATGCGGAGCTATCTTGAAGAGAGGGAGCGGGAGGTTGCTGAGCGGGAAGCGGCTTGGAGAGCGGACCTCGGTCGAAGAGAGGTAGGTGATTTTCACTCCCCCTTGCTTGCCCGTAGAGGATGGACTACTTACCCTGCTATCTTGATGGATTTTTATGATGGTATGTGGGAGGGAGAGGGAGAAGAAACTCTTGAGTTCATCGTTGGGCCTTTTGGGGGTGGGGGTGGGGGGTGTTGTATGTACCACTGGCAGGCGGAAATTGCAAAGCAGGAAGCACGGCTGAAAGTTGAGCAAGAGAATCTTGAGAAAGAGAAGAGTGTATTGATGGGAACAGCATCCAGTCTGGACCACCAGGATGGGGCATTGGAGATCACTGTCAGCGGTGAAAAGTATCGTTGCCTGCGTTTTTCCAAGGCCAAGAAATGATGACGATAACAGGGGTTTGGTTTATGTGCATTTTGTCATCGGATGATGATGCAGAGGTCCGGGAAGTTACAGACCATTTTAGGGAGCTTAATGGTATGATATCGGTTTGGTCTTCTTGGAGGCAGAGAGGACGAGACAGCAGGCAAGCTCCTCTGGTCTGAATCTCAAGGGTCTTCATATCGATTAAGCTCTTGCCTGTCTCTTCCTTTCTGGCATTTATTCAATTGACAGTCTAACCATGGTTGAGTCTCCAGTTTTTTTCAGCTCTGTCATGACAGATCAGCCATGGCAATGGCCAAGGTGTGGGAAGTTCCATATGCAGAGTTGAAAAGGTGATCTTAGTAAAAGGGACACAATTCTTGTATTTTTTTCTGCCCTAAGGAGAGGTCAGTGTGGTTGACAGGGGTGCAAAGCTGAATTGCAAAGGATGTCCTGGTTTTGATTGAACCAAGCTGAACAGGAGAAGGTCTTAGTGAATGGACTGATTAGCAGCTTCCATTGTCATAAATTCCAATCTGTTGTTTCTGTATTGGTATGAGATGTACAAAGGTTGATAACATTGTTGTGACCCCTTCCAGCTACCCTCAATGATGATGTGGTAACATAACCCTGGACAGAATCAGAGGGAGGTATGCCTTGTAGTAGATGGGATTGATATGGTGTTAGTGTCACATTTTGAGATTTGTGTAGCTTGTGTGAAACTAGTTATGTTTGTCATTCTCAGACAGCCTAGAAATCCAGGCAGATTGAGTATTGATGCAATCAGCCCCACGAGCCAAGGGTTGATGTAGCAGCTGATTTCAGTAGCACATCTATAGTATAATGGTAAATCTAGACCTACAACCAATTTCCAGTCCGATGTTGGGATTGTTTTTGGCTATCATGACTGTTCTGTACCCAACATATTTTGAAATCCATCGGACCTTGCCAAGAAGAGGATGTCATGTGACAAGCTTTGCAGTGAGTGGCCATCTAAGTCTATGATGACCTTTCAGATTGGTAATGTTGCAGCTACATGCATGAGTAAGTTTTGGGTTTCATAGGTGTGCTGCTTTACCCATCAGTGTAGGACTTTTTCAATTGCTGAGAACATACTGAAGGAACCTGCTCGGATTGGAGAAATGATTGTTGTGGGAATTGTAAGTCACAGGCAAGATCGGCATTAAATGTACTCTTTATTTCCTTGTAGCAGGTATGACCTAGAAATATACAGGTCAACTTTGAATTGTTACTTAATCAAGTATGCATATTAACAGGACAGGTGTTGTCATGATTTCCAGGAGAAGACAAACATGAGTAGGATTAGCACAATGGTTGTTGATTTCAGGGTTTTTTGTGCTATGCTTCAAACTAGCAGAGTTATCTCATCTGTTGTTTTAGAGTGATTTGGTAGTGTACAGTATGCACATTCTTGTACAGCCAGTTTTCTCTCCTTATTACTCCTAGGCTATACAGTATTGTATTGGCTTTTGTTGGAAACAATCCATTGAATCAGCAGCTTTGCATGTCAATTTTCTTGATTCAGCTTGTTGACTGAAAATCTTTGACATTCATCAGGTGGGGTATCATGGTAAGACCTAGGATAAATGCTCATTTTGTTTGTGTGAGAGACTCAGTACTTGAGCAATTGGGCTTGGTCTGAAGATTCAGTAACTTGTTGCATGCAGATGTTATATATCAAAGCTAGTTGGTAAATGGCAATCAAAAGCCTCTGAATCCTGTGCTCAAACATCATCCAATTGATTTGGTTGAATAATGTAGTGATGGCCAACAGTACTGTTTAGATTGACAGACCATTGTGTTCTAGAATACTGTCTGCTATGACTTCAGAAGAGAAATCTTGTCACCATGCCCCTTCTACACATTGGACAGCTCTCTCCTTCCCTTTGTGAAATGAATTCATCTTCAGTTACAGCAGACCACCTGAAAATATAATACCTCTCATGACCAATTCTGCACATTTTGAAGATTTGGAGGCCTCAGCTGGGGAATTCCCTCTACCCCCTGATGTTGAGTCCATGTTTTATGTCATCTACTTGTGTGCAAATGATTTAGCAACTTGGAGATTCTCAAGGAGCAAGGTTGGAGATTTTGCCAAGATGAACAAGCTTGACACACAGACTCCCATCTTTTCAAGGATGTCACCCATCAAAACCTCACAACCAGGGTTGGGGTCTTGGATGAGATAACTGAATTGCCTGGTTGCAAATAGAATTGTTCATTTCTGGTATGAGTTTATTCTGCAGCTTGCCCCACCAGCATTGTCAGGGACAAACTTGCCAAAAAAGAGGTGCCTAAACTAACCTCAGGAACCAAAGGGGATTTCTCCTTTTAAGAGTCCCACACCTCCCTGAAGATGTAACTTATTTTTTCTGTTATCTCTGGCTATCATTTCTTTGTTTTCCTACATGTAAATCTAGTATAGTATACCCTGTGAAAACTTCTTTACATACCTTTGATATATAGAAATACTAAACTTGGTTCACCCTCCCCCCCAACCAAAAAGCATCAAAACTTGCAGAAAAACAAAAAGAGAACAGGAAAGAAGTACCTATAAGGAAATTCCAATGATCTTGTGGTGTCATGTGTACCTAATTAGACACAACTAGTTGTAAGGAAAAAGTCTATCATTGACACTCATGCTATTAAAGAAAATTTACCTTGTTACCTGGGACCAAACCAAACCAAACACCCAGAGGCCATGAAAATTAATGCTGATAGGAGCAGGTTGATTGCCATCAAAGTGTCAACAAATCTCTTAAGACTTGAGATGGGGATCTCTTATTTCTACTGTGAAAAAAGAATTGCAAACCGATCAAATCTGATCCTGCACATGATTACAATAAAACACTCTAGGATGGCATAACCAATATCAACAGTCATTTGCCTTGCAATTGGCATGGCACCTGCTGCTCCAAAAACTTATAATCTCCTCACTGTTAGATTATACTTCTAGATTAAGAGGGTAAGCAGGAATGAAACCCACAATTGAGCCAGCAAGGATATTTCCTTACTAGCCTCCTGAATGAAAGCAATCATATGAAACAGAAGTGGAACAAGCAAATGCTTCCACAATTCCACGGTTCCAGACTGAAGGCTCCACAAAGGGCCCTGTGGCAAAAACTAGACCACAAAAGCATTCATCACTCAAATGCGGTACTTTGTGATCCAATCTTTCATGGCCCCCCTTCAAAAACCAATTGTTTGTAGTCAGTGCGCCAGAAATTTACGTCATTGAAGTCAGGATCTCCCAGAACATTGTCTTTTGCAAGGGACTCTGAACCATTCACTAATGCTGTTTCTGGATACATGGGTCCAGCCTCCCCAATAACACCCTCGTCATGCATCTTTTCCATTGCTTTGATGGTTCCATCAGGCTCCACACCTGTGATTTCTTCCCCTGTCAAAGGATGGATCATGTGCCCATCAGCTGGACCCAAACCATCACCACTGCTTGCCAAAGAAGTGGCTTCTGTTGATATGGCAACCTCATTGTTTGATGAAGGACCAGATGGAGTGGTTGCCTCCCTCGCCAATTCCATGGAATATGGTAACACTACCTCAAATGGGTTGTTCCCACCACCAAAGGTATCTCTCCCTCTTGTATTCTCAAAAGGAGTTGCCTCTCTTAGTGCCAACATCCACTCAGGCACTTCTATATCTGGGACTGTGCCATGTTCTTCTATCTGATGGAACAATGACAAATTGTCTGACACCTCAACTTTTCCATCATTTAGAGCAACATTCTTAGATGCATTTTCTTTTTGCTCATGCTCCACCATATCTTCAAACTCAAGTTCAGACTTCAGATTTTGAGACACTGAATCATCACCACAGGTTGCCATGTCAACAAGATCTTTATCATCTCCATCACTGCCACTATCACCACTGCTATGGGGTGGTGAGACAGTATCAGTGGCAAGGTCTTCAAAAAAGGATGGTGATGCATCATCATCCAACCTGTCATTGTCTTGAAAGTCAACCCAGTCTGAACTGGCACCAAAAATACTCTCATTTGTTTGTCGATTTCTACAAAATCCACATGCCACAGTGTTGGAGTTTGAAAGAAGATACTGAATGATCAAGGACAGAGTGTCATGCAACAGGTTCTTATTTCCAAAAGGTGGAGATACAAATATAAACAGTACATGAAAAGTTAACCCCCACCTTGCACCTGACCTTTCCTGTTCTTCAACAAGGTGTAGTGATGAGATCACAACCTCTGATGGTTCATCATGAGAAAATACATCCTGGAAACCACATGACCAGCAGCATTTAGAAAGAACAAAAGAGCAAAAGATTTCATATTCTCAGTCCTGTAAGTGATGAAAAAGAAGGAAGGATTCAAAACAGACGGAAAGGAGAAGAAACAAGACGCCTCATCTTTCAAGAGAGTCCCTGCAATCATTACTCCATCAGAATTGACTACATTGTTGAGAACCATGGAGAAATTCAAGCAGAAAAGGGATGGGAAAAGGGGACAAACCTCATCAGCATCCTCATTATCAAAAAACCCGGACTGGTAAATCTCACGTGATAGATTATTTGCCATTGTAGAAATGTCATAGTCCCTATCATGGAAGTCATCTTCATCACTATCAACAGGTCGATCGTGCATAGTAGTTGGTCGCCTGCATTTCAAGACTACTTTCTCAGAACTGCCCTCCTAAGCAATAGAACTACCCATCTCACTCTGTTGTCATAAAAGAGAACCATCTACCTTACTTCCTGTTTATAGTGTTCATTTGCTCTGGTCACTAGCCATCTCCCTCAGCCTACAGTCTGGAAAGAATCAGTCTCAATGCTCCAAATTAAAATGATAGCATCTCAACAAGGTGGTGAGGGAGTTTGAGGTTAGATGTACCCGCATGTCCATTGGAACACATTTTCTACCAAATTCCGCTGTTGAAGAACTGACATTTCCCATCTGCCCCAATTTGGATTAGCCTGCCAAGATAGTAGGAAAGGACTATGGCATCAATCAAGACATCATGCTGGACATCCATGAGCATTCAACATTACTGCAGCGTAGAGAAAAGTAATGTGTGTAGAAAAAAGTAGTGAACTTGAGAAAAGCAGTGTTTTACAGCCTCAGAGGTGACCAACAAAGAAAGCAGGACTTCAAAGGCATGTACCTGAAGGTGGTTCTGAATTATGGGATTCAAAGTTGAGGCTTGAACGACTTTGTTGGCAAGGCGAGTCAAATGCCCAATGTTTCCTATCCTAGTTGGTGTTCTTGTGCTCAATGACTTCAACTACACAAGGAGACACAACAATGATCAGTATGAAATAGTTGGCAAATGATTATACTAAGTTCTTGTTGTGGCTTGGCTAGGGTACCCACAAGGATCCCATCTGAGCTCTGAAGTTAATCTCTTTAATAAGAATAGAGAAATCTCCATTCTCATGATGAAGAAAAAATCCACAGCAAGGTTAACACTTCTTCAAGACGCCACAGAAAGCTCCAAACTAGGAAAGACAAAAACAAACAAGAAACAGAAAAATAAAGAAACAAAAAACAAAAAACCCTGTGGTGTGAACAAAAGCGCTAGACTCACACTTGTTCAGGGACCATCAACAGTAGTATGTATGATAGTGACTTAACTACCACAACTTCCCAACTGACTTCATCAGCTCCCTACAGTGGGTAAAGGCCGGTGACAAGCACCAACCTACAAACTGAGTTTCTGCTGCAATTCCGGAAGCAACAGGAAGACTCAGCCATACTACTGGCTAGCAACAGACCACAACAACAATGACAAGACAAAGAAACAAAGAATGACAGGAAGAGAAAAGAAAACCTAAAGGAAAGGACAAAACAGGGAAAGACCAAGAACAAGTGGGCTTACAAGAAGCTCCCCACTTACAAGACCTGAAGCAAAATCATTCCGAAAATGCCAAAAGTGGAAAAAGGAAAACCGGGACTCTGCTCCTGACCTAAAAAGGCCCCAAAGACAAAAGAACAAAACAAGAAGACACAGAAACAGAAAAAGTACACAAACACAGGAGTAGAAAGAACTTCCTAATCACTTCAGACCTGTAAAACTTTAGAATGACTCTCCGAGGAGCTAAAGGCTTACTACTTTGAACATACAAGAGGACCTTATAGGTAACCAAAGAATGTCATGAAGAATAGAAAAGGAATTAAAACAAAAAGAAGAAAAAAACAGAAAACCGACAAGAACACAGAAAAACAAGGAAGACAGAAAACACTTAAACATGTAAAACTTTAAAATGACCCTCCAAGGAGTTAAAGCCTTACTACTTTGAACCTACAGGTAAACAAAGCATGACTTTAAGACAAAAGCAAGACACGGCAACACTAAAGAGGACAGGAGGAGAAGAACTAGACAAAAAGGGGGGAAAAAAAAAAAAACACCTTATCTGGAAGGAACCATGACGTTAGAAGAAGATAAAACTTGCTTCAGAAAACACACCAACCTTAATAAGTAGCTGGAGGGGCCCAATGCTACCCAAAAGATAAACCTTGATGAACCCAGCTGGTCACTACTTGGATGCAGAACATCCGCTAAAGTGACTGGAAAAAATATCTTTCATAAGAATAGAGAAATCTCCATTCTCACGATGAAGAAGAAACAGCAAGGTTAACACTTCCTCAGGAAGCCACAGAAAGAACCAAACAAGGGAAGACAGAAACACTTAACTAAACACTGAACAAAATACTCAAAAACTTTCAGATTGCAATGTACCTCCGGTGTGGTGTCAGGTGCGTAAGGATTCTCATCAGCAGTCAACAGCTTTGTCAAAAAGTTGCAGTCTTTGAAGAGATGGTCAAGCAATGTCTGGCTATTGCTCTCCAAGCACAATGATATAATGCTTTCCACATGATGGTGCAACATGTTGTTGAATGGGTAACTAAGGCAAACACCAGTCCATAATCAGAACATTTTGACAAAGCCAAGCAACAGGTCATTAGGTTAAGAGTTCTATACTCAGCCATCATAAGTGACCTCAAGTATTTCACTCCTGAACTAGGAAACAGTACAATAAATCCAAAAAGAGATATGAGGCACATACTCAAACAAAAGATTCACCACTGATGCAATTGCCCCTAAGGAAACCAACTGTTGTCTGGCTCCTTCACTGTTTGCTTTTAATAGAACTGCAAGGAATTCTACAATCTGCCCAAAGAACCCAGTACATGATGCTGTTAGGCAAATCAGTCTCTGATAGCAAAACCAAAAGACAATGAGACAATGCATCAATGAGGCTCATCCAAGGAGACCAAACCAAAGAGCATGCCACATTTAATTGCATCAACATCATGTAATCAAGTACACTGAGTAATCAAGCACAGATACCTTCAGACGATGAATGCCAAGAGGAGGGTGGAGTTGGCCATAAGTAGTGGGCAGCACGGTGTCATCAGTTGACACATCCAAGACTTTCAGCAAGTCACCTGCCATGTACCACAACAGATATGAAGGCAACCACCTGCATTATTTCACCCCTTAACTCCTCAAAAATAAAGAAGAAATGCCAGCTTACACCTATTTGGAGAGAAGGCTGCATAATGTAAACTTGCCAACAATGGGCAGGCAGGTTGGAAAGCCACAAACCTAATCTCTGGAGCATGCCAACAACAGTTTCTGGATTTGCAGTGTGGACATGCTCTATCTTTTGCTGGCCCCTGGAAACCCCTGCAGCTGCTACTGATGCAGCTCTCTTAGGGTCCAAGAGAGAAATGCAAACAGACAAGGAATGCACCAGTGTAGACTTTGAGTCAGGATTCTCCAACACATTATTGAATAGCTTCCCTATAAACCTGCCAAGTAAGTAGTCACCTCAAGTAAGAACTAGGATGCAGAGATACAAACAAACACAGCCACATCAACTTTTTCCGAATGCCTTCTTGAAGAAGTGCAATCATTCTAATGATTAGCCTGAAAAGGAGAAGAAACCATGGTCTGCCAGCCAAAGGTAACTGAGTGTCAACTCTTCTGATTTAACAGGTCACACCTTCTAACTACCATGACAGGTGGCCATGTGGTTGCCCAAAGGATTTGGAAGCCCCTAATTAGAATAACAAGTTTATCCAGGCACCCAATAATAGCTGGGTTGGCTACCAGAGAGCATGACCAGTTGGTGATTTCAACCACAACCACTTGCAAGGTGGCAATGAATCCTTGTCCCAAAAGTGCTCACTTGAAACTTAGCATGAACAAAGTTCAAAGTAGGGGTATCCATTTTTCATTCTGAATTAAAACACAACCAAAAGTAAAATTTTCAACAAAATTCTGCATGGCAATGAAACCGCAAAGTTTGAGTGTTGTTACTTTGGGCTTGAAAGTTTGGAAGTCAATGCACAAGGAGCAATACAAGTAATGGCTGAAAGGATATTTGCTGCATTAGATTGTACTTCAACTGAGTGCTGCATCCATGCACCAACAAAGCTGTTAGCTCATGGTAACAAAATTGACTTTGAACCCACCTTGTACAAACAATGTCAGCACAAGAGGTGATATTTGCACCCACCATTTCTGGACTGTAAACTGAATAATACAGCACAACAGCAAGAACAAAGAGCAGACATCAGTAGCTCAAAAAATATAACAACCCCAACAGTGTACTAGTACAAAAGTTACAAAACCAATGTGAAAGAAATTCACTGGAGAAGAAAAAGGCACCAGTGGGCTAAGCTTGTCCACAAGCATCTCAAGCAAATCTGCCTCAGCCAACCATTGCAGTGAATCCGCATGAAAGGCATACATGTGTTCGTCAGCTCCAACCAATCGCCTCAGAACCTGCATGTACAAACCAGAATCACCTATGGGTCATGTGCTTTAATCTCTGCAAATTGGTAACGTTTTAATCCAGTGGTGACACTCATGAACTTCAGACAGAATCTCCATGTTCTTTCTGACATTTGTACTGAATGGAAAACAAAAACAGAGGGGAACAAAAAAAGAGGGAGATATTTAGTTTGCAAACTAAATGTGACTGAGGGCCACTGCGTTTCTCTTTCTCAGGGTCACTGCCAACTTTTTGGGGGTTATCACCTTCTAACTGGGTCAAATAGAATTGCACAAGCCCTCCCCCAGGGTTTGACACCCAGGTAACTAGTTGGTTTTTGATGTGCAATTTACCCATTGACCTCTATTATAGCAAAGGATGGCTATAGAAGGTAACATCTAGCATGGCCTACTGGTGAATCAACTCAACCACCTGCAAGGTGGTCATCAGTCCCAACCACTTGGCTTGATGCCAGTGATGGGAATGGTTAAACGGCCATGAATGTAACATACAGCCAAGGTAGATGGCCTGCTAACAGACCTCCATAATTGATGATATTCCAATAAGATCCACCAGCTTCTTCAATACTTCCATATTCTCCTGAAAGAACAATTGTCCAAGCATACACACATTAAAGAAGGCTGATAATGAACACTGAGTACATGATCACTAATCTCGATCTTCCAATAAGGGAAGAGAAGAGAAGAAAGAAGAAATTGCAAATTGGTTCAAATATTCATAACAACCAAAGGGCTTGTACCCACAAATGGTGCAAACCAGTTGAGGTCCTCGATAAGGAGGGGAGATTAAGGCTTACTTGCAAATAGCGCATCACTGGAATAGTTTTTCTAAATAGCAAGCAGCTCACAACCTGCAGTCATATCTCACAGGCAACATTAAATTTAGTCTTCTGTTAAACAGCTTAAAAGCAGCTGATAACTTTCTTACTTTCCCAGAAACCTCTTGAGAACTTCATCATCAATCTCAAGTTCAGGAGCCACCGCCCAACTTTAACCATTACGGACTCCAGGCCATACAGATTTCACTTCATCAAAGTATCCAGCTTTGAACAGGAAGTTTTAAGATCTGATTGAATTCCTCTAGTTTAGCCAAGAAGACAAATGCAGCATACAATGATAAGTTGAGCAAATCGTCCTCTGAACCACTCTTTAAATGTACAAAAATGGATGATGCTGTAAAGACCACTGCATGAGAATAAGGCAGCTTCAATCCAATGAGGAGATCAACCAACCATGGTATCCAATCATAATGTTCATCAGTGTTGTGTTGTCACTTATTTGGGAGAAGTTGACAAATACCTTACTAAAGTATCCAGCCAACAAAGTTCCATGTGGTCGATCAGGCTCCAAGAACAAAAATAAGAGGCTCATTAGCTGCATTGCAAAAAATCCAATTAGAATATCTTCCTTCTTGAGCCGATATGATAACTATTCTCTGATCAGTCCATACTTACCAGGATGATGATGGCATCAACTTTGGATTCAAAAGAGGCTTCCCACTTTGTAGTCCATAAGTTGATACTTCCTCAATCAAGCTCTCCTGGACATATAGCTTGTATTTTTTGGACCTCACTACACTGAAACATATATTCATAAGTATTGAAAAATCTCCATGCTTGCAGTTTAAGTTAACCTTAGTGAATTCAAAGTACACTACCTCCTCATCCTCAACTAATGTCTTCAGTATGACATCTATCTCGCATGTGAAGATCTCACAAGCAATAAATGGAAACCTGCATGCCAACCATGTAGAGCCAAGGAATCATCAGGGCCAGGACTAACAGAGCTATTAATGTAACAATCTGTGAAGAACAAGAACAACCTATTTCGAGGCACTAAATCACTATTGAGCCTTGAAATTGCTAGAGTGCTTGCATATAAAGTTGCTTGCATGCTGCCTACATATCCTCTTCTATTGAAATCCTGAAGGAAAGATGCAAGAGTACGTACTTGAATGCCTGTTTGTTGTCGGCATTCTCGGGTGGCTCATCTATGACATAGTGTAGCAATGCTTCCACTTGCAGCTTTCCCTTCAAGCTGTATTTCCCAAAGAGCCATGCAGTCAAGATTCAGGACTAGGATAAAGCAGCTTCATGGCATAGCTTTGCAGCCTGATACATGTTCACTCTGTGCTTACATCTCAGATACCAACAAACTTACAAGTTGATAAGGCGACCATTAAGAGACTTGCATTCCTGAATGATGTCATCCTCATCCAGAAGCTCCTCAAGGCTGTAGACATCTTTGTCAAGCACTGACTCGACCTGCAGTTGAATGGAAATGTACCCTTCAGACAATTGATTGATGTAGACTATGATGTGTAAACATGGAAAAAGTAATCCGTGGCACCTTGCAGGTCCTATGATCTGTACAGATGGGGGTTCAACAAACTCACCGGAGACTTGGTCGACAAGCCAGATACTCGCCAAAACATTTTCCTTAGAAACCCCTCTATCTCCGTTGAGTAGTATATGCCCCTGGGATCCTTGGCAGCCCTCAAAACTTTCGAAATGAAATCTTCAATCCAGCTCATACAACCTCAGATCTTGGTTGTGTTGAACATTTGAAAGCAGCTTAATGCCAAACTCTATGCCCACACTTGGCACAACAGCCTCTCAAAAGCTTCATCCCTGCAGCTAGCTGATCGCACACCTTCATACCCTAGCCTGCCCACAGAAGTCAAACCACCATAAGCTTCAAATAGCTCAGACTCTCTGCTTTAAATTCCCAGATAAGCTTGAACCTATATCAATCAGAAAAAAATTCCTCTTACAGCCCCAAAAATAAAACCCTACAATCCGTAACCTCCTTCTTAGGCTTTCCAAAGCACACCCCCAAACAAAGCCGGTCCAGCCAAAACGAGAATCCAGCAACAAGAGGAACCACTGTCCAGCACACACCAACAAATCGAGAACCTTGTGAGATTCAAAACCCAAAAAAAGAAAAGAAAAAGCTCATCAAACCCTCGTAAAGAAAAAACAAATTCCTCGGACACTGAAACCCACACCAGCGATGATTCTAATGAAGCAGGCAGGCGGTCGGTCAGTCAGTCGGTCAGTCAGTCACATGACGTCAAGAAAACGAATCTCAAAACCCTAACCCTCTCGGGTGCTAGCGTTTTCTTTCCCAAATCAAGAAAGTATTTAGCAGGTTTGCCTCGAAAAAAAGAGTTCGCGAAGAAGCTAACAACAAAAAAATGCAACAAAAAAAGAAACAAAACACAAGCTCGTGTAACTTGCGAGAGACAGCTTACCAATCCTCCGGTTGTGATCCGAGTAGAGCGAATGGCGTTCTCGGATCCAGATCCTGCGTGGTCAACAAATGTGCTTTGTCCGCCTATTCCTTCCTCCCTTCCCACCCCTCGAAGTTCGCAGTCGAAGTTCGCTCGCTGGCGAGTTCGCAGTCGACGTTCTGTGCAGTCGAGGTTAGCCCGTTGTCAAGTTCGCAGGCTACGTTCGTCCGATATCGAGCTGTCAAATTCGCAGTCTCTACAAGACATATGGACCAGGTCAGCGTTTTTTCGGTTTGTTTTTTTTTTTTTTTTT
>Ga0209208_10000487_pt1 | contig 51476 bp, 32 predicted proteins | sample S1TSphfallax_3_FD_187694 | JGI IMG/M metagenome (GOLD analysis project Ga0209208, IMG submission 187694) | Host-associated microbial communities from peat moss isolated from Minnesota, USA - S1T2_Fd - Sphagnum fallax MG (SPAdes) (version 2) | ecosystem: Host-associated > Plants > Peat moss >... | reverse complement strand
GGATTATAGCATTACTACAAAATGCGTCCTCGTTCACTTTGGGTTTCACTACATTTTGAGTGAATTTGGACATTTTTACTTGGTGCAATTGTTTAAACCTCTAGTGAACAGGGACCAGTTGTTACGGACAATGAATTGTTTCACTAGTACCTATTGAAACAAAATTACTCTCAAGTGAAATATAAATTTACAAAGCCATTCACTTGCTAGTTAATTAACTAGCCAACATGGAAATTAATTAAGTTTTAATTATTTAATATATAATATTATTGATAATTTCATGATTTTTTACCCTATGATTTATTGACACGTGTTATTACCTAAGTTAGGTTTAAAACCTAGCTTATGTAGGTAGGCCACATAATCAACCTAAACACCTATTCTAGGAATTACATAATAGAATATTCAGTCAACATACCATTGTTGACCAAATAACACAATTCATGGGGTTTGACCCCTTGACCTTTAGAATGTAAGCAAACACCTTTACCATTAAACTACCTCACTTGTTGTGATAATATGTTACACTTATGGGTACATGTGACTTTCGGACATTATGAAGTCCCCAAGTTTATTTAAATCGTATTTATTTTGAAGAAACATTATGTTTTAAACAACTGCACATCGTGAATGTAGCTTTTCGCAGAGCCATTTAGGAGATGCATGTAGCCTCAAAGGAGGGCTTCTTTGTACACAACATTGCGCATAAGGCCAATCTGACCATGTATAATGTTTGGCAATTGAACTTTAACGTTCGTTGGTGCCTTGGTGCGTGAAAAGGCAACGATAAGTTAGCCGCAAAGGAAATTGCTTCCTTGTAAATGTAAATGGCAAATCGCTATTATCGAAAATGAACTTAATGTGTGGGATAAAAGCCACATTACCGACCACTTTGCATGTGATGATTTCAGCTTCAACGACTCGCATCGTGAAGCGTCGAACAACTAGGCGCGTCCCATTGCACAACTTAAACAATGGGTCAAGATTGCGCAACAACATCACTTCTGCGCCAATCTAGAATAACAGCTTGTGTGAAGGCATGCCACTAACTTCAAAAGTGTTGAGGAACTCGGAAAGGTATGTGTTTGCCACTTCTGTGTCCTCTACGAAATCCACATTGAGGAAGTTGACTTGCGCGCTTAGAAGGTAGCTTAAAACCATCGTGTTTATTAGTGAAACCTCCTTGTTCCGAGGAGCCAAAATCACGCGCTCACGCAAATATTTGTTTGTGGCCTGGCCTTCGTGTAGTCGAGGGTAAATGGCCACAACCATGGCTTGTGTGTCCATAGGAGGGAGTACCATCATGTTTGGACACTTGATGTAGTCCTCATTGATGGTTTCTAGCTCGTTGTTGCCAAGACAAAGAAGCTAGTCTGCAAAAGTGCGATTCCCAAGATCGGGGTGAACAACAACGGCATCACTGGCCCACATATTTTTTGAAAGACGAAATACCTCAACAGATTCCCATAGGTAGGAGTTTTTGATTGATGCAAAGAGAATGTTTGCATGGGATCCCCAGGGGATGATCGGAAGGACTTGGCAAAAGTCCCCTAACATGACGAAAATAATGTCACCAAAGGGCTCGTTCCTGTCTGTAAGGTCACGAAGAGTTCGATCCATTGCTTAAAAAGTGAGCTTATTAGTCATAAGAGCTTCATCCCAAAGGATGAATTTCGTTTGATGGATTAGCGCCGCTAAATCATCCTGCTTACAGATACAACAGAAGGATGTATGGTCGAGCACGATCATGATTTTTAGGTACGAATGGGCCGTTCGCCCTCTTAAAAATAGAAGCGCAGTAATGCCTGAAGAGGTGACAACAAGTGCAATATCATCACATGAACGCACAACGTTCAAAATCTAGTTTTCGGTGTAGGTTTTACCCGTTCCACCGGGGCCATCGATATAGATGACTTTAGCGTGATGGGCAACATATGCGTCGATTACACCATTGTAGGCTGCACACTGCCCATCATTGAGGCTCTTGATGGCCATAGCCACCTCGGCTTGCAAGACTTCGACATTGTAGTTGCGCTCCACCTCAAGTAGGCGATTGGTCTTTAACTGATCAAAGGCAATAGAGGGGGCAGGAAGGCCAAAATCCTCAAGAGTTTTGCTAAATTTGGCAAGTGCATCCCGTAAGGAATGCAGTGCCCAACTCTCAATTTGCTCAATGGACGGTTCCACTATATCGTGACGTTACAATGCTGCCTTGCAGTCATCGCAAATGTGCTCCTTATATTTGTCCCAGAACATGCATGACTCACCTGGAACACCAAAGGCCAAGATGGTCATAAACAAAGACTGAACTGTGCACATGTTTACATGCTAATTGCTTCTTCCAAGCAGACATTCCATTCGTCATCCGAATCATACAAACCAAGCGCAATGCACACTGATTTGAATGTGTCATGGACAACACCGTTAGTTGTGTAAAGAGCTTCAAAAGAAATAACACCTTTGACCTTTGTTAACAATGTACGCAAGAAATAGCGTTAGCCACCGGAAGGATTGATGAAATAAAGGTGCCCGACACAACATTCTCTGTGCCAGATGGTCCATTTTTTTGTCCCATTGGTCCATTTAAACATGGAGGGAAAATCCATGTACGTGATTTATCTGGCCAAGGGGTAATCAATATTGGCTTGGAAGTATTCGGTGAATGTTGTTTTATGGTTTTGCTTACTATTAACAGTTTCAAGAATACTGGCATTATCATTGTACACGACCGTATGCATTCCATGCTCGTGCATGGCAAGGCGTGTGACAAACGGTGTCCCGTCATGCAATCTAAAGGAGAAAAGACGTCATGATGCCTCAGAAGTAGAGACATAGCGTCCTTCAAGGTATGCTTTAATTTCATCGCGGTTTTGCCACTCAACATTAGCAATGACCACCTGCATGTTGTTCTCTTGGCTAGGCATATCCACCCGCCTTTTGACAATGGTAGTAGCATGGTCAGGTCCCTTGTACACATACTTGTACAAGTACTTAACAACAGATATGGACGAACATATCTCCACGTTGATGTGCGCGTGGTATTTGGTTACTAGGTGAAGATTGTACGGGACAATCCACCGGTTATCCACCATGCGTTGCGTCTTTGGATCTACAAAAATGCGGGTTTGACAACACCGGTACTTAGGTACCCGTCAACATCATAGTGTGTTTTTTCGCTAAAGGAATTGCAGGTACCTTTTCTTGCACTTTCCTTGCTCCATGCATTGTGCCATGCATTATGCATTGAGAAAATCTGGACCACATGGCCCATGCACCATGCATAAAGTGACCGTCTCGTACGCCTCAGGATGGTGTATCGGGTTCGGAATTTCGGCCGATACCATTGAATCGTAGTCCTTGGCAATACACAATTTTGACGCTTCATTTAAAATGAACAAAATGTGTGCATGGGGCAAGCCTCTCTTTTGAAACTCAATGACCCAAATTTTAACAATCACATTGCCAAGAACACTGTCTGATGTCCTTCAAAAGGGTGTCAAGTTTCAAATTGAAAACGCGAGTTACTAATTCAAGGTGATCCTTGGTAGTTTGCCTCGGGAGAAGCACATCTATAATCTCTTTCCATTTAGGATTACAGGTAAACGTGACAAAAAAATTCGGCTTACCAAATTTATAGATCCTGGCCATGGCATCCTGGTACAGTTGGCCCATGGCACGCTCACCACCCTAGAACAACGGCGGGAGAATCATCTTCTACTCAACATCGTTCCCAAGAAAGTCGTTAGCATTAAGTGCATCTTGAAGACCATTGTACATGTCAAAACGTAGCTGTCATTGGTTCTCGCGAATAAACTTCAAGCGATTTTGTTCAGTACATGCATATGCGTCAACAATGAATTGTTGCAAAATCCTTTCGGTTCACAGAATCCATTCCTTGTTGACACAATGCTGCAGCATGTACACGTAAAACTGAAGCATGGTGACGCGCGCGGAACCGCGTTTACCACGTACTGAGTTCTTGTCATCCTGGATGAACCTAGAACCATCCCATTGAAATCCATTCAATGGGATGTCGTCATGCCATCCGTTGCGTCCATCTAGGAAGTGAAGGACATAGTGCAGTGGCGCATACGCACTATGCAGGGGAGAGACGCATTGAAAATAGTCATTAGTCGAACGCACGACAATGTCGCATGTGTCTACTTCATCCACATCGGCCCCAACCATCAATGCGCCAACTTCGTCAGTAGTTGGTACATTGTAACGCCACAAATCAGTGCAACGATCGTTCACCAAATGAAGACTTCGCTCAACAACCCCACCTTGGAGCCATTCCATGGCCCTTTAGTAGATGTTGGTGTAGGGGTTGCATGCATGCATCATCATTTGCAACGACTACATGGTGTCCCTATTCAAGCTGCCAAAATTGCCCATTTGGCCATCAAGCTTGGCATGCGGATCACTGATGTATAGCTAGGCGAATTTTGGCACCTCGCCAAGTTGAGGAAGTAGACTCCCCATCCTATGGTAAAGCTCACTGCAAAGACGGTAAATATAATTGCTAGGTTGGCCCCCACATACGTGAAGGCTAACGCACTATTGTAAAAGCGGATGTGTTGACGAAAATCTTTCGCATTCGCTTCGTTACTTGTAAGGAGCTGCCTGAGTGGCTATGGTGGGGGTGCCAACAAGGGTAGCGTCACTTTACCTTGTGCGCAACACAATGTAAACTACAGATTGGCGCGCAAACTTGATGCGGCACGCTCCTCCAAAAAGTGCAGGGCATTGCACTTGCCACACATGGTGGTCATTTCACCTTAAGTGTGGCGAAAACCACGATGGCTACCGTCAAATTCACAGCGTGCCAAAGGGATCACTTGGTTCCCACCTTGGTTTGTGTGATCCAATTCACATTGGGCATTGTGTGTTTGATGGTCAACATTTCAAATTTCTTGGCGATGTTTTTCCAACAGTTACTCTTGTTGGCCTTGGTGAGCTTGACGATTCACGTTACGTGTTTCCTGCTGCCTATCAAGATGCAAAAGCATTCGGGCGTTAACACGCGTAACATTTTCCAAAGTAATTTACGCATCGCTACACGCAACTCTTTGAGTTGCCTATCAACTGGCATCCGTCACAATCTACACATCACTACGCGCACCTCTTTGAGTTGCCCGTCGGTTGGCATCCACCGCACATTGCTCTTTAGATCAAGCAGTGTGCTTCTCCCGGGCAAGACGGTTTCGACGAACACACGGGTCCTCCAAAGGGGCCTCCTCTTCCTTTTTGTTCATTGATTTAATGAGGGTTGTTATGTTGAAAAGGGGGAGATAGGTGAAGAGGTTTGTTCCGTGGGTAAAGCACTGGAGTTCTTCAATAACAAGGTTGATGAGGATTCGAGCAACATTAGCAAGATCACCAACAAACAGACATCGATGGTTCGATATTGCAATTGCCAACTTCTTCAAAACTTTGGCTACTCATGTGTAAACTGTATTTGATAACATGTCTATGCAAGACTAAGGCCTGTCAAGATAAAGCTTAGAAACAAAACCAAACTACTCACATCCTCTTGACAAAAGATGTGTCCTTCCAGTAACCACATCCTGTGTTGCAACCCCACTTTGGGCTAAGTGTGAAGATGAAACTCACACTCCCGAAAGTGGGGACTTGGAGTCCTCTGGGACTCCCGAAAACTCAGAGCTTGATTGCAGGGGTCAAAAACACCTCGCATTGGGGTGTTTTTTATATCAATGGAAAGTTCTTGAAGTGTAAATGTCCAAAATGGCCTCGCATGAGCCATTTGGACATTTGCAGCCCAAGTTATGGGCAAAAGAAGGGTTGGGAGTCAAACTGGCAATTTGACTCCCGACCACTAAAAGTTGGGAATTGACCTTTTCCCGATGTCTGCAGAAGGAGTGCGATGGGGCATCGAAAAGCTCTCAAGGAGAACTACAACTTTGGTTCAAACCTCACTCCAATCGAAGGTCGAAGCCAGGAGATATGAGTGTCCAAAGTCCCAGGAATTCAACCCGGGACAGTTTTGGGACTCCTCCTTGGGAGTCCCGGGAAAAAGTGCCATTCGGATGTGGCTCCCGCGGAGTAATGCAGAGAATACTATATGGGGGAAGGTGGTGGCTTCCCCCAAGTCCGGGCCGTGGTGAGTCAAGTGAGTCCAAGGTCGCTCGTGGCTTGTCCCAACACCAAATGGATGCAGAATGAGTTCTAACCAACTTGGGGTTGGTTTTGGATGTAGGACCATGTAACAACATAATTGTCCCTCTTCCTAGTCTAATCCCGGGACTTCTAACACGCCCCTCTCACCCCCTTTAGTGTTGGAAGTCGGGAGCGGCCCCTAAGTTCCATCTTTCCGCAGCTCAACATAGTTAGACCCTCAAGTGGGTCTAACAAGGAACTTAGGAACGCGTCATCCTGGCGATATTCAACAACACACAACAGAGCCAGAGAGGTGTTATTACTCACCTTTCCTGAGCTAGCAGTGTGCAAAGATTGCGTAGCTCTAATCTCAAAAGACTAAGGAGAACAATTGCCGCATCCAATTGGGAAGGAAAACCAGAAATTAAAACACTGCAATGGAGCACCATCAGCAGACAACCCTCCTGTGGAAGTACCCTCCGCCTCAAGGCGTAGCATATCCAACAAAAGTTGTAGCAGTGTAACCCTTGTAGCACTATGTGCACACAAATTTAATAGTAACCGTTGAAGCAGCCCCTTTCCAAGTGGCTGCACACATAAATAGGGAACATGCTTTCAATAGGCATGAAAGCTAATGAATTGTTACATGACCACTGACCAAATTTTGGTAGGTGGTTTGAGCAGCATATGTAAAGATAGTTAGGATCAACTATAGTGATAGGAACCTCGAAAACATAGACCATTGAACAACTGATAATTTTGGAAGTCCCATAGAAAGACTACTCAGGGTTTGGTTCTTTGAGCCATAGATGAAGTGCACGTTGCAAACTACCTTTCATGACCACAAGATCTTAACCTATAGAGAGTCAAAAATCACAGACATCATTCCAAACCTGAGCTAGACGAAAAAGATGAACCATCGCCTTCAAGGCAGTAATGTCCACAAGAGGATTGCCTTCAAGTTCCTAAACTCTTGTGTTGCTATTCGGGGTAGTTGGTCTACGACCCACATTAACACCAGCTCCAGCTCCTTCTCATTGATCCATGGTTATAGTGCCTATGCCCACACCAAAATGTTTTGTCGATGCCTTATGCGTTGTGTTCCACCCAAAAGATTGCGTGCTTGGTATTGGTTAATTGCTTTCTCGCAAAGCAGTTGAGCTTCAACTAGAAGAGCTGGTGGAAGAGCAACCAATACTACCTCTGAAGATGTTAAAAGCACATGTCGATCACAACAATCAATCAAAAGAACAAATAACCTTTCCATTTTTCCTACCCAAAGAAATGACAACATAATTAGGGTGGATTAAACAATTCATAACCCTTCAATGTTGACATAAAAGGCAGGAGTGAATCAGTGTATGGAAGCACAAACATTTCTCTGTACTCCATGAACTCAACATCATTCCTACCTCTTCACGAAGCTCCATAGGAAAAGTAGCAATGATAGATGCACTGTCCATATCCAGAGGTTATGTTTCAATTGTAGCTATTACAACCCGATGTGCATGCTGTTGTGCCAAAACCTCAGCATGAATGTCAGGAGGCAGAGTTGCCACAAACTTTGAATCTATCTCCTCCCCAGGTGGAGGCACTAGATTGGGAGGTCAAACAGCCCTTGCTTGCATGGATGCCAAGATCTCAGCATGAAGGTCTACAGGCAGAGCCTCAAGGAAAGTTGGATCAATGTAATTCATTAGAGCATCTCCACCTTCCTACTGCTCACCAACAACACCCTTATCACAGTCTTGCACACGAGTTGCAACTGCCTCAACTTGTCGAATAAAAGTCCCTAGAGCAGCATGTGTTCCCTCCACATCATGCCCTTGTTGATATGTCTGTGCACCCTCCAAATCCTTGTTCCGTGGGAAAGGTAACTAGGGAAACGTGTTTATGAAGGGCGAGCTAACCCTAATCCCCTTACCCCCAAGGAGGAGGACGACCAGACAAACACCTAAAATATTATATATATAGATTACATTCTATTTATCAAATACTTTATTTTGAACATTACAAAAACATAAACTTTGAAAATCCATATCTTATTGAGATTTTGTTTAAATGAAATGAATTTGAGTTTTTTTTTTTCAATAATTTACATAATTACATTTATTTTCTTTTGAAAGTTTAAAATCATTTGAACAAAAAGAAAGTTGAATATCATTATTCAATAACATTTTAATGACCATTATTTTGGAAAAAAAAAAGTTTAATAAATGGATAAGATTTTTAGTAATATAATAATACTACCTATGTTAAACTACTTTCAATTATTATCAGACTATTTTTCATTAATTTAAATTATTTCATCCTACATTATTTATGGTTATTTATGGTTATTCTTAATTACTTTTGGTTATTTATGGCTATTTCACCCTAAGCTATTTTTTGTCATTCTAAATTACTTTTGGCTATTTTTAGTTCATTTCACCTTATGTTATTTTTTACTATTGTAATTTTTTTGTATTATAAATTATTTCAGTTTAGGCTACTTGTAGCTATTATAAATTATTTTTAGTTATTTTAAGTTGTTTCATCTTAAGCTATTTTTTTATTATGTGACATTATTATTAATTATTTTTTTGCTATTGAAGGCTATTTCACCTTATGTTATTATTGGCAATTTTAGGTTATTATAAGTTATTTCACCTTAAATTACTTTTGTCTATTATAAATTATTTCACCCTAAATTATTTTTGGTAATCCTAAGCAATTCTAATATATGTTTATTGGTTTTTTATTTATTAGGGCTATTGGTGGTTATTAATGGTTATTGGTACATAGTTTATTGGTGGCTATTAATGTTTATTTTATTAGTGGTTATTAGTGCCGATTAGTGGTTATTGGTGTTTATTTTATTCATGGCCATTAGTAGTTATTTTATTGATGGTTATTGGTGGCTATTGATGGCTATTGATGATTATTTTATTAATGGCTATTAATGGTTATTCTATTGGTGACTATTAATGTTTATTGTATTATTGGTTATTGGTGGTTATTTTATTAATGGTTATTGATGGTTATTATATTAATGGCTATTGGTGGCTATTCTATTAACGACTATGGGTGGCTATTTTATTAATGGCTATTGTGATTATTCTATTAACGGCTATGGGTGGCTATTTTATTAATGGCTATTTGTGGATATTTTGTTAATGGATGTTGATGGTTATTAATGGTTATTGTATTAGTGACTATTAGTGAATATTATATTGGTGGATATTGGTGTTTATTAATATTATTATATTAATGGTTATTGGTGGTTATTTTATTAATGGTTATTTGTGGTTATTGTATTATAAATTATTATTGGTTATTATATGTTATATTATGACTATTGGTGATTATTTTATTTTAAATTATTGTTGGATATTCTATGTTATAATATCATAGGTTATTGGTCGATATTATATTGTAGAGTATTTAATTTTTTTTTTCATAGGTTATTATTTTATATTCTAAGTTATTTTACCTTAATCGTTATATTTTATTTTATATTATTTTAAGTTATTATACTCATGATAAAATAATTTATAATAACATAAAGTAGAATGACCTTGAATGATTTAAAGTATAACTTGAAATAACATATATTAATTTTAAACAAAATAACTTAAGGTATAGCCTAAAGTTAGTTGAATAATTTAATTTATAATAACTTAAAAGCTTATAATAAACTAGTTAAGATACCTTAAAGTAAAACATTGTATAATAGTTTAAGGTACAACAATTTATAATAGCCTATAATAACATAAGATATAAGTTAGAATAATTAAAGTAGTTTAAAATAATATAAGGTATATCATAAAATAACATATATAGAATATTAAAAATATATAGAATTAAACCTATTTACTATAGTAAATTATGATACTGAATTATGTTAATTAGTAATGAAACATGATGTTTACAAAATGATATTATAGTGAAATCACTTTCACTAAAGTGAAATCAATAAAATGCAATGAAATTATTTCACTTTTAAGGTCCCATAATGATTTAGGCTGGTAAATTACACCCCACTTTTTAGTAGTGTAATGTATATTGAGGCCATCAAAGTTTTCCAAATATCTCCTTACACTCTTTATTATGATTCATAGAAAACATACCAAGATGATATGTTTTAAAAGATGCAAGAAATAAAGGTTGGCCAACATGATTCAATATCCCTCATATGGGGTTGTTAGGGGTCACAACTTGATATCAACAACCTTAAAAATCTCCATAATTTACAATTTCAATGCAAAACAAGATTTTACCTTGCATGGCCACTGACCCAACCACTAAACAAATTGTTCAATGGACATATTAACCTATGAGATTTTCCTTCAATTGGTGGTTAATACAAAGGCTTCTTGCAAAGGTATGTATGTGCAAATAAACCATTACACTTTTTAAGGTGATCATTTTTGCCAAGTGATGTTTTTTCAAATTTTAGTTGATTTATTTATTTTCATGAAATTTTGTGGTTGTCATAAATCAACACCTAAGGTTGTCATTAAGGAATTCAACAATCGATTTTCAACTTTTTATTTAATGGTTACCATGGGATTGGTCTATTTCAAATATTGGTTTCCAAATGAATGTGAAAAAAACTTTATGAAACACATCAAGTTCATAAAGGCACATTATAATGAATCTCAAACTCATAATCATGAAATCAATTAATGTTTTATATGCATAATCACATGAACTACATATTTAATCCATGCCAAACATTGGAAAAGTAACCATGCTAAAATGGAAAGCTTAAAAAACCTATGTGTAAAGTAACGCTTGAGGCAATGAACTTTATGGAAATGTAGGCATGTGTGAGGTGGAATGAAGGTGGGCCTAATTTCAATGAAATCCCCTACTCACCCTATTGAGGGCTTTAGTGAATTGGTGAAAGCATGGTAAAATATTCAATTCAATTATCTTGGCACTAATCTATTTGTCAAGCTAACAAGAAGTAGGACCAAAACCCATCATAAAATTATTATACATTTAACATTTTTACTTAAATGATTAAAAAAAAACTTTTTCAGTATTATGAATTAAGTTTAAAATTTTACATTGTAAAAGTAGCTTTTAAAGTTTACTTTTTGCAATGTAACATCTGTTTCAAATATGTGTCAAATATTTTCTATATAAAAAAAGTAATATTTATTTATTTATTTTCCTTTGAATATATAATGATTTTTATGTTATAATTTCACACAAATCCATTCCATTGCATTTTCTAGTGAAAAGTACTTTTGAACACCATATTGACTAATCAAATTCAAAACTAATTGTTCCTTACTTTTATTATTCCAAAATTCTCAATTTTTGTATTCAACTTGATATAAACCCAATGGAAAGCGCCTTGGTTTCAAAATGAAATTTTTATAAAGTTTGAATCTACTTTCTTGTGTTTTTGTCAAAAACCATCTCATTTTTTACTCCATTCTACATCAAGGACATTTAATTGTATTTAACATGTTTTCATCCATACATATAAACTTGGTTCAAATTTTTATAAAAACACTTCCCATGATACCTAGTGGGTACTTATAGGTATCATGAGAATTATTTATTTAAATGATAATAATTCCATGATATATGGCAAGTACTTGGAGGTATTATGCAAAAGAAAGTTTTAAAATGAGAGGTGGGTGTTTCCAAAAAAAATCCGATACTTGCTCCATTGTAATCAACCTCCAAATACACTTAAAAAAATAGGACGAGCTTTTCAATTCAAAGACAAAATACCTAAGATGAATGTAATGAATATGACATCCCCATCTTTGATTCGAGATGATGATAGAAGATTCAATGGCCAACTCAGGCGTGAACTTAAAATGATTGCAATAAATAAAAAAGAAACACAACATGTTGGATGCAACTTGGGTGAAACAATACCATGACAAAAACCTATGTCGGGGTGGGTATTATTAGATCTTATGTCAACCCCCTTTTGGGTATTAAAATGATCATATGTGTATAACAACTAGGTATCAAAACTTCAAAGCCTTGGAGTTGGATAATTCTTTAATTTTAAAGACCCAAAAAATAGGGTTCTTCATTTTTTCCCCAATACCCAAATTGGGTTTTTTCTTCAAAAATAAAAAATCCACCAAACATGTGCACTAAATCCCAACTAGTTAATTCATATGGAACCAAATGAAACCTTGGATGTACTCAAACAATTCTTTTATTTCAAAGACCCAAAAAGGATGGCACCTTCATTTTTTCCAGATACCTATATCGAGGTTTTCGTTCCAAAAAAAAACCCCACTTAACATTTGCACTAAATCTTAGCTAGTTAATTAAAATGGACTAAACTTTTGGTTGTTGCTTAGGTAGGTATTTACTAGAGAACCTAGATATTTACTTAACTTTAGAAAGGACCAAACCCATGCCCTTGGTTCATGCCCACCCAACACAAGTTTTAAATACCTTAACCCAATTGTTCTCTAAAAAATCAAATACCCACCAAATATTGATAAAAATTGCAACACAATTTTGGTTGCTTTTAAATGTTATAAATGTCATGTCCAAAGAGAAAGTTAAGCCCTAAGGTCTTTAAATCCAAAATCTACATTTCACAAATTACATATAACAATGTAACAACGTATAATATAATAATCAATTCAAAGTTCATGTTGTTTGAAATGCTCTTAAATTGAAAAGTGAAATTTTTTTGTAACAAATTATGACAAAATGATTGATTCTATTTTGTAACATTGTGTTTTTTGAAAGGTTCAAGTTAAAAAAGGTGGAAACAAAAATGATGCGGTTATTAGTTGATCAACTTATTATTAATCTCATAAGTTTCTCATACATTTTGGTGTTGGGGACTTCATAATTTTAGGTCATGACGACCATGTGTATTCACAAAGCCATTATTTGTATAATAATGGATAGAAACAAAACAATTTCAAGGACACAATAGATTAGAATAGCCAATTTTCTAGTATATTATCAAGAAGTTGGTGGAAACTTTGATGAAAATTTATTTTTTCATTGTAAATGATATGTTTCAATTTGACATGTTTTAGTACCTTATTGATTTTCTTACTTTTTCAAGTTCTAGGGTAATAAAAATGGTGTAACACAAGGATAGAAATAAAGTTTTCACCACACATGGAAGGTATACATTGTATGGCACATTGTATAAACCTTGTTATCCAAACCTTCACCCACCTACGGTGTCAATAATTGAGAATTTGTTGTAAAGTTTCTACACCTTATTTGCCCATAGTTCAAAATGCGATCATAAGTTTGTCAAGTTTTCAAAGTTGATGGACACAAAAAGCAACAAGATATTGAAAAACATCAAAATACATTGGATTTCCATGCTCAGTGTAGAAAATGAAGTACTTGTCAAATACAAGACTTTTCACAAAGATGGCAAGAGAAGCATTTGAAATTTCTCAAACCCAACTTAACTTTGATTTGTCATGTGATGTGTCCATTTTGCTTAACCTTGCATGTTTAAAGTCCTTGTTAAAAACAATGCATCAACTCATCAAGCTTTTGTAAAAGAAGGACATAATTTATGTATGTGACTACATTGGGGCAATCAAAGTTTGCCAAAGTGTTTTTTACACACTTTATAATGAACCACACAAAACATATTAAGGTGATATGTTTTGAGAGATGTGAGACATAGAGATTGGCCAACATGGTTCAATGTCCTTCACATGGGGATACTCGGGGTTCCAACTTGATCTCAATAAGCTAACAATGTCCATAATTTTCAATTTCAATGTGAAGGAAACTTTTATTGTACAATGGCCATTGACTTAGCCACTCAACAAATTGTTGTGTATACAAATTAACTTGCGAGATTTTTTTTCTCAATTGCTAGTTGATATCAAACTTATTACAAGGGTATTTATGTGCAATTAAACCCATTATTCTTTTTGACGATAATTTTTTGCCAATTGTTGTGTTTTCAATTTTCAATTGATTTAATTATTTTCATGAGGTTGTGTGTTTGTCCTAATGTGGCAACTGAGGTTTTCATTAAGGAGTTGATAATCAATTCTCAAATTTTTATTTAATGGACACCGTGGGATTGGTCTATCATCAATATAAGTTTCAAAATGAATGTGGGGAAATCTTTATGAAACACATAAAGTTCATAAATACACAATATTGTTATCAATGAAAATTTGACTTGCAATCCCCATCCATTTTATGTGTGGGAGTGATTTATTGGGAGGTGAGTTTGTTTAAGGCATCCATGAAAACCAACGTTGATAATGCCTTGAAGCCTCCCCACCTCATCAACCCCTTAACCAAGTTGTGGTGTTATTTTGTTAGAAATGTTCACCTTAGGAGCACACTTTTAGAATATTTAAAATTGGCCAAGATTACAATTGTTCAAATTATTGGAAGCATGGAGGATGAAAAAATGTTTTGAACCCTCAATTTCATGAAATCAAACCTCCAAAACAAATTGTAGGAACACCTTCCAATGGGTGTGAGAATGTGCTCCCATAATTTCTTCAATAACTTTCTCTACAATGCAATATATGGTTTATGGTACGCCTTGAGGAATCATGAAAATGACATTTGAGGTTCTTCCAAAGCAATAATTCAACATTGAATTCATTAGTTGTTATATTGTTGAAATGTCATAGGAGTTTAGATTTTGATTGTCAATGCATGATGATCAAGTAGAAATGTGACAAAGTTTGGTGGGTGTTTGATTGTGGGACAAGATGTGATTGGTCAAAAATTGGTCTTAGTTGCAAAGTTCAATTGCAATAAAAGATATCCCAAAAAAAGGTACAAAATTTAATCATTACTAGTTTTTGTTTTGACAAGCATGCTTATTGTTTGATATTGAATGTGCACCTATGTTACTATTTAGAGCGGAATGTGTCTATGGATTAGTTCATGTGATGGACAAGTGACTTATTCATTATTCTTTTGCATTTTGATGCAAATATTTGTTGATGATATTTTGTTGTACATCCAAGTTTCTAAATGCATAAGTGAAACCTTAAGATTTGTGATTAATTTTAATGATGATGGCATAATTGAGAAATTTGCCAATTCGCTATAATGAATCTAAAACTCATTGCCATGAAATCAATCAATATTTTGTGTGCATAACCACATGAACTACATGAAAATTTGCTTTATAGCCTATGCTCCACAAAAGGTTATTTCTTTCCTATAGTCAGTTAAGGTTTGAAATCTATGGAGTGAAAATCTGGAATGTGACCTCTTGAGCAAAATCTAAAACTTGGTTTTAGCTAGATGACCTATATTTTTAAATGGATGGGAAAAACGCTCGATAGTATACATACAAAATAAGACTAGACATGTTAGTCTTATTCGGTTGCACGAAATTATCAAGCAACAAATTCAATATATGCCAAACATTGGAAGAGAAACCATGGTGAAATGGAGAGTTGAAAGAATCGATGTGTGAGGTAAAGCTTGAGGAAATGGACTTGATGAAAATGCGAGCATATGTGAGGTGGAGCCAAGGTGGACCCCATTCAAATAAAGTCCCATGTTCACCATGCTGAGGTCTTCACCAATCATATAAACCTGGATTGAATTTATATTAAAAAATTTCCATGGTGTATGGCAAGTACCTGGAGGTATTTGAACCATTACATGGGTATAGCAATGGGGTATCAAAATTTCGAAGTCTTGCCCCCTACTTCATACTTGACCAAAACTAGTTCTCAAAGCCCTGGCTGGACTTGGATGATTCTTTAATTTCAAAGACCCATAAGGGATGGTTCTTTAATTGTTTTCAGATACCTAGATTGGGGTTTTTCTTCAAGAATAAAAAACCCACCTAACATTTGCATTACACCCCAGCTGGTTGATTGAAATGGTACCAAACCCCTGCCCCCCCCTGGCTCATGCCCACCCAACACAGGTTTTCAAAACTGGAACCAAACGGTTATCTCAAAAATCAAATACCCACACAATATTGATAGAAACAGCAACAAAAATATTGTTTCTTTCTAAATGTTATAAATGTTGTGTCCAAGTCCAAAATCTACATTTCCTGGGTTACATATAACCACATAGAACTTAGAGAGGCCCCGCCCCACTCAAAAATGAGAAGGTACCAGCGTAGGTGCTGATCACCCTTTACTCTCCAATGGGTAAGCTCATGACAAGTAAGGAAATTCCCAAAATGCTGGGCTGGACTCGGCTACAGTCTTATTAGAGGCCTTATAGTTTGGGAATGATTCCCACCTCGGGGCACCTAAAGCACTAAGAATCACGTGTATTAGTATTGAATTTTAGTCAACACAACAACCCCTATTTGATGCTACTTACACATTGTGCTCTTGATTGTCCTTCTTTTTGGGTTCAAAACGTCAAAAAATGTGCAAAACATCCATACAAATGACAACCAGATACAAACAACCACGAACCAGAAGTTGATTACAGGCTTCAAGTTGGAGATCAGGTAAAATTTTGTTTGGACTTTTTTATAAAGTTGTGGATTGAAGTGCAAAGAAAGCCACAAACCAAAAGGATCACTAAACCCTCTACACTCAGGCAGCAAGTGTGGGGGGGGGGACCCTACTGCCTGCTTCCTTGAAGTTCCTTGCCCATTGTCTTCTTGACTTCATTTGTGTTATTGTGAAAACAACTCTCTCCTCAACACCATCTGCTCCTGGGGATGGATAGCCAGCAAGGTAGGCGGAGATCATTCTGGGATTTTCTCGTAAAATCCAAGAATGCTGAAGTAAATTACACTCCACGAACTACTACGCCATACTTTTGCTCCGATGTCAGGGATCACTCCAAGTTTTCATGTCTTGTCAAAGAGGAGAAGAAAAATGTAGTTGCACATGTCTTCTTAGTTATGTGTGATTCATATTAATTGGTTCATGGGTGCGGTCACACTTTTTTTCCTTTTTTTTTTCCCCAAAGGAGCCACATTGATTGGCCAATTTTTTGGTACATTGAGCACTCCCCAATAGAAACACCTCTTTGGACCCCCATTGCAAAATTTCAAAAAATGTTTGTATACAAATACCCACCTTTCAGTTTGTTTATATGGGAGTTGAACTTTGGGCTAGTTGATCCCTTCTAGTTTTCATGGCTTGTCAAAAGAGGAGAAGAAAATTGCAGTTGCCACATGACTTCTTAGCTATGTGTGATTCATATTAATTAGTTCATGGGTGTGATCAAACTTTTTCTTTTTTTCTTTTTTGAAGGGCGCACATTGATTGGCCAATTTTTTTGGAACATTGGGCACTCCCCTATAGAAACACCTCTTTGGACCGCAGTCACAAAATAAAAACAAATATTCTACACTTTTTGCCGACCTTTTCAGTTGATGTACATGGGAGTTGAACTGGGGCAAACAATATGACATAGAACTGAGATGCTATTGGGAACATCTTGGGGAACAACTTGAGGAACCCATGGGAACATGATGAGAACACATTGAGAACAAGGAAAAGAAAAACCCCCCACCACCAGGGTTTGTTTTTGGTTTACCTCAAATCTAAAAAAACTCCCTCCACCGAAGGCATTACCTTACACATATAACCCTCCTCTCCCTCCTCTCCATGGATGAAAATGTTTATCCATTCTCTGTCTAGATGATGTATGCAAGGGAAAAAAAAAGAAGAGGAAGAGGTTATGCATCATGAGACATAAGGGGAGGTGCTATCGGAACTAGGCAAGGTGATTCATCTTAATTTGATTGTAAAAGGATTCACATTCATCTTATGACATTTTATTTTCTTTGTCACCACCTTAAATGTGCACTTAGCCCCAAGTGATTTTGTCCCCAATCCATAACCTACTTGAACTAAATATGAAACTACTTTTTCCAAAAATGGTTATGACACCCATCATATGCAAAAATTCATGTAATTCTTTCAAAATGTGACAATGTGATTGAAAATGTTCAAATATACATGTCATGACGAGTGGTTTTTTTTTCCCTTTTTTTTTTGGGTTTGAAATTGTACATAAATGTGAAAAATAGATATGAAAAGGGAATATTTTATTTTATTTTATTTTATTTTTTGAGAAAAAAAATCATTAGAATCATGTACCCATAAAATCATCCATCCTATAATCAACCCTATAATCATCACTCAGACAAAGGGCCTAAAGGAGAAACCTTCTGCATAAAGAACCAATCCTATTTCTGCTTTCTTTCTGTCACTTTTATCTTTTTCCTTTTTCGAACTCCTTTCTTCTTTCCATTTTCTTTTTCCCTCTAAAGCTGTGCATCCTAGTACTTTCCTCCCTTAAACATTTCTTCCTTCTTCCTTATGTCGTCTGGGCTTTTGCCCTTTGTCCTTCTTAGTTTAGTTTTCATCATTTCTTTTTGTTCTTAGTAAGTCTTGTTGTCATCATTTTTGTTTCATTTTCTTTGTTCTTGCAGCCATGTCTCTTCTTGCAGAATGTTGCAGTTGAGTTGGTGCATTTTTATAAAAAAATCTCTGAATTTCAGTTTTTAAAAATTTGATGAAATTTATTAAAATTAGTTGACATTGATTTTGTAAAAAGATATTTCATTTAATAGCTTTCTGGTTAAAAAAATGTTTTGTGAAGAAAAAAACAATGTTAAACAAAATCTAGGGGTTTGGAAAGAAATCTGGCCTTAAGGAAATTGGGCATTTTAAAAATAAAATTGTATCTTTAAAGAAGGATTAAATTTTGGTCCCTTCCTGAATTTGGAAGCAACCAGTGACAGCCTCTGAAGTTTGGAAGGACCATTTGAAGGTATATTATTGGGGCCTTTGAGGTATTCTCTTTTTCACCCATTCCTTGGGAGAGATTGTTTTAGACTAGTGTTGGGCTTCTGGGTTGCAATTTGTGGTTGTTGTACCAGCCTGATCATGGGCTACCAATTTGGACCCAAATAAATAGCACATCATATTGGCACTAACTTATGGGCACGGGGGACGAGTCTAAGTAGTTGAGTCATCTTGTTTCCTTCTTTGTGTGGGCATTTGATCTATTTTCCTTGATAAATGATATCTTAGGAAAGCAACCTATAACAAGACAAAAGGGTAAGTGACTTCCATTTGAGCATGTCTTTTTGAGGGTTATGTACTCAATTGGGGCAGAGGAAAGCCTGTTCTGGTTCAGCACTATTGCAAGCAATTTTGGGTGCATGTTCCACACTCGCTTGCTTGGGGAGGTGAAGCCAAAACAAGCGATTGTATCCCTGCAATTTTACAAACAGGTACCTCATTTGCACATCATGATGAAGTTATGTGGTTTTTCAGCAAGTGTACAAATTGTTTGCTATTGAGTATGGATGTGTGGTGCAGGTCAACTGATGTTTGCAAATGGGTGGGTGGTGAACCCCCTTCTTCTGTGAGAATCAGATTGCCACCAAAGTCCATATGGTAGTCAGTTCTCCTTTGTAGCAAGGAAAACAACCAGGATTTTTTTAGTAATGTTTCTATGGTCTTTTCTCAACTATAGGCAAGAGTTCTCTGCTAAATTGGACATGACGGCATGCCAAAGAGCGTTCAATAACCTTGGAGAGCTTTAGGGCTGGGGGTAAGCTTGCCATGTTGTTCTTTGTAATACTTGAAGTTTGTGCTTTTTCAGAAGGTTCCTAATGAACATAAAAAACCACAACAAAACTCCAGCACAGTTGTGGATTGTGAATCACTTTCAGTTTTGTTCAGAGTACTTGCACAATGATGGTGATGAATTGTGAGTAGGCAATGAAAACCCTAATGCCATATATTGTGTATTGCCCTGGAGCTGTGATGGCAGTTGATGTTTGATATTACTTTTGCTGCTGAGATGTTGATGCACAATGAAACTATTATGTGCTTGCATCACAAAAGCCATTAGTATGCAAATGCTTTGTTTAGGGTTTTCCACAAAGAGTGCCCTTGAGTAGGGCCATAGTGATTTGCATGCTATAAAATATGTTTGAAGTTGTAGTAGCCAGGAGCACTGTTGAACTTCTGTATTGCTTTCAAGTAGATCTTTGACTTATATTGTTGATGAGTGAGAAAATGGCCTTATGTTTTCTCCTAAATGAGGTTGGCAAGAAATCTGTGACTCACCTGCATGCTGCTAGATGCATTGATGAGCTACACTTCTTGTGTTGTGTTGTATTGTCTTGAGCTGTCTTTCCCTCCATCTAATAGATATTACTCATCCGGAAATACTGTATTATGCTCCAAAGTCAGATGCGCTGTTTTGTCCAGTGTTGTGTAGTTATTTGAATTTTGAAAGAACCATTGGGTTCTGGTTTTTGAAATATTTCAGATTCAGAGAGCTGCTGGCTCTGGTTCTTTGAAAGAAAATCAGAATCAAACGACCGCTGGTCCCAGTTATTTCAAAACTGTTTAGAACCTGCAGTTTTTGTGAAAGAACTGGTAAAGAATCAGTGGGTTTCTGGTTGGTTACTTGATTTGTTCAGTTTTTGAGAATGATCTTTATATTCCAGAGACATTTTTTTAGAGCCGTGGTAATACATCCTAATAACCACTCAACACTGGTTTTTGACCTCATTCTCTCTGGTATACTTTGTGTTCTCAGTAAATTCCTCTCTTTTTACAGAAGATTGAAGCTCTAGCAAGAGGAAGTGTAGTTATTGCAAGTTGTGTGCAGTTGAGGAAGAGCTTATCCATTTCCATTCCTTAGAGATCTGTTGCCTCATACAGAAATGAAGGTGGATTTGTAGCCTGGTTACTAGGATTGTAATTTGAAAGATCCCTCTTTGTTTTTTCAATTTTTTGATTTTGCAAATGCGGCAAATTTTTGCTGGGAAAACAGGATTTACACTTGAAACATATGCTTTTCCAAGTTTTTGTCAAAATGTCATTTGCAGGATACAAAAAATTCACCAAAAAGAAGCACTTTATTATTGTGGAACATCAACAAAAAAACAATAGGAGGATTAGGGGGGAATAATACTTTGAGTTGGCCTCACCTGAAAATGATTTGATCATCAACCAATACATTTGCAGTAAATTGGAAAGCTCTAAAACATCTTGAAATCCATAATGACAAAATACAAAATCTGGCTTTCGAAGCAAGTTAGACAGAATGAGTTTCAATGGATGCATAGAGATTTAATCACTGAGCTTTTGTACAGCCTTTTATCAAAGGTAATGCCTGTCTTGTTGATTCTAGATAGGTCTATCAGCTAGTGCCAGCTACTATTGTAGGAGGCATCTCCACCAACGCTCAGTATGTGACCCTGCACTGGAAATTTTGCATGAGGGTAGTGAGTCCGATCCAGGGAATCCACTGGAAACGCTCAAAACATCCACAAGATTCAGGGCCCTGGACTAGTGTAATAAACACAGTGAAATCGTATTTATTGACTGCTGCCTGTTTCTGATTGCGTAGATGGTTTGATTCCTCCAACTGGGTTGCTATTAGTAGTCTCCCACCTACTTGCCGTCCCAGTTTCAATTTATGGGTGAAGGTGGAAAAACGTTGATAACTAAAACTTGGATGTGAGAAATATTTTTGCTGGGTCCCATACTGAGTGGTGGTGGTGGAGATGCTCTCAAATTTGTAAAGAACTATAGTTTACAGTGTATGTGGAGGGCTCTTTACAGCAATAAGATCTTCACCAAAACTTGGGTGAGCAGTATAATTTCTAGGCATGAGCTGACCCTTTGAAAGGTTTCTCCTTTCCTTTATTAGTGTTTTTTTTCCAATCCCCCCCCATTGTCATGTTGCTGGAAAGAAACTTTCACCAAGTTCTTTAGGTTCAGGAAGGGCCTTGGATGGGGATATAACCAGAACTCAGTGTCCACCTGAGGTTGCAACAAAGGTGGACTCCGAACTCTGGTAAGGCCTAAAGAACTACTTATAAGGGATAAATACCACAACAGAAAAGGGTACATGAATGTGAGTGTACACTTGGGTAATTAATTTAGGTCACCTTTTTATCTTGTGTTTTCAATGGGCAGACCAATGTGCATGTCAGTGAAATGCATGTGTATTGTAAACCAGGGTAGGGTAGATTTGCCCATCACCAATCACTAACCCTATCGTCAAACATTTATTTAGATCTTTGTCATCTGTGCTTATTTTGAGGCGATTTAAAATGTTATGGGAGTGCTACCTCAAGCTCTAGAAATCATCTTTGAAGTACCAAGGAAAAAGAGTAATGGAAAAATAGCACCAAGAAAAATTAGCTTTCCAACTTACAAAACATGTTTTGTTTCTTTTTTCTTCTCTTTGGACCCCTCCTACTTTCAAAGCTAATAACTTTCTTTCTTATGTCTTGTTCATTTTAAATGATTTAAAGTTCTATAGGAGTGCCACCTTGAGTTCTACAAATCATCTTTGCTCTTTAATAACAGGGGACTGTAACTTTCTCAATTCTAATACGTTTTTGACAATTTTTAGTGCGTGAAATACAACAATAGGAGGGGTTCAAGTTTTATTTGGACACCAAAAACAATGGAGCCCTCCCCTTGGATCTGACCTGCTCTGAGCACTTAAGTCTTTGCTCACCGACCATTCTACCTTAACAGTTATTATTTATGAACTGTGCAGAATATGTGATTACCAATGTATATAACCCTGGGTAGAAGTGGGTACAGAACATAACCGCTCAAGATTGCTACCACCCCTTTGTCAAATTTGGCCATTTGCAACTCATTTTTACTGGGTTGGGAAGTTGGGACTTGAATTGGAAATAAGTAGGGGGTGTGACCAACCTATTGTCTGTGGGCATTGGGTATGCAGGAAAATCAATTTAGTGCAGGAAGGATAAAAAGGAAGAAGCACAGATGGCAAGGATTCAAAGTATTGCAAGGCATTGAAGTTGGCACACCCAAGCAGCAACCTCAATTCAATTGCTGCAAACTAGCTACAGGAGAGAGTTCATGTAAGTTATGTCAACATTCCACATAAAAAAGGCTAATTGTTGGGGGGAATCCAAACATCGGACTTGCATTTCATTTGAAAGGGCTAAAACTTGCACTAATCCACTAAGTTTCCAAGGAGTTAGGTGCCCTTCATGTTTGAAAGTTTAGAAATTCACAATCCATTTCAAGGAATCCATGATGGCCTAAACAAAGAGAGCGGCTAGAAATATTTGCAAGTATTCATGCAAATGAACCCTTTGTTGAACTGATGAGTAGCTAGTATTGCCATCCCAACTAGTTTGATGTAACCTCCAATGCAATTCTGAAGCAGATTCTTCAAATTCCTTTGCATGTAATTTTGATGATTTCTAAATGAATTTCAAACTCTTTTAGGTTAGTTTCCACCTAATTCTACACACAGGACAAGATCATAAATTGTGTAATACCAGTGTTGTGCCTTAAGAGTGACCAAGTGACTGAAAAAGTTACATCCTTCCCATTAGCTTTTCAAAAAGAAAATTGTCTGATCACTTAGAGAAACCAACCTGTGTATTTCACCTTCTGGGCCAATCATATATATGTATGTTTGAACTATTACATTTCTATTCACCCTACCACAAATTATCCTTGTGCAGGTTGGTTTCCAGCAAAAAAATTGCCAACTTGAAACAAACCAACATGATGAATATGAAGAATCTTGAATGTGTCCATTTTGGTTTATGTTGTTAGCATCAATGCCCAACAAAGGGGATATCTCATAAGCTTACCTATCATGAGGTGAAGACGATGGGATGCTACACATGTTGGAGTCTTGCAAACAAAAATGTATTGATTTGATTCATGCATGACAAGGAGATGAACACCTCACAGGTACCTTTCCTTTCATATACTATTCACAATATTATGTTAGCACTATAACAGAACATGGTTATTCTACAACAAAAATTACATGTCAACCATTATGTAATGTCAAATTTGCAATTTTAATGTAATACATGTCTCGATAAACAACATATATTGTACATTGTAAAGCATGAAATCACAAAGCTTATGTTGCATATGTGTCATGAGTTAGAACTTTTTGTGTTGTAAAAATCACATTCTCTTGTAATGTGGTAGTGCAATAATGAATATAAGCAAGTTGATGTAAACATTGTTGAAAGTAACAAATGTTGACAATGCACACATGATATAAATATCAGGCTTTGGATTATATATATTTTTAATGTCTTTTTTTAACACACTTCATGATGCGTATGGACACATGTTTGAATTTTAAAAAATCTTAACAATGATTTTTTAACATGTACAACGAGTAAGGCATGCAAGATGTTAATATTGCACATTAGATAATGTGGTTTTGTAAAATAACTATTCATGTTGGTAGGATATTAAGCTTTTACAAATTGTACATGTGCAGCCTGCAAGCACCACTATGAATAAAGATCAAGAACAAGAAAAACTTGCATTATTTTGCAAAGGTATTGCACAATCAAAAGAACAATTGCCTTTTGATATGCAGATAAATCCACAAGATATTAAGGTTGGGAAACAAATTGGGAAGGGCGCTTATGGGGTGGTGCATGAGGCATCTTGGCTTGGATGTAAACTAGTCGTGAAAATTGTAAAATCAAATAACATCCATGTATTACAAAAGGAGGTGGTGATACTTTCAAAACTTAGACACCCATGTATTGTGTTACTAGTAGGTTTTTGTGTAGATGATGATAGGAGCATGATTGTGATGGAGCGAATGGATGGAGATCTGCGTGAACTTATTGAGAAACAAGGCAAAAATCCGCCATTCCCACAACATGTAGCAATAGGCATCATTTCCCAAATTGCAATAGGCATGGCATATTTACAGGAGAAGGGCATTTTCCATGGAGACCTAAAAGCATCCAATGTGTTGGTGACTCGTCATGGTGCCCACATTCAAGTGAAAATCACGGACTTTGGGGTATCACAAAGTATGCAATTTACCAGTAAGCAATGTGAAACAAGCATGAGTGGTGATCGTCATCCAAATTCATCCAACTTTGGAATGTATTCTATGTCATCATTCTTTGGCATAGTGGGGACAACTGGTTGGAGAGCGCCAGAGGTGTCTCGTCCCAAGGTGTGTTTATTATTTGAACAATGACTTTTATACCTTTTAAGTAGAATTTTGGAAACTCAAATGCATATATGTAATGAACACACACAATTGATTTTTTGGGGAAGGCAATTTGGCAAATAGGGGTTGTTATTATTTCATGAAAATAATTGAAACATTTTTACATCCTTATTATATATCATGGTTAAAGTAGTTGTCAACTTAAACTTTTGATTAGTAACTTTTCAATATAATGCCAATTACTTTTTGATAGACCCTTATATATGCATGAAATTATGAATTAAAAAAATAATGTTTAAAAAATGTTATCACATTCTATTTTCAAATCAATGGCTAAAATTACATTTGGAGTAACATGCTATTCCTAAAATAGTGTCCCATGTGAAATGCCAAATTTCAACAACTTGACATTTCATTGGAAAATTATGTTTTTGCCAAATGTGTTTAGATAGGGGAAAACATTGTTGAAGAGGGGGCCTTGAAAGAAGAGAAGGTGGCACATCCACAAGGTGAAAATCAGGCCATTTCCAATATCATTGTGGATGATGGTGACATGAGGCTATCTTCAATGGAACCCACATACACTGCCAAAGCGGATGTGTATAGTTTCGCAATGACATGTTATGAAGTCCTTACAGGAAATGTTCCATTTGATGGGTTCCCACAGTTTGCAATCCATGGCAAGGTGATGGAAGGAGTGCGACCAAAATTGCCTCGTCATATAAATACAAGGTTATCACATCTCATCCAAATGTGTTGGGACATAGATCCTCAAAAGCAACCCTCATTTTTGGAAATTTGTAGTCAATTACAAGATATTGGCATGTCGATTTGTCATTGTGAATGCATAACTAATGTGTTCAATAGTAGTTTACATAAACATTGCACACTTAGTTCATCTTTTTAAGGGCAAAACATTTATATTTTTCAATTCCTAAGGTACAATCTTCTCATGGTAAAGGTGCATCAACATTAAGTGTAGAACAAATACTAACTTTTGTTTTCATGTCTCCAACATCCCATGAACTAAGCTACGCCATTGTCAAGTTCCCTTCCAAATATTAGTTCGTTGCGCTATACAAATTGTTGTTAACAAGGACAAAATAAGATTGTAACAAAAGCCCCTTGTGTCCATTGAGTCAATATTCGTTGTGGGGGATTTCGAGTGTGTAGATTATGGTGAATTGACTTTGGGCTTTTTGTTTGGACATTTTAAACATGTTTGTAATAGTTGAGAAATATAGAAAAGTGAAAAATCTTCTACTGTAAGTGAAATAAAATAGGAAGGAAAGAAAAAGGGTAAATAAAATGGAGCAATTGCATGAAACTACATGTTATTTAAAATTAAAACTAATTTCATACATGGACTATTCGTTAAAGTTCTTTTCATCCATATACAATTTATTTATAATTTTATCATTCATTAAAATTCATGTAGATTTCATGAATCAATAGATCCATAGAATATTAGTCATGAACCCAAATATTTTTTATGGATGACTCTTCTTTCATAAATTTTATGGATAAAATTTCATGGATGAATGGATGGACTTCCCTGAATGAAATTTCACATTATGTGTGGTGGAACCAAGGTGGGCCCAATCTCATTAAAACCCCCTCGCTCACCTTGCTGAGGGCCTTAGTGAGCATAAAAACTTGGTCTACTTTTATTTAGATTGTTTTTCCCATGATACTTGATGGGTACCTACAAATGTCATGCCAATAAAATAAAATAAATGAGAGGTGAGTGTTTCAAAAAGTAAAATGCTTGCTTCGTTGCATTTTGTAATCCAACTTCCAAATACATTAAAAAAATTGGACCAACTTTTCTTTTCAAAAACAAAATGCCTAAGATGAATGTGATGAATATGGTGTTTGCATCCTCAACCATATATGATGGATGTGAATAGAATATTCAATGGTGGTAACCTAATGTAACCTAGATTTATGTTTAATGTGAACAATATGTGGTAGTTATGGTTTAAGGTGTGAATAAGGAAAGTTGCATCTTTATTTAAACGTTGAAAATTATTGTTATTTTTGTTTTCCATCATTTAATGAATTTTTTGTTGATTTATGATGGAGTGATGGAGATGGTATTTGATTATGGTGTTGTGAGATTTTTGGATGTGCTATGGTGTGTTTTGTTGTTTTCCTTATTCTTTTATCATAGAACATGGATTTTGTTGGAAAATAAGATGGAGTTCTGTTGCTAAGGTTGAGGGATAAAAAAAACAACCTTTAGCAAGTTAAAGATCATAGACATGGTTTTCCCTATTTTTGGTGTCATTATTGTTTGGAATGGGTAGATGTTGCATCGATGGGAAGAATGCCCATGGTGTGAAGTTTTCCAATTGTCTAGCTATGGACCTTTGAAAATGTCCATTGCATAGGAGATTCTATAGTTAGATGATTGGGATCTAAATAGATCATGTATAATGTTAATGACATGAGTGGAGTTGATGATAGACTCTAGGGGATTATGAATGGTTCTATTCATGGCATGAAAATTTGAATTTCTATGTACTTAAAATAGTTTAAGGGATTTATAAATGTGATACATGGATACGGAAAATGAATACTTGGAAACCATCTATTGTCTTGGGGTTTGATTTTTTATTTATCTTTGCAAGGGGATAGTTTTTGGGAGGTTGGGGTTACATTTGTCAATACTTTCCAATGTTGAATGTTTAGGATTTCTGAAGGGGCAATTGGGACTGTTTATCATTGAGTGCTAGGAAGACAAGGTTGAATATTCAAATCACAAGTTTTGGGGCAATCTTGTGGGGAATTTTAATTGTTTTGTGAAAGGCCTATAATTTGGGGTGTAACTTTGATGTCATATAGAAGATTAAGATAACCTATGAAAGGAGATCCATAGTGATCTAATCCATTTCATGCCTATAGGTTTTTGAATTTACTCTCAAGTCATGTAAAATTAGTGATTAGATAAGAAATCATAGGAAAGTAAGGTATGCTTAAAAAAAATATTGTTCATTAAAAATGATGAACTCTTGTGATTTATTCCTACCTTAGATACATAAATGTATTCAAGCCCCATGTTGTTAACAATTTGTGTTCATGTATTTTAGCCACATGTTGTTTACATTTGCATCTTCTTTTCTGGTATTGCAACATTTAGGAATTTGCACCTCGTGGGAAGTTGATCCTCAAGGTAATTTAGTCCTTTTTTTCTCAAGATTTTTTTTTTCTTAGGGTAATTTAGTCCCTTTCTTCTCAAGGAAAGTTGTTCGCCTTTTCCCTAAGAAAGTTGTTCCCTAAAGGAACATGGTTGGGTTACCATTTTGTTTTTTTCTCCCCGCAAAAAGTCTTTTTTTCTTTGGGGCATTTAGCTTGAAGAAGTTGCCTATGAGCTATTTTGTAGCTTTCATGCCTTTCATGTTTTCATCCCTTTCATCCATGGAAGAAAAAAAACATTTGGGAAAAGGATTGAACCCCATACCCTTGGTTGAAGGGGAAGATTCTAACCATTATATCATTTTTTGTTTGTTGGAAATATTGTGTAAGAAAGATAATTAAAATGTTAATCATACTTCAAGTATAGTCAACAAATTTTGAAAATATTTTTCTTATTGGGCATTGTCTTGCAACTACATTGAAACTAGTGTCGCATTTAACTTGTTGCTCCCATTTAGTGTTTACCCATTGTAAAGGATGAAACACAAAGTTTACTTCGTAAATGTGTCATGAGCCATGATTTTTTATGTTATAAAAACCACATTATCTTATAGTGTAGTATTGAAACAATGGATAGAAGCAAGTGATGTAGACATGGTTGAAAGTGGCACATGTTGGCTATCAACACATGATATAAAAATCATGATTTGGATTGTGTTTTTTCTTTATGTCCTTTTTTAACACAATTCATGATGGGTATGAACACATGCTTGAAACAACTTTTATCTTAAAAATCATTTTTTGAGCATGTACAATGGGTAGGGTGTGTAAGATAATTGTCTTTCTTCCACATTATATAATGTGTTTTTGTGGAATAATTACTCATATTGCCATGATATTGAGCTTTTAAAACATGTGCATGTACAATGTTTAAACACAAAAGACCATTATGAATAAAGATAATGAACAAGAAAAACATGCACAATTTGGGGAAGCAATTATCACACAATCAAAAGAAGTGTTAACCTTTCATATGTGGATAAACCCACAAGATATTAAAGTTGGGAAACCAATTGGAGAGGGCACCTATGGGGTAGTGTGTGAGGCATCTTGGCTTAGATGTAAACTAGTTGTCAAGATTGTAAAGTCAAATAATATCAATGTATTGCAAAAGGAGGTGGTGCTACTTTCAAAACTTAAACACGTAGATATTGTGCTACTAGTTGGTTTTTGTGAAGATGATCATAGAAGCATGATTGTGATGCCATGTTTGGATGGAGATTTGTGTCAACATATTAAAAAACAATGCAAGAATCCAACATTCCCACAACATGTAACAATTAAACTTCATTTCCCAAATTGCAATAGGCATGGCATATTTACATGATAAATACATTTTCCATGGAGACCTAAAAGCATCCAATGTGTTGGTGACTCATCATGGTGCCCACATTCAAACAAAAATAACAAATTTTGGGGTATCACAAAGTATGCAATTCAACTAACAATGTGAGACAAGGAGCAATGGCAACGATCATCCAAGTTTGTCCAACTTTGGAATGTACTCTACATCATCATTCTTCAAAATAGTTGGGACAATTGATTCAAGGGCACTTGTGGTGTTTCTTCTCCAAGTGTGTTTATGATTCAAACATATGTTTTTAATCTCCTTTAGGGAGAATTTTGGAAAATCAAAAGTACATATATATAATGAACACACACAAATGATTTTTGGGCAAGGCATTTTGAAATTTAGGGGTATTTTATTATTTATTAGAAAAATTAAACATTTTTACAACCAAATTATATATTGTGGTTAATGTAATGTCAACGGATCCAAAATATTGGTTGAAATAGTTGAGATTGACTTGAAAAGTTCTCATGCTTCATGAGTGCAAACATTAGTTTTAAAAAAATGGTATCATATTCCATTTCAGATCATTGGTTAAGTTACATACATTAACAATATGCCCTTGAAAAAATGTCCCATGCAAAATGGCAAGTTTCAACAATTTGACATGGCCTCATGGGGGAATATGTTTTTGTCAAACATTGTGTTTACATAAGAGGAAAAATTGTTGAAAATAAGGCCTTGAAAGAAAAAAAAAGGTGGCACTTCAAGAGGGGGAAAATCGAATCATCTCCAATAACATTGTGGATGATGATGATAGGAGATTATTTTCAATGGAAGACGCATACATTGTTAAAGTAGATGAGTATTGTTTTGCAATCACATGTTATGAAGTCCTCAGATGAAATGTTCCATTTGATGGGCTTCAATAGGATTGTGATGGAAGGAGAGCAACCAAAATTGTCTAGTCATATAGATATGAGGTTATCAAATCTCATCCAAATGTGTTGGGATAAATCTTCAAAAACAACCTCCATTTTTGGAAATTTGTATCCAATTATAAGATATTGCTAGGTCAATTTTTCATTGTCAGTCCCTAATGCACCCATTCAATAGTAATTTACATAAACATTGTACAATTAACTAATCTTTTTAAGGAAAAACCTTACAACCTTCAATTTTTAAGGTACTATCTTCTCATGGTAAAGGTGCATCAACATTATAAAACAAGTGGCAACCGACTTTCATATTTGTGTTCCCAAGATCCCATGAACTAAGTTTTTCCATAGTCAAAGTCCCTACCAAAGCAAACTTAGTTTTGGGCTTTTGCAATTCACAAGGACAACAAAAGATTTCAATAGGCCCTTTGTATCCCTTGATTTAATCATCTTTGTGAGGTTTCAATAGTGTAGATTAAAGTCAATTGACTTTGGACTTTGTCTTGGGATTTCTTTTAACATGTTTGTGATAGTTGACAAATATAGAAAAGAGAAAAGTCCTTATGTAAGGGAAATGAAGTAAGAAAGTTGAAAGGGTAAAAAACATGAAACTTCATGCTATTTCAAAATGAAATTAGTTTCATACATGAAATATCCATTAAAATTCATCTAGATTTCATGAACATTTGCACAAATTCATGGAACATCATCCATGAATCAAAATATCATCCATGAGCGAATGGATGAACCTTCATTGATAAAATTTATGGATAAAATTTCATGGATGGATGGATGGACTTCCATGAATGAATTTTCATGTTATTTTGGGAGACAAAATAAAAGAAGGTCAAATCAACTTTCTCCCAGACACAGGCAATGATGCTTCATGATGATGTGTCAAGCCCATGCAGATTTTGTTGTGTAAGGAGCCACTCCGGTCCAATAGGGCAAGTTTTTGGCTATGCACCTAACATAAGGGGCATTCCATGGCATTGAGGTCTGGGGTGGCAGATTCCACAACTTAAAAAACATTCATAGTTATCAGAAGTTTTGGTCACTAGTGGAAATGTTTGATGGTTATCAGGAGTATTACATAATATAATGTGGTCAAGAAAAGGACAAAATCTTGGCCACCCCAGACCTTAATGTGGAAGGTACCTAAAGACCAAGCAAGAATTTCATAGTATACTTGGAGAATAGGCTCTTTGGGATGCCTCTCATTATCTTTCAATTTACCAGAAGGCCAGTTACAAGTGTGTTATTTCATAACATAATATGCCATTTTCATAATGTATGGATAACTTACATAACATAATATTCACATAATGTGGTTAAGGTGGGCATCTCAAGAAACTAAACACCCACAGGAGTGCTACTTTCTTTGATACCATTGATCATCATTTTGTAGCCTTGGATCATATTTGCATAGAGTTTTCTTCTCTTTATTTTTCATTAATTGTTGACTTCTTTTTTTTGCTTTGAGTTTTCTCTACTTGTGCTCTCATTTGCCTTGTACTTTTGGTGGATGGGTTCCAATCCTTGAATTTTTTTTATATATGGTTTTTTTTCCTCAAAATAAGCACCCACTCAGCTCAACCTAAAGGCAAGTGCTGATTTCACGAATGCCTGTTTCTTGGGTGTTGTTACCCCACAGATGCTATGCAGTAAGTCTATTTGCATGTACCCGATTGGAATCAGACCAAACTATGAACATGGGTATCAATGATTTCTTTAACAATTTCCTAATGTATTGTCAAGGACTGTAAAAAGGTTCAGCCAAAATTTGAAAGTAAAAAAAAGTCTAAGCATCCTTCTAATTTGTTGGCTACTTACATGATTTTGATATAAAAATCTTGTGATTTTTTTCTGAATTTTTTTCTGAAACGTGGTGAAAGAAAACCTCAAAAAAACTATTTTTTTTTTCCCATAAAGAATTTAAAAATCATCAATTGGAGAAACTTTGTCTACTAAAAAAACCAGTCTAATAGTAAAAAGGTGATGGGTGAGATTTGTCAATTTGTGTAATGAAAAAGAGTGTAATATATATATGCCTGGCAGCTTTTTCTCACCAGTCTTGGAAGTTATTTATTTATTTATTTATTTATTGAAGTATGTAAGAAGTGAGCATCCCACCAGAGGGAAATCCCAGCTTTTCATCATAATTTGGACCTATCTCACACTTCTGGAAGGTAGATTTGATGTAACATTCAAATCTTACTTATTTGATGGGGGATGTCACATGTAGAGATTGGTGAGTTCTAGAGATCATGATTTCATCACATGAAGGATGACTCTATGTGCCATAAGTAATTAGTAAGGGAGCCCAATTACAATAGCAGACTAAGGGACAATTTACACTGAAGGGCATGGACTTGGGACCACACAAATTTAAAATCTTTCATTGGTTCCAAAAATTATGAAGGTGGTCTGTTTGTGCTTACACTAGGGTAGTTTAGGACTCAAGCCGAAGCAAATGACTTTGGATGAAAAAACTTGTTGGAAGCTTATATGATAGGTATGAACAATGTTGCTTGGGTCCATGGGGGGTTAAGAAAATTTCCTAAATTTCTAAAAGAAAAACTGAGGGAATTTTTGGTGGTTCACCCTCTAGCTCCCACAAAATTGCTGCCCCTCAAGGCTTAAACATTATTAGAGAAAAAGAATTATGTCTTTTTTTCAAAAACAAATTGAAAAGTAATAATGGATGGAGTTTTTGATGGTTCCTCTCACCAAATTATTACCCCTTAAACGGTAACCAGCATAATAAAATTGGATCATGCTTTTTTAAATAAATCATCTTCTTATGTTTATCAAATTATTGGAGCTTGTTATATTAGGGTTGTTTGTGAATAATGCAATTTGTTGTTAAGTGTTTTTCACATTTTTGTTGAGTCATGGATCATGGAGATTAATCACATTCAGACAATTTTCTATTTAAAAAATGCATGTGGTCCATACTTTTGGTCCACATTGAATTTTCACTATGACAAAGGCGCTTGAGCCGTGGCCCATGGGTTGTCGGGTGGTCTCATCCAGAAAGTGGGGTTCCCCGAGGTTCTATGGGCTATTATTGCCTAAGCCGTTTAGTGCAAACAATCCCTAAATTTCTTGCAGTGCAAGAGACTCACATTGATACCTTCACCTTCTTGAATGAGGCCTCTTAGTGGCCAAATTAGACCCAAGAAATATTAGAATTGGACTTGGGTCTTGACACTGATTTAGTCTGAAGCAGAGTTTTGTTTTGGAATGTTTTTTAAAAAAAATTCAAATGTTTTTTTAAAAATAATTAAAAACTTTTTAGGGATTTGTTAGCAATTTTTCGAAATTAAAAAATAAAATAAACCACATCTAGACCTAGGGGCACTTCCTAAGTCATTGCATGTAGCAGCACTTTTGTAAAAATGCTACAACCCAACTCGGACAATCGTCATTTAATGCTAATTAATGCTTGGGATCCTTGCCAAGGGGAAGGCATTAAACTGGCCAAGGGTCTTAAATGTAGCTGGGTCCTATGGTATGGGCCATTGGATCCAGTTATTAAGAAATTGGTCTTGTCCTAGGAAGTGAAAAAAATACTAGGGGATAAAAACTTTTATAAGTTGAGAAAATAAGCATACACCTTGTGAAGTGAGAATTCAAACCCCAGACCTTTTAATGCTGAAAGGGTATATTTACCCCTAAGCTACACTTCTATTTATACAAACTGTTATATGACATTTTTATTTTTATTTTCAATCTGTCAATGCCTTTTCCTTTAAAAGACATTACCACATATGTCCTTTTTAAATAAATTTTTTTGTAACTTTCTTACCACACGTGGTGGTGTTCCTAATGGTAAAAATCACAATCTTCTCTACAATTCATTTTAAAAAAAATAATAATAATCAAGAAAATTCTTAAAACTCATTCTTAGAACTACAACTAATGATTCCTATTAAAAATTTATAAAAAAGTTTATATATATATATATATAACCCCACCCAACACTAGGTTTTAACCTTGCTCATCCAAGCTCCTTAGGGTTGCACATTGGGAAGGATTATCCAACAAATGAATGTTAATTTGAAAACAAAATAACACAATTGGCTATCACAATGTTTGAAGAAACATTTCTTTTACATATTTTTTTCCCACTTAATTTACAAACATATGTGTACATAATTTGAGTTTGCAATAAAAGGCAAAGATAAGTTTATAAAAGTGTACCATGTTACAAACTCAAATAAATAGAAGTCCCAAAACACACCAAAACTAATCCATCAAAAATAGATATATCTTTCACAAGAATAGAGAAATCTCCATTCTCACAATGAAAAAGAAAACAGCAAGGCTAAGACTTCCTCAGGAAGCCACAGATAAAACCAAACAAGGGGAGACAAAAAAAACAAAACAAAAAACACACATCGGTATGAACAAAAGTGCCGATCTCACTCCTGTTCAGAGACCATCAACAGTAGTACACACAATAGTGACTTAACTATCACAACTTCCTTGCTGACTTCATCATCAGCTCCTCTTACAGTGAGTAAAGGCCGATGACAAGCACCATTCTGCGAACTGAGTTTCTGCTGCAATTCCGAAAACAACAAGAAGACTCAGCCATACTACTGGCTAGCAACAGACAGCACAACAAAGACCAGACAAAAGAATAAAGACAGCCATATTACTGGCTAGCAATAGACCCCACAACAAAGACCAGACAAATAAACAATGAAAGCCATATTACTAGCTAACAGCAGATTCCTCAACAAAGACCAGACAAAGAAAGACAGAAAGGGAAAAGAACAGGGAAAGAGTAAGAACAAAAAATAGATATACAAAATGATATATAGTGCATTTTACAACGTAGTTAAACTTCATAGGATAATTGTCAAGAAGTCAGGGTAGATGGGTCAAGAGGATAGTTTAAGTCCATAGGATGATTGCAAGGGGCAGCTAGATGAGTGGAGGGGGCTGGTAGGCAGGTTTGAAGGATGAAGCTTGATCAAATGAGAGTTGGGGTCCATCCCTTTTGGTTTCAGAAGGGGGGTGGATAGGTACTAGTAGGTCACATGAATCCCTGTACTGTACCTACAATTGATAATTGACACTTTTTCATTATAGGCAACAAGTGTCATAGCCTTACAGCATGCACAAGTGCTCGTGATTCTTCAACAAGCTAAGCCACATTTCTTCATCTCTTTCACACAACCATTTTCCAGCGAGCTGCCATGCTTAGTCCCAATTCTTCCCTCATGATTCTTCAACAACTAAGCCACATTTCTTCACCTCTTTCACACATACCATTTTCCAGCCGGCCTCCATGCTTAGTTCGAATTCTTCATCTCTTCCGCACATACCAGTCTTCAGCAGGCTGCCATGCTTAGTCAGAGTTCTTCATCTCTTTCACACATACCATTCTTCAACAAGCTGCCACATTTAGTCACAGTTCTTTATCTCTTCCACCAGATAGTGCACTCCATCATTAGCTGATTTGTGGCATAGGATGTCTTTTTAGCACGCCTTCCACTTCATTATTATTGTTTTGATGATATTAATTTTCTTTTTTCATGTGTTTACATTTGCATCAAGATGCCTTGTACTTTTTGTGGATGGGTTTCCATCCTTGTTTATATATATGTACAAGTTTCTCTCCTTTTGTTGAATATTGTAATATCTTGGTGGCATGTTTGTTGAATAATTAATTAATGTTAAAAAAATGATTTGAAAAAAATAGAAAGTCTCAAAATATTTTAAAAGATTCTTCAATTTTTCAAAGAAAATTCTTTGAATTTTGAATTTTTAAAAAAATTCTTCATTGCTGAAAATGATATCATTTGTGCAGCAGCTGCCAAGGTTTTACAACATGTATTTACTTTTTTTAAAAATGGTTCAACACTTTCAAATTTAATTTCTCGAATTTTCACAAGTTGGAAGTTCAATTCTCAACAGCTTCAACAAATATCAATATTTCTTTTTTCTTTTTTTTGCAAGGCCTTTTGAGAATTATTTTGTGTCAAACATAAATTGTAAACAATTTTTTTTTTTTTAAAAATTTTGTTTGACAAGTGTTTGACAACCTGGCCAGGAAAAAAAAAAAAAGGTATGAAAGGCACAAAGAGAAACAAAAAATGGGCCCAAGTCATCACATTAGGTATGAGGGGAAAAATATATATATAAAGTCACCAAATTTAGAGAATAGGTTCCAACAAGTCGCCAAATTTAGAGAATAGGTTTCAACAAGTCGCCAAATTAGAGGAGGAATCCCAAATGTTTTTACTTCCCCATCTGACCTGTAGCCAAATTTGGCTAAGCACTCTAGTGGAGGATCGCCAACCCACCGAGTCCACAAATTTAAAAACTAAATACAGACCAGCCGATAAGTTTATTCAACCGGAATGGGCACCATGCCAGGCTTCGAAAGGTAGGCGAATCTCAGCGGCTATACGGTCACGTTCTCGCGAAGGGCGGTCTTTGGGAGGAAAGCGAGAATCTGCGGGAACTGCAAGCAAACTGAAGAGAAACAGAGAGACAAAGAAGCGAGGAACGAGCTAGCGAGTGGTGCAATTCCAGTATTCTGTCCCCACACGCTTGCTCTGGGTGCCATGGCTTCTTCTGCAGCTTTGTGCATTGCCGTCCTCCTCTTGGTGCTGGCGATGGTGAATCTGATGCCAAAAAGCCTCGTGGAAGGTCGTTTCTTGGATGCGGGTATCTCTATGGTCACGGATCAGGTGCTCCCTCAGCAGCCGCAGCAGCAGCAGCAGACTTACTCTTTTCTCGTCCGTGCTGAGCGCTTCGCTGAGGTTCTTGGGAACTCTCCCTCTGTCGTCTCATTTGTGGCTTTCGCTTCCAAGCACGTCTTCCTCTGCTTTGCTTTCCTGTGCAAATTAATAGTGTGTTTGATTGATGCGCTTGGAAGATTTTCTCTTCCCTTTTATGCTTATGTCTTTCTGCGTGAGGAGGATGTCAATGTCCTTTTTGCTTCTTCTTCTTCCCGCTCCTCGACGATCTTTTTTTCTTTTTTCCCAATCCGGAATCCATCAGAAGCCGTCTGCAAGATCGCCGACTTGTCTGTGGAATGCTGTAAATTCACATCCGGGAGCCGGCTATGGTGGCCCGATATCTAAATCAGAAATACCGCCTTCTTTTCTCCAACAGCCACAAAAATACAGCCTTCTTTTCTCGCAGTCTGTTCATAACTACTCTTCAGTAATGATACGGTCACTGCTCCGTCCCTCCCTCCTCTCCAGCAGCAACATATTGCTGCCTGTGTATAGTCTTTTGTCTTTTCCTCTCTTGTTGAGAATGAATTTCGCTCTCTTCTGGTGCTTCAAAGGCTGTCATGAGAGTGTCAATATATTGTGAGTCATCCATTAGGATTACAGCTTCAAATGCTCATCATGTAGTTCTGACTTTTCCCTCGAAATTTGCAAGGGTTTCAACCAAATCGATCTGTGTATCCATGGGCTACAGACATCTGGTGATGCATTTGATGGTCTGTTGGTGCCTCTTGAGTGCTACCAGTCATCACCGAGTCTTCCCATTGCTTGTGTAAATATGATCAAAAATCAATGCAGAGTTTGGTATAATTGTTTGCCCAGTTTTTAGCAGATTCACTGTACACTTATCTATGCTAGTGTTTGAAGATGTGAAGTTAGTGAGTAGTGGCAGCTAGTCACTGCTGTTTGTGATGAAGTTGATGACTACTTTGTGAGGGACACTCCATCAAACTATGACTGCTCTCATTCTTGATGACATGTTTCTTTTGGTTGATTGGAACTGGCACAAAATTTGTTTGGGATAGTTACAGGTTTCTTTGGAGTTTCTCCCTTCCCTCACTTTGATCTGAACATTGGCTGTATTGTCCCCCTTACTCAAGTCTTAAGCATTCCCAGGTATGAGAAGCTCCAAGTTTCTGGTTGGTGTACAACAAATTGCTGGTTTCTAGTCTCAACTAGAATAGCCAGTTCACCTTTGGTCTTTCTTTTTGCTCCATGAGCAAGAATGTAGCTAAATGTTTTGGCAAGAGATGCTTATTTGATCATCTTCTTAAGTGAGCAATCAAATATGGAGTGCAGTTCAGGGGTTTCATTACCCTGTGACCACTTTGATCTCCTCCTCACGCTTGGATGGATATCAATGCAGGTATCAAAAGCTGTACAAGAGCCTGTAGGAGATGAAGCATCGGTTTGCTACATTCTTGAAGAATTTGGAGCTTATCGAAGCTACCAACAAGAAGAAACTCTCCTATACCCTGGGAATTAATGGTGTGAACCGAAAGGATGTCTAATCATGAGTTTCCTTTTGCAAACAAGGAATATGTATTGCGTTCCTCTAACCTGGGTTGTCATAAATGGTACTTTTCACATAAAATGTGGCCTCAAAGATATCTTTGATTGACATTCATATAGGATTGCCGTGCAGAGTTTGCGGATTTGACATTTGATGAGATGAGGAGCATGTATTTAATGAATGGTGAGCAGAATTGCTCAGCCACTAAGGGGAATCATGTTCTCACTGATGTCAAGCTCTCAACAGAGGTGTGTCCTTCTGAATATCTGGAAATACTGTATGTACTGTTGAATTACACATACAGAGGTTATGAAGGGCATGCCAGCATGATAAGGGTCACTATCATCAGAGTAGACAGTTTTTGAGTTGCAAAATGTGCTTTATGGGGTGGGATTTGAAAGCAAATTATGAGTGAGAAAATCATGATCTCCATGTAAGCTCTGATTGGACAGGTTGTTCCACTGGGAGGCCAATAAGGACCATCTCAGACAAGTGGGTCCACTGAAATAAGTCATTTTTGTCATTCAATATTGAATTGAAAAAGATGTTTCTACAGGATTTACATAACTGACAGTGGCAGGCTTCTTGAGTTTTTTGAGTCCTTGCTGTTTTCTAATAACCTGAATAAGAGCATTGCTTTCATATATGCAGAAAGACTGGCGGACAGAAGGGATTGTGAGTGATGTGAAGAATCAAGCACGCTGTGGCTCCTGCTGGACATTTAGGTGTAGTTTTGTTGCTGCCAAGTCTTTTGCATTTTCCCAACAAAGCTGTTCCAAGAATGAAGAACTGAAGAGATTCATCACTTCCTGCAAAGCAAGCAGCACTGATTGCCTGTGCTTCCACCTCTGTTCTTCTGGTGCTGTTAGAATTCCAACTATCATAGTTTATTTTCAGAATAAAACTCAGCTTTTTTTCATGCACAAGCTGATGACTTGAAGAACTATGAATGAACTGGTTTGGATCACTGAATTTCAAGGGACTCAACAACAGACACCCAACAATGTATTGAACTACAACTTTGTTTCTTTCTGCAGTACAACTGGGGCCTTGGAAGCAGCACATGCACAGGCTACTGGAAAAACGGTCCTTCTCTCTGAGCAGCAATTGGTAGATTGTGCGGGTGATTTCAACAACTTTGGGTGTGGAGGAGGCCTCCCTTCACAAGCATTTGAGTATATCAGGTACAATGGCGGCCTTGATACAGAAGAGTCATACCCTTACACTGCAGAAGATGGTACCTGCAAGTTCCTTGACAACAAAGTTGGCGCTCAAGTTTATGATGTTGTCAACATTACTGAGGTGAACTCTCATCAGCTTCTTTTCTTGTCCTGCTCTCTTTATTCTCTTTATGTAATTGTATACCAGGGCTATGAGCTGTCTGTGAATGATGTGTTTTCTGGCAAATTTCTTTATCTTTTACTAACATTCCTTTGGAGTAGTGTCTGATTGCTGTCTTGTTCTTTCTTGTCATGTAACCTTTATGAGGTGCCGTTGGGCTCTGATGCTTCCCCTCTCTTGAAGAGCACAAGTTAACCACAAAGTCACTGACTAATCATGGAAGTGGATTTATTGACATGGGAATGCTTGAAGATTGAACTGATATAGTTCAGGGTTCCGACTGACATATGGTCCTGCGGTTGAATTAGAGGTGAAACTATGTCACATGCTGGCAGCACATTCTTATAGGTGCAGTGCAGACTTGTCTAGTAGGACATATGGACTTGTCTATGCACTAGATCTTAATGGTGTTGAGTGAGGGCCATGGAAACACAAGACTCACAAATGTCTGCAGTTTCAAATAGAGGACCCATTCTTTCTGTCATCAATAGATAGTTTTGAAAGCATAATCTGATTCCTTACAGGGAGCTGAGAATGAGTTAAAGCATGCAGTGGCGACAATGAGGCCAGTGAGTGTGGCATTTGAAGTCATCGACTGTTTCATGCTCTACAAATCTGGGGTGTTCTCTGACCCAGGGTGTCATGATAGTCCTCAGGTAGGAGTACCTGGCAGAGCTAATGTCTTCTTTCACTCCTGTATTTCCTTCTTTTGTTAAGAACAAAAGTCCCTAGTGTTCTGTGTCAATTCTGATCCTGTTGCATGAAAAGCCTCCAAACTGCAGGAGCTCTATACACATTTTGGTATCTGAGAATCCTAATTTTGCTTGAAATTATTTATTTTTGTCAGTTCGTAACCTTGGTTTGGAATTTTGCAGACGGTGAACCATGCAGTATTGGCAGTTGGCTATGATGTTAATGAGAATGGGACTCCATACTGGATCATTAAAAACTCATGGGGTGCTAATTGGGGAATAAATGGCTATTTCCACATGGAAATGGGCAAGAACATGTGTGGTAAGTCTTTCAATAGCATCTCTGTCTATCTCCTTCTCATTTTATTGTGGTCTTCATCTTTCCTGTAACAGGAGGTTGCACTGATTCAACATATTCCACTTAAGCATCCCTGGGAGATATGTTACATAGGAACATTTTCTGTTATTTTCTCTTCTCCATGTGATCAATCTTTTTTGGCAATGGGCAGTCAATCAGAGTGTCAAAGCCTGGTAGTGTCATCCATAACATTTGTGCATCTACTCTTTCCATCTACTTTCTGGGGAAGCTCATTATATTTTGAAATGTATTTCAGAAGGCCAATTGTTGGTGCTAATAGCTGTGTGGGGTGATGGATTTTCTAGGTATTGCAACCTGTGCAGCATATCCTGTTGTTCCTGAAGACCTCAAAGAGAGCAACATGTAAAGTATCTCAAGGGATGGAAATTGGACAACCATCCACTTTTAGTGTACCTGAGAACCTGCTAAGGTAGTGCTGCACTGTTTGCCTTAAACTTGCAGTTCAGGCTAAACCATTTGATAATAGACTATTATTACACCAGCAATTATTCGTTGTAATGATTACCTATCGTCTAAGTTCTTGCTCTCAAGGTTCAACTGTCTTCTCCCTGTTTGCTTCCTCTCTTTTTTGGGTTTTTTTCCATTTCTTGCCCTTCTCCCCATCTCTCTCTCAATTGTTTGTGGGCATCTTACTTCTTGGGATTTTGATCTCCTCTTTTTCTTTTAGGTTTGTTGTGTTTTCCAACAGTATGGCTTAACAGATTTTGGATTTTATTTATTAGAAAGTTATATTCATCAATTTCAAATCTTTACAGAGATGATGGGAAGTAATCATAACATTGCAGTCTGAGATTGTATGGGACATCTAAAAAGGTAATGCTTAAAATGCTCTTTCCACTCCAAAATGAAAGAGGTACACTGTCAATATCTCACAAAAACCCTCTCACAATACTAACCTAAACATGCAATAACATCCAATGTTATATCATCTCCAGCGGTGCTCAGTATGTCACTCTGGATAATAAAATTAAATGTCTAACTTTAGCTGTCTTTTTTGCCAACAATAAAATTGTAACTGGAACTGCATATATATAGGCACTACTAATAGCAAACCACTTGGATCAATCATTATGATCGACCAATCAGAAATACTGAGCCGCAATCAGGTCCAATTTATTACACTCTTTTTTGGAGGTGCACAACTGTGTTGCGCCTTTCACCAGCCACACCAAGCTGCACAAATTTGGTGGAGAAAAACAGATTTCCTGAGCTAAACCGGCACATTTTGACTTTTTTGGAGTACATTTTACTGTCTTGAGTCAATTACTGAGCACCGGTGGAGATGCTCTTAGGGTGTGCGTGTATGTAACTTTGGCACCACCACCATATAATTTTTGTACTTAGGTGCAAAAACAGGATAATTACGTAATTGCAATCAATTGTGTTATAACTCATAACACACAAACTTGCACATTGTTTTCACAATTATCAACCTAAATATCATATACCAGGAACCTTTGCATGTCCAATAGTTAAACCCTACACCCTATTAAAGCATACAAGCTCACATGGTCAGTAGAATTGGCCTCCTACCTCCATTGCCACAAACCTACCAGAATATGAACAGGAAGCTAAAGAATCGACCATCAGATCATTTGAGGAATTCTTGCAATTGCATGACATTACTCCTGCTTGATACAATATTCTGGAATAGGAAACTGTATTAGCTTCAAATTGTGAAGCCAAAAATGCAGTCTCCATTGAAACATACATGGAAACCCTTCACAGAACAACCCCAAAGAACAGTGCATCCACAATGGCTGTCACTTAGGGCACATGTGCACATGAAGAAGTTGCTGCTCCAACATGTGAAGAAGGGAACTTTGCTGCAAGAGCAACTTTTCCCTGGACTACATTGCAGTGCTCTTCTTTGTGTCATCTTCTGAGAACCAGGGATATGTCTTAGTGGAAGGCAGGAATGCTGTGACAACATAGTGATGAAAACAACTATAAACCAAAGGACTTTCACTTCATCAGTATGAAAATTTTATTGGTGCCAAGCTCCACACAATTGCCTCTTCTGTACTTCACAGAAATGCCAGGTAAAATGAAATAAGTTTATTTTTGGTGCTGCTGACAAGGCAGTTGAAGTGATCCTACAGGTCCACATATAATGACCTACTAGAATGCATTTGAAATACTCAAGATATAACTCACCACGGCATCCAGAATGGATAATTGGATATTGATTGTGGATCATAAGAGACAAAGATGTCACAGAGATGGGAGCTAAATTTCTTGTCTCAAAAGATCAAGGACCAAAGCATCTGGAATGGATAATTGGATATTGATTGTGTATCGTAAGACAGACAAAGATGTCACAAAGATGGGAGCTAAATTTCTTGTCTCAAAAGATCAAGGACTCTCTCACACCTTAAACTCCAAATCTTGGAACAAGGGCAGATTGATTGTGTGCATCTATAGCTGTTAAGAAAGGAAGCATTCCTCAGGAATGTCATTGATTGACCAGCATGATGGGTGCAAATTGTAATGTGACACTCTGGAAATGCACCCCTGAGTGTCTGTTCTATCCTGTTCAATGTTTGTTAAACACAATTGGGCCTGAGTACTAGAATTTCGTACTGCATCCTTGCCCATCGTGCCATGTATCATCCCTGCTCAGTGCTCATTACTCCTCACATTCCGAAACTCATTCATGTAAATCGTGCAACAAGCTCAGAAATTAGAACCCTCAGGACAGCAGTTTCACACCAGCAGCAAGCTGAGATTCTCAAGATCTCAAGAAGGTGCTTAGAGATGAGGAAGACAAGGACAAAACACATATCAAACTTTCATGGATCTAGCCACAGTACCAAAGCTTTGTGTATGATCTCCTCCACAACCAAGCATCGAGTATTCTTATGGAAAAATTCGGGATTTGGGTGACGGAAGCCGCGTTTCCGAGCAAGCGGAAACGCTGCCGAAAGTTGGGTTGTGCGGACCCGGCATAGCCATGGAGTCCCCATTGATCGTAAAACTAGGTACGAGGTTCGCCTCTGTATCGTCGAGCCAGGACGAGAATAACGTGGAGTCGTCAAGCTCGGCCGGTTGGAAAGTGTAGTCGTTCCCGCAGTAACTGTCCTTCTTGTGCATCCAGAAGCCAGCATGAGAAAAGCAGCCGCCTGTTTCGAGATCATCATCGGTGGAGAACAACTCCATGTCGTCAATTGACGACGCATTGAAATCTTTTGGTACCTGGAACAACTGCGATGGATAAGTGACAAACTCCGCCTCTTCATCATCTTCCCGATCACCCCCAATCCCATCATCAGCAGGAGGGAGGAAGCCTAAGTCTTCGAGGTACGCATTGATCGAGAACTCGACGTCGAAACTTGAGGCATTGTTCAAATCTGTTGGTACCTCAAGGAATACCTGCGCAGGATGAGAGATAAACTCGGGCACTTCAACAAGGTTTGTAAGCTCAGAATCCGCTGCGCTCGACAATTCTGGTGAGATACCGCGAGTAACGTCGCCAGGAACGGACGACGACACCGCCGTCGTCGCAGCCCGTCGAAACTGGGCATCAGCTGCTGCAGATGGCACAAAGTTCGTGGTCTGCTGCATGTCCAGCACACGATCTTCATCTTCCCGATCACCTCCAATCCCATCATCATCAGCAGAGAGGCTGAAGCCCTTTTCGAAGTACCCATCGATCGAGAAATCCATGTCGAAGAAAGTTCTTGACGCATTGAAATCGATTGGTACCTGGACTGGAGAAGACTCAGCTGCAAACTCCGCCACTTCACGGCTTGAAAGCTCAGAAGAATCTGCGGATGACAAGGAGAGACGCTTGACCTCGGAGACAGCCTCCATCTTGTTTTCCCAAGTGCGCTTGCTCCGCCCAGCGCAGAGCTTGTTGCTCCGTGCTGAGAAGCATGGCTTTCTCGATGGAGCACTGGCTAATTCCGAGAGCGGATTCCGTTGCAGCTTCCGGAACTCTGTCATTCCAAATTTCTTTGCCATAACCTTGACGAACATGACAAACTCTTCGGTCGGCGGCGCGTCTTCGAGTTCTGCAGGCAAAGGATCGAAATAGCCCTCAGGATAGACGTAATAGTAAGGCGTTTTCCGCGTGTAATGCAGCGTAGTGTCATGAGCTCGCATCGCTTCCTCAATTAGATAGTAACTCCCTACCCAAATGTGTATCGACGCCTTCCAGTGCGGCGCCTTCCAACGGGATTCGACACGGAACGGTTTTATCCGTCCCTCGGGCTTGCGTATTCCTGGGGTGCTGCTCATCACAGCAGATTCTCGATCAGGAACGCCCAGTGCAGGATCCGGAAGCAGCAATCCGCCATCTCCACCTCCTTGCGAGAGCTGCTCCCTGCGCCAACAAACGAGCAAAACAAAAACAAGGAAGTGCCTCTCTCAGTTTCGTTCGCAAGAAAGAACACACTACTATCGACTGCAGCTTCTCTTGACCCATGATCAAAAATAGCAAAGCAAATCCCCCCGGAAATCAGTTCACAGAAGATGGACAATCCATTGGCAAGACCTTCTGTTGTTGCGTGACGATCCAGGGCCTGGGGACATTCTTGATGAATTCGTAGCTGTGCGACTGAAAAACTCCAGTGAGGAACAATTTTTTCCACCCGCATCCGGCGCAACTGCGATTCCCTCGACTTCGGGGCGAGATCGCTGTGATGCTTTCACTGCTTGTTGCGACAGCTTCTTCCGTGGTTGCGAGCTTCTGCTGGGAGGTGCTCGGGAAACCGCGAGACAGATTCCGCTGCTGGGAATTCCTCCGCTCCCGTTCATTCTGCCGCTTTCTTGCAATCGCTGCTAGAGCAACAAGGAACTAAAAACGAAAGACGGAATGTTACAAACTGGGAATCTACTGCAGTCGTTGATGGATGCAAGCTCCAAACCAAACACAACCGGAGACGACCACAAAGCACAAAACTAGCGCAACCACAAAAGCAAAAAGAACACTACGTTTTCAGAACCCTTTGAGAGCTCCAAATTAAGAAGAGAGGCTTTGGGACCCAAAAGAGAGGGAACGTAAATGACCTGTAAGAGATTTTCCTGTGTAGTTGGAGGGCACGTTCAATCCGTAATCTTCCCTCTTCACACTGCAGGTCCTCCGAAGCTTCTGAGCAAGAAAGTTCTGAAATTTTCGAAAGAGCCTGCCAATTCTTGTGCACACTATAAGTAGTAGCTGACATGATCATTGGATGGGTACCTTATTCTTGTAACGGCCCCCACCCAGGGGCTTTAACTACTACTTAAGGATCGGCTTACAAAATTTGAAACCTCTCAGACGGGCACCTTACATTTATTTAGGGTGGAGCAACTGTGGTGGTGGGCGCGGGTGGGGCGGGGAGGAGCTCTTTTACCCCGGATTCACAGTCATCAGCCATTAGGTCTGATAAGAAAAAGTAAAAAAGAAAAAAAAAAGGTCGGGGGGCATTTATTTATTCCAGGAAAGTCCCCCTCCTCGGGCATTAGGTGAGGTAAAGTTTGCCGACAAGTGAGCAAAATCCCCACAAGTATTCAGTGGCGTTGCTACACATGTGCCTGCCATGTGTAGATAGCAGGACAATTTCTGGGCAAGCCAAGCTCCAAGAGCTTTACCCAAAACCTCCTTTGAAGGTCGATCCCTATAGGGGGGGGGCGCAAAGGTGCACTGAGCACGTAATATCATGTGGATCTTAGCTCTCCATCAGTTAAGGATGTTAGTGTCCCATAGCTAGGAGTGAATATTCCAAGCCTTTGAAGGTCCCTCCCTATGTGTGGGGCTGGCAAAGGTACTTGTGTGGGGCCCACAAAGGCCCAACCAGCATGTAAAGTGTTGTTGATCTTAGCTTTCCATTTGAAGCCTGCTTCTTTTTTAGATCCTTTAAAGAATTTTTTTATTAAATTTCTTTTTCCCATTAATGACACTATGCTGACTCTCCTGCCTGGGCCCTGGCAGTTGAGAAGTCCCCACAATTGTTTCTTACTTGATAAAATACAAATTGTTTTGACAACTTTTTAAAGTCTCAATAAATTCAATAAAAGATTGATGGCCAGAACCATTGCAAGGGAGACAAAAAGGGAAGGCCAAAGAAAGGCCAAAGGATACATAGCCTGTATGAAACCACAAAAAAAAATTTAATTTAATTTAAAAAAATCTAGACCTTCTTGTGGTAGGAAGTTATCTCACCCACAACCTCTTTAATGTCACTTGCATGCAAATCATGAGATTTAATAGTAATGGGTGGTCTAGAACAAGTATCACCTAAAAAATTGAATGTAAAAATACAAGGATAAATGATCTCTCGATTGTCTATCATGGAAAAAACGAGCATTTTCCCTGATGAAAAAATCCATATCACGTTTGAATGTGTTGTGCACATCCATGGCCATCGGAATAAAGTGATGCCCCTCATGAAGCCTCTATATTTGCAGATCATAGCAATGGCACTAAGTTTGAAAGTTGCACCTATTAATGAACTAATGGCATTCAAAGACATTATTTTTTACGTCAAATTAATAATCATCACATCGACAATGAAAACATGGTTCTTTCAAGTCATGTAAAAATCAACTCGTAATGAAACTCTTGACATAAAAGAGTACCATCACTCTTTCCATATAACATGCCCTCTTTTTCAAATGAAGGCATACATGACATATCGGATGGCATCATGTGCGGTTATCTGCTAACCTCCAAACGGGCAATGAATAAAGTGCATGTCAGATGTGTCCAACTCATGTCCACACTAACACATGAAAAAACTAGATGTTGAAGGTTAAATCAAACCAAAACGAAAATGCAATGCTAAGGTGAAAGTAAAATGTGTAATGTGAAATAAACAAATAAATGGTTTGGTAACCAACCATAGCCCTACCCCCTTGCTTGAACAAAAATGAATGCAGGTTCTAAATGATGAGGAAATGGAATCATCCTCCAAGATAGACCTAAAAGTTGTGTTGTGGTGGATGTGCACCAAAGATGCCTATAGATTTGGGGTACAAGTAACTGCTAAACTTTCAAAAGAAACATGCATCTCCTTAGTTTTAGGAGGAAGACCATTTTGCACTCCACATAAACATGATTAAAGTAGGTGTGGGCTCCCCTCAACCTAAAAAACATATTTTTCCAAAACAAGTTTATTGAAAATACGAAACCTATAGCATAAATACAAAGCCACCAAAGCCCAACTCCCTAGAAAAGCAAATGGGGCACAATCCTCTATAGAAAGAAGGCCTATACCACCAAAAAATATTGGTAGTCGAACTTGACACCTTGTTAAGGGGCCCTAAAAATACTCTCATGATCCTAGACCCCCAATGCCTCCACATATCTACATAACTCTTTTGTCAAAACACGCCACAAGAAACATGAAAGAAGGAGGAAGAAATATTGTCCATGTGAGATAAAAAGGTCCACAAACTACACATAAGGACAAAATGCCCAAAGCAACCTTGATGTTTCCCAAGAGAAGAAGATCATCGATATGTGCCACATCCTAAAATAAAACCTCATCCAAAAACTACATGGCAAAGTTTTGAGAACCCACTAGCACAACCAAAATGCATAAGCCATTTATGACCAAAATGCAACCTTGAAAAAAATTTAAACCTGGAAAAAACCCTGATGGACTCTAAAGCTTGCATTTTGACACGTTGACCCTAAGCTTCATTAAGGCTAGTTGGGTTGAAAGGTGGTCAAAGGCATAAGTAATCTCATTCATAAGCCCCATGATGTGGATATCATCTGTTAGGGATGGAAAAACATAATTAAGGGCTTGCATGATGGTCTTTAAGAGAGTTTGATAATGGGCCAAAGCAAATAAAAAACCTTTTAAGGGGTCACCTTGCTTTGTGCCTGAAAATGATTCAATAATGTTGACCCCCTCCATGTGCCACCCATGTTGGAAGTAGAGAGAGGAATGAACACCATAAAACAACCTAATAAAAGGGATAATGTTCGCCAAAGGCCTTCGACATCACACAAAAATAACAACTCAATAAATGTTATTAAAAACATTTTTAATGTCAACCTACATCATGGCCCAATCAGGGTGTAGGTCGAAGAGGGTTTGAATGCCAAAAGGGATGGCCTCACAACCTCTAAACATCAATATTGCAAAATGATGGGGATAAGTGTTTCTAAAACGGCCCTCAAAGTTGTAAAATAATGGAATGACAAATAAATCAAAAAAACACTTCGATTACGACAATAAAATGAAAACTGCCAATGTCATTTTCCATTGCTAATAATTTGCTAACCCTAGCACTAAGGCCACCCACCTAAGGATACCCCCATGAGTAACAACAACAATAGCTTGGAATAATTTTGAAAACCTTGAAAATAGGTCTTTTGGTATGAAGCATCCCAATAGATGTTCATATACCATCCCATAAAACCCACTTGAAAACAAATGGGGAATAGTGGTTAAGGCTTGGGCAAACAGGGTTTTATCCATGACAAAAGTGTGTTCAAGTTAATATTCAAAAATAGATGGAGGGACAAGGTTGAAAGGAAGGGGGTGCAACTAGCATAGGGCAACAATGGTGTTTTCCAAAGGAATAACTGGAGTCATGGGTTAAAGAGCTCTAACAACGTGATTGTATTCACCAAATCTCCCTAAAATTAGACATTGGTGAAAATGGTCAAAAAATCTTCCCATGAATGGTGAGAATGGGGCACAAATGAAGCATGTGAAAACTCCTCCTAAAAAGAAAACCAATTGCTTGCCATAAACCTTTTGTTGACCTAACAACCTCCTTGAATATAACGAAAACACCAATGGGGCAACATGAGGAAAATGAACCATGTTAACTCATTCATCACATCTCGAACAATTTGGTTAAAGGGTAAGTGAAAGGCTTGCTTGACCTTGTCCTTGATGGTTCGAAAGATTCCATGAAACAAACAAGAACATACGAAATTCAACTCAAACAACCCCAAAATGGAGCTAAACTAAACCCAAAGCTAACCCCAAAAAGCAATAGGAATAGAACTAAGGAGAAACACATGAAGGGAGGACATCTACAAAGATAAAACAACAAGAGGGTGAGCATTCTTAACATGTTTCGAAAGGTCATCTAAAATGTAAAGACTAGAACAATGAAAGCAAAAAGTATCTGAACCAATGGGGGACAAAGAGGGAACCATTCAAAAAAAAAAACCACCCAAAACCCCTAGGAAGCAAAAGCCCAAGCAACCCCCCTCAGCCCCCCCTCCCCACAAAGGACGAAAACTTTTCTGAAATAAAAGTACTTTCTTATTGTTGTACGAGCTCGATAGTGATGGTGGGCCCAATTGTTGCAAGAGCACAACAGCTCTGATCTTTGACAAACTGCATGTTTTCATCATCTACAGCTTCAGATCCCTGATTTTTGCACAAAAACACCAGGAAGTAGTTACGTGGACTCCTCCGTCCTTCTTGCAACTCAACCATGGCTCCTCTCAGCCATGGAGCTGTTGGGTTCTTTCTTTTCTCTTGTTCTCAAGCGCCACCATTGCCCGGTCCCACTGCTGCTTTAGATCTTAGCCATGGTATGATTTTCTATCCATCTCTCTGTGTTCACCAGAAACTGTTGTGAATAGTTAAAAGTTCCCATGTCCAGCATTGTAGCTAGTCCTTTTTTACCTGCTGTTATTGGACAAAATATATTTGGAGCTTGCTGATCATCATCACCCACATGCAAATGGCCCCAACATATTTTGACGGCGGCGGGAAAAACTATGTGGTAGTTGGGAAGGTATTAAAGAAAATGTTCAACTTTGGATTTGTCCAGTTGAAGGTTGAACTATGCAAGAACAAGACAAAATCAAACAAGCTCAAATCAACTATCTCTCAGACACGGGCAATGATGACTCATGATGTTGTGTCAAGCCCATGCCCATTATGTGTGTACGGAGCCACGCCGGCCCAGTACGGGCAAGTTTGGTTATGCACCCAACATAATGGGCGGCAAGGGCAAGACCATTCCATGGCATTAAGGTCTGAGGTGGCAGATTCCGCAAGTAAAAAAACATTCATATTTATCAGAAGTTTTGGTCACTAGTGGAAATGTTTGATGGTTATCAGGAATATTATGTAATACTTGTGGGTACCCGTGACCTTCCGGCACTGTGAAGTCCCCCGGTTTCTTTAAACTTGGTTCATGTTTTAGTTTTTTCTAGAAACTTTTATTTATTTATTTATTTTATGTGTTTTCTGTTTTTATTATTATTTTGTATAATAAAAATAAAGTGTTTCTTTTTCACTTTTATATTTTTGTTTATTTGGATGCAAGTTTGAAGTTTGGAGAAAGAAGACACACCTCATTCTTTTTCAAGCAGGGTTTTTCTTCATTATTATAAGTTTTATTTTTTCTTATTTTTTACTCTTGATTTGGTTTCTTCATTTTTG
>Ga0209208_10000485_pt1 | contig 51493 bp, 36 predicted proteins | sample S1TSphfallax_3_FD_187694 | JGI IMG/M metagenome (GOLD analysis project Ga0209208, IMG submission 187694) | Host-associated microbial communities from peat moss isolated from Minnesota, USA - S1T2_Fd - Sphagnum fallax MG (SPAdes) (version 2) | ecosystem: Host-associated > Plants > Peat moss >... | reverse complement strand
TCACGCGTTCAAGGTCGCAAGCAATGAATTCATGGTCGTGCCTCTATTGACTAGTCGACATGGACTCAAGGAACAAGCTGCAAGTAAGCGAAATAGCCATGCAGTTGATAACAAAATCGTTCTTGATGTTGTTCCAAGCATCGGTTGTCAGGCACACAGTTGCACCACTCAAATGCAAATCAAGCTCGGCATGGCACTTGTCCAGGAGAGTTGAATCGAGCTGCTTGCGTGACGGCAACAAACTTTCGTCGAGACACAGCGCACAGATGGTGTTCTTCATGTGCAAGTCTTCGACATGCTAAAACGAAGTGCCCGTTGCGTAATAGTGTAGCGCCATGTGCTTCTGAAACTTGGCTTTCTGGGTCTTGGAGATGGCCAGCAGTGCATATTGCTTGATCGAGCTTTGTAGGCTGCTGCTCACGCCAAACGCGGATCCCACATTCTTCGCTACGGGCATTGGCTGCGTAGCACCCTTCTTGTTGCGATGGTACCACTCCGGGCGCTCGCCATCCTCCATGCCATTCATGACCTTGCGGAATGCGACACAATTGTTAAGGTGAACCTTTACTGACTCGCTCTTCTTATGGTAGTTGATGAGCGTTTTGCAATGCTTGTAGATGTTTGACTTGGCATTGTGCGGGTTTGCAGCGTTGGTGAAAGAGCTCCCAAATGGGGGATTGTGTCCGACTACGCTTCTTCGACGACGGTTTAACGTCCTGTTCTTCGACGTCATGGTTGTCATAGTCGCTAAGCTCATCAATAATGGACCCTGGGGTGCCATCGCTATGTTGGCCACCCGCATTATCGCCATTCAAAAGTTCGATGTCATTGGAGACAGGCAAGTTGCTCGAGGAGTTCGACATTAGTGCTGCACTACTGGAAATAAGACACAATGATTGCGAATGCCAAATTGCGACTGCGCCACTGCGGCAAAGGCAAAATTGAATGCCAAACCTTAGTTATTAATATAACCGCCGCAATAAATAAATCGATTAAAACCCGATTATGACACTATCCTGGGACTCAGGTTTTATTTTAAAACTGAATGAAACCTGATTGAATAAAATTCGATACTGCCAGCCCTGGTCATATGTGTGATTATGGTAGTTGTAAAATATTTAAGTTTTGCAACTGGGTGCATGATTAAAGCAATTGAAAGTGCACCTTAGATGCAACTACATTAGTTGCAAAGGAGGATAACACAAATGACTACAATAATTGTAGGGTAGGATACAAATGCAACTCCATTAGTTGTAGTTGTATGGCAATCTAGTTCGATTAAAATTACAAATACATTTTACAACAATGAAAGCATGTACACAAAAAGAATGTACAAGTAATGTAATGGAAAACATAATGGGTCTTTAGACATAGACCTAACATACTGAAACATATTCACAAGCTGATAATCCCCTATTTATTGAGTTGTTGAGGCACGGATACAATAAACAACTAAAAGAATTGAAAGAACTCGAAAGCTTGCAAACATCAAATGACACATAAATGTAGTTTAAAATTAGTTCATGGAATTTTGAGCCACACCACACATATTATGATAAAATTGAAAAGAAACAATTCAACTAATTTTTTTCATATTCGCACCTTCCCAAAGTGTGAATTGACCTTTCACATCCTTTAGAAGTAACTATGGAGGTCATCTTTCATATTTGGAAAGATCAAAGTTCTTTTAGGGAAGATCACACCATGCACTTCCACTTTGGACAACTTGTCTTCAATAACAACCCCATGAAACATTCACTTGCAACACTAGATGTTACTCCACTTGTTGCAATATGAAATTTTGTTCCAGTTGATGTAGTATGACACTTATTTAGCAAAAACATCGAATCACATTTGTCAAATTGCACATGCAGGTTATGACAACATAAATAAAACTACACATGTATTACCTAACACAAATTCTAGAATGGTGATGAAAACAAGTATTTCCAAATTAATAGGAACTGAGAAAACATGGTGGAAGCACCTTTGGAATCTCTAGGGTTTCAGTAGTTGTTGGATGCATTGTTACCACATGTCCTTGAGATCTTAACATTGGAGGATTTGCTTTAATTGGTTTTTTTTATTTTCTTTGGTTGCCACCCACATGGAACCAAGTGTACAAAAAATTGTGCATTACCATAACCAAGTTTATATTTAGTAAAAAAGACTACATGCCCAATTAGAAATGACCTAACAAAATTATCCACATGTATTTTTTGGTAAGAAAAGATCTATGTATATTTAAGTTGCAAAATTTAGTGAATAATTGAATGTACAAACCTAAACCATTGTGCTAGTGGTTAGACCTTGATATGGGGTCTGATGTGTTTCAACAAGGATTGTTGCATCTTCATTTGTAGCTGTGGATTACAAGATAACACTAGTTGAACTTAATATATTATCACGACCCATTATTAAGCCCAAAAGATTAGAATCCATTTCATCACTTGAATATAATTTTGGGTTCTTTATTTACATTCCAAAATATTTGCATTATTTCAAGTTGCACATAACTTATTCATCACACTAGTTGGAATTTTCTATTCACTTGGATTTTCAAGGATGTTCATGGGTACCTAAGTGGGTGCAAGAACCCACTTCGTGTTGTGACCACATTAATCACCTACATTACATAAATTGGAATTAGTTATGCCCACTATTTGATTCTTTTGAAATATATATCATCCATCACCAATGGAATAAATTCATTTGTTCAACTAATCATGGAATGTGCTACTTTAAAAAAATGCAATCCAATTCCAACATAAAAAACAAAGCGTTAGGGAAGAGGTTGATGGAACATAAAATTAACAAGCTAAAAGGTTGCATATGAACAACCCACCAACCCATCAGTTGCCAAATTTTTCCTTTTCTTTTCGAGCAAGGCATTATTTTCCACCACATGGGTAGCATTGTGGACAAGTGGTGAGGCATGGTCTCTCATTCCACGACTTCCCAAAGCTGCTGGAATAAATTGAAATTGTTTCGTGAATTCAAGAATGGTGGAGTTGAAGGATTGGATGGACTTGGCATTTTCATTACAAGACTCAAGGACTTGGACAACTTGACTAATGATTTTTGGCAATATGGATTCAATGGTTGTGAGTCTTGAAGACAAACTAGTTGTGTTCCCACCTTATCAGGTATTCATCCACCCAACAAATACCCATAACAAATCAACAATAAGAATGGAATTTCCCAAAAGTAACCTTAAATAGCTTAAGAAATAAACATGCCTATCATATAATTTCAACTTGAAAGTATGGAGATCATATCAAGAAGCAAAGGGAACATGATCTAACAATAATTCAAGTAAGGGATTTAACAACCATACATCTATTACCCAAATGTTGTTACATGACGACCAATTGTCCTCAACAACAAAAAAAAAGGTATTAATCAAAATGTAATATCAATCTATGTTAGTTTAAGATAATATTATACCTTTGGATTGGACCACATCCAAAAGATAATCATGCATGCTATTGAGAATAATTAAAAAGTGAATGTACTAATGTCCAATATGGAATCAACTAGATTACCTCAATTGTATATAATTGTGCTACTAGTTGTAGGTTGGAGTACATGGGCAATAAAGATATGAATTTTGACCACCAATTCTACCATGTATAAGTGCCTAAAACCAAAATTTTCAAGTTTGCACATTATAACCATATTTTGCTTCACATTAAAAATATTAAAGCCTTCCTACCAATTCCATTGATCCTTTAAAATTCTAATGTGCAAAAACCTATAAAGTCCAAATCCAAATTTCAAATAAAATAAAAAAATTCCTTCAAACTGCCATTTATCCTCAAATTTCATTAACCATAACGTCTTTCCTGTTCACCTACAAGCGTCAACCTTATTTGACACAACTTTTATGTACTACACCCTAATAAAATAAACCTTGCCTATATATAGACAAGGTTTAAAACCATTAGATTTGTACGGTTATGTCAAGTAACCATTGATCGTTTTAGCATACATTTGTTCAGAGTTTTGACCAATAGCTATAAGTTCTATGAGGGAAGGGCTCTTGGCCCTTATTTGTTTTTGCATGAAAATTAGTTGTATGTGGTTCATGCACTTACAAATCAATTGCAAATGCTAGTTGCAAAATGAGAAATTTCTTTTAGTGATTAGTATTAGAAGAGGAGTTGCACTTGCCACTTTGGATGAGGGTTTATATTGGAATATTTTCAATATATTCTCATAATTTGTAAGTTGAAATAAATCGTATGACCTTAAAAAATATTGCTTATATTATTATGTAAGTATATGTTTAAAAAATATCTCAAAAATAAAATAGTGATTACACTTTCTATGACTCTTATTAACATGACTAAATCCGATGATGGTTAGAGTTTGAGGAAGACATCTCTTATTCAGAAGTGAAATTGAAACAATAAAATGTTTAGAAGGAACCCATCATTATATAATTCTCCAGAGAATAGTAGTTTAGATCTTAAATTTTTATCTTCTATACGTAACTTACATCTAAACCCATACCTTTGGGCTGATTTTTAACTTCATCATTCTACATACACACAAATCATAATTCTAAAATGATAATTAAAACAATAATTTCATAACTAACATTAATCCATGGTCTTGAACTTTAACCTTAGTCCAACTATCCCCTAACCTAGGAAATCCCTAGCCAACCTACAAATAAGCTCTATGTAACCCCATAAATCCCTTTTAGGCCCATAACATAAGTAAGTAGACATGTAAACACAATCAAAACACATGAGAGAAAAGGAAACTCAACTTATCTTGGGTTGAGAAGGAAATTCAGTTTCTTCCTTTGTTATTTTCCTTTGGCAAAGTCCAATCATACATTTTGACAATAGTCCTCAATTTCCATGAATCTCAATTTCTCCTCCTAGGTTTTACTGCCTTTGCAAATAACTTTATTGTTTGTGTTAATGAACATTGATGCATGGTACATCAACTTTAGTCCCTTTTAGCACATGTCAAGACATTAAGAATACTTCCCAATTTTCAAAGCACTTGGACTTGTCTTATTAAGACAAACAAAATGTTGTCAAATGTGTACTTTGTACAATTCAAAAATTATACATGCATCAACAAGAAGACACAATTGCATGTCTTACAGATGAACAGATGCAATACATTGGATCTGGGCATTCTGTTTTTTGAAATGCCCCTGTGAACATAGCCCAAAAAGAGATGAATGTCAAATTTCCAGTGGCATTTCCTTCAGGTTCTAGATTGGAAGTTAAGACAAAATTTGCTAGAAACTTCTTGAACAAGACCCATTTGTTTAGTTTCTCATCAAAACACATGTTTCAAAACATGCTCAATTTAGTTGAGTACCCTAAACCTCTCTTAGTTTTCCTCTCAACCCCATAGATATGTTAGATTAGACTGTATAGGCTGTAGCTCTTAATCATGGCCATTCCTTATTTCACCTCCTTGCCTATTGTATTGCTAATTATTGAATCTTTCATGATCTTGAAGCAAACTGCAAGTTTGGGGGCATAACAAGAAGACAAAAGAATCCTTGCATAGGGAGCACCTGAAAGCTAGTCATGTGGTGGACACTGGACACCAGGAGGAAGAGGTATTCCTGTCAGTGATTTTGTAACAATTTTCTAATGGAGCAAAGGTGATAATCATCCATAAAAAGGTTTAGCTAAATTTGGCTATAAATGAATTGTGAAAGTTAACAAATGTAAGCATCCTTCTATATTATAGGCTACCTACTGCGACAACAAAATTTGAAAAATCTGGTGATTTCTCTGATTTTCTTTTTCAAAATCTGATGACAGGAAACCCCAAGGACCATTTGGTTTTGGAAAATAAATAAAATTCACAAATTGGCAAGGTTTTGTCATAGAAAAAAACTGATTCCAATTTTCTAGCTTCATGATTCATCATGGACAGCCTCAATGCATCAGTGCACATTGCCTCAGACACACAGAAAGTCATGCTTTCCTATCTCTTTGCTCTTATGCCTTTAAGTTGGTAGTTGGGTACTGATGTGATGTTTTTGAAATTGATGCTAAGGTAGTAGCCAAGCAGATTTTGGCACAATTCTAAATCAGGCCTGAATCATCTTCAACAAGTGGAATCCATTCAAGAGTAGAAGTAGTGGACCTCTCATAGTATCTTTCTTCCTTTCAAACTAATTATTCCAATAATAAGTCTTACATAAGAGACCTGTAAGCTGTCTGTGAAAAAACCCATTAGATCACTAACTAGTCCCTCAAGGCCAAATTGGGTCACAGTGCCAAACTGGATCAAAGATCTATATGATCCTAGCTACATAAATATTTTAACGAATACAAAACAAATCTAGGAATTACCCATGATTCTCTTTTTCAATTTTGGCTGAATCCAACTAATTGGCAGCACCAAAGGTGAATCAATCATCAAAAACAGCTATAAAAAACCCAGAATTCTAAATTGAAATAGTAAGGTCCAAGAATTGCCATGGTTCCATAACATCATACTTAGTACTTACCAAGTCGATGAGGGATCCAATCAAGCATAAGTAACAGCTGGTGGCCATCTAGCATGCTGTGATATCCAAATCCCAGCACATGTCACAATATTATCACTATCCATTCAAAGTTTGCAAATTTTTGAGCTGAAGATATGAGTCCTGAAGCACTGCTGATTGTATTTGAGACAAACAAAAAGTCATGATTCTGAGGTGGCCATAAGCTTGCCTCAATGGAGGAAATGGTAGGTCTCATATGCATGTATCATGTCTAGTCCCAGAAGTTCTAGAGTTGTTGGAGGAATTGGTGAAAGCCTATAGCTGCTTAGAACTCACACATTATCTCTACCTATGGGGTATGTACTGTGTACAATCTCTATGTGAAGTAGTCAGTCTCTCCTGAGCTTTGGTTGTTGCCAGGCCTCTTTTGGGCTTGTCTTGTATTCTGTTCAAAATGTGCAATTTGTGAGTTAATTTTGAAGCTTCAATGTGGTCACAGGGGAAGTGTTTGAGAATTCTCCATCTCTTATTATCAGCTGCCACAGCTGGAATCATGAGGCGGAAAATAATTGCAGGTGGAAAAACGCATGTGGTGATTGCATTGATGCTGGAACCCACAGCATGATTGTCTGCTTTAAGTCTTGGCATCTATCCCATCGGTATAGATCAGACACTGGTTCAATGCTCTTCAGCTCCTCAAAATCTGATCTGATGCTTCCTGTGCGCTTGAGGAGTTGGCATTCCTTGCAAGAACTCACAACTGAATGTACCTCCTCAGTCCTGCGGTGCCAGAAAAATCTTTTACAAATCTTAGCAAAATGACCATGCTCTTGGTGCATTTCCTCAACAATGCGCTTTCTCTCCTCAGGGTTAGGTACTCTTCTCGATTCTTGCTGATTCCTATGTTGAACATTCCAGAGGTGCCTGACCTTCCTTTAGCAGCCTGCAGCCATCCACATCATTCCAGATATCTATATTCCGCTTACAGTTGCAATCCAAATCAGCTTCCTCTTCAGAACTTTCCTCAGCCTCATGTTCATACAGCTCGACATCCACCATGGCTTGAGCAGCTGCAGCTAATTCCCATTGGACTCCAGGATGTGCTATTGGGTTTTTCCTCTTCCTCATATTGTGTCCCACTGGTTCTTGCATAACCAAAAAGAGAGGTTACCTGTAGTAAACCCTAGAAAAAACAAACCTGACAACCCAACCTAAAATCACACAATGCCCTTGTACTAATAATGTTGGAAGAACATCAAAAGTTCCTTGAGCTACAGAACTGGAAATCCAACTTGAAAATTTATTCCCACACTTGAAATCCTACAACTGTCACACAAGAATCCTCCTGTACATCGATTGAATCTGATTGCTGTATTTGGGATCAGACGTTAGAACCTTCTTGTAAGTCCTTTCTGAGCTTCAGCAAGCCTGAGCACCTCCACAAGATTTCCAAATGAGGACTTGGCCATCCACAAAAAGACATGGCCAAATCTGGCCACAGTTCACAGAGAAAGTAAAATTTTTTGGAAGCTGCTAATTACTAGGCGGCATGTAAGAAACTATCTCTAAATATGACGATTTCAACTTTTTTTCCCTCTCAAAATATGGCAACTTTGGGCCACTTTTTCACAAGTGGCAGCTCCATTTTATATGTGTCCCCAAGTGGCCAAATTTCGCCACAAATAAAAAGGCTGATTTACCTCCATTTGCCTTTCACGAGGAACAAAACAACACATAGATTCATTATGACCAGCGACATGGTTCTCTGTTACTCTTCGACCCTAACCCTTAATTTTGCTACAAATGTGCAGTTGATATACCCATTGCCTGTACTTACATGCATGGCAGCTCACTAGAACACGCTTTCATCACTCTGCTAATTACACCTTAGACAACTATTGTAGCACCTTGGCAACTTTGACATAAGTTTGTTGATTAAGTAATTAATTTTGAAATTTCCATTTCCACAAATAAAATATTCTTGAAAATTCCATATTTTCCTTCACAAAAATTTGTTCTTTGTAATTAGAGGCAATGGGTATATCAACTGCTTACACAACCCTAGTGCCATTGCACCAACATACCTAAGGATAAGCTGCAAAACTTAGTTAATGGCAACACACCAGGAAGTGTTCTAACACTTGGCACTTAGTCCCAACGCCTCTGCCCTATTTCATTTAAATCACATGCTCTTCCCTGGGTCTAAGTAAGTAGAGGGTTGTTTGGGATCCAAACTATTTTGCAAACAAAGCTCATGGCCATATATAGAACTACAAAGAACACTGTTAACACTAGATGTAGACCATCAGTGTTACATCCTCACTGTTGCTAACACTAGATGTAGACCCAATAAACCGTTTCACTAATAAAAATACCAATAGTGTACTTAACTGGGGTTTTTCTTTTCAGTTTTTTTTTTTTCCTTTTTCAAATTGGATGAAAATGCTTTTTTTGGTTTTGTAATTGCCATTTGAAAATACATATATCTTTAAAGAAAACTGCCAGATTTCTCTATTGAGTTCTAGCATGTAACAAAAAATGCAAAGGTTGCTTAAACTATTTCACTTTCATATCCTTTTTATTGTCAAATTTTGCTATCCTATCTTGTGAATGCTCATCACTTCAGCTATATCACAAAAAGGAAAAAAGGAAAACCCCTACAAGTATTAACCTGTTACTACTTAACAAATGAACTATCGTAAAATCCATCAACACAACATATCCACCCAAATCACACCATGCTTGTTGTCAAGAACTATATAACGATACATGAAATGATCCAATGCATACATGCCCTCCCACCCACATTGGTTTGTCAACATAAAGACCATCAAGCATGAATAGCACCTAGATTGAACTTAAGTCCTTAGCTATTACAATTATATGTAGAACTCCCACAATTAAGGGGTGAGAATGGCTAGTTTGGCATAAGAGGGCATCAAACTTGTAACCAAGAATGAAAATTTTACTAATCGAAATTTTAGTCTTAAAAAATTTAGGTTGAATTTACAATTGTGTGAAATCCATGGTAGGAGAATGGTGTGGCATAATAATTATACATAGAAAATTGGAAGGTGAAAAGACATTTGTGCAAACAATAACATAGATTTCCATAGTTATGTAATAAACATACATAGTTTCCATCCTATACTCACTTTTTGGTCTACAATACCATTGTTCAAGAGGGGATAGGGGGTGAAAGTAGGCCCAAAAACAAGGTGAAGATAGGGTGATTATACAGATAACTCTACTATTGTTGAATTATATATGTGCCAAAGTCCTTGGGTTGAATTTTCAACATATTTTTTTTCATGGGAAAAATATGAAAAATTGAATCATATAATTTTGGATTGGATATGCATATGTTAACAATGATTTGTTATAAATAAACCACTGGATTTGGGATAATATAAGATGAAAGGGGATGCATGGTTTCACCTCAAAACCATTTTCTACAATTGTAGACACATAAGGTTCATTTCTTCTTAAAGCATTTGCATCAAGGCAAGTATTAGAAAATTGCTTAAATGTTATTTGCAAATTTGTTAAAAACTTAGACCATTTTTTTTATGGGTTGTTTTGTACACAATGCAAACTTTGTTTTTTAATTGTCATAACTTTGCATGTGCCAAAAATGGTCCCCAACACCATGCTTTCAACCAACTTTCGAATCGTGAGAAGAATAACAAAAAGATTACAAAAGTTATGTACTTCTCTTTGAAAGAACAAAATTTCTTTTAAAATGATTCAATCACCTTTATTTATTATAAATTTATTAGAATGGTTCATATCAACATGAATTTTTAAAAATTCATTAAGTTTTTTTTTAATAATTATGTTTGAATTAGATATTCATCATGCCCTACATTTTAAGGAATAAGATCTTTGACTTTACACCACTTTTCATGTTGATAATAAAAAAATATTGTTCCTAGATAATTTTTTCTAATTTTTCATTATTATATTCATTATTAAATTTTAAAGATATTTAGTTTCAAATTGTGCATGTGAAATGTATTTTCAATTATTTCTCAATGATTGATTTTCAAATGTTATATACAATATGTTTCATCAATTCATGTGCTTGAAATTTTCAAATCATTTTTCCATTGAAAATGAAATCTACATAATTTTTACGTGATCTAGATCTATAAGTTGAAAAGTAATAACCATTAATAGAGTAACCACTAATAATCATTAATAGAATTACCACCAATAGTCATTTATAGAATAACAACAAATAGCCATTAATAGAATAGCCACCAATAGTCATTTATATAATAACAACCAATACCCATTAATAGAATAGCCACAATAGCCATTAATAAAATAGCCCCCAATAACCATTAGTAAAATAACCATCATTAGCCATTAATACAATAGGTACCAAATAACCATTAATAACCACTAATAGCACTAATAAAAGAACAACCAATAGCCATATATTATAATTGCTTAGGATTGCCAAAAATAATCTAGGGTGAAATAATTTATAATAGAAAAAAATAACTTAAGGTGAAATAATTTATATTAACCTATAATTGTCAATAATAACATAAGGTGAAATAACCTTCAATAGCCAAAAATAACTTATAATAGCTATAAGTAGTCAGCACTAAAATAATTTACAGTAGCCAAAAAAACTTACAATAGCTAAAAATAACATAAGGAAAACTAAACTAAAATAGCCAAAAAAACTTACAATAGTTAAAAATAGCCTAAGGTAAACTAAACTGAAATAACCAAAAGTAACTTAGAATAACCAAAATTAACATAGGGTGAAATAGCCAAAAATAACCAAAAGTAATTAAGAATAGCCATAAATAACCGTAAATAATGTAGATGGGTAGATGGGTATGTAACCTAAGTTTGTATGCACCTATTTATGTACTTACTTAAACACCTACCAACTTGATATTAATATTTTGTATTAAATTCGTCTTAAGGTGCCACGTGGCATATTTACATTGGGCCACGTGTCATAATATAAGATCATCCAAGCATTTGAATTGAATGTCCTAGATTATTTCAAAATAATAATAATAATTATATTTTAAATAATTCAATATTAAAACACATGGCAATTCGTCATTTGGCTCGATTGTGACTAAAATAGTTGCATTGTAATTACATGTGACAATACATATAGAATGGAGTCAAAGGACGAACTTGTATTTGTTGATTTTTTCTTTCATCCAATACCCCTTGTCATTTGCAATTGATGTCTCATGCGACTTGTCCAAGGCAATTAATGAGATTTTAGTCGCAAATGTTGCTTGCCACTAAATTTTAGTCGTAGAGACTAGTCAAAAATACTTGTTTTTCTTCTAGTGTTGGTCTTCAACATCATCCACCTTTGGTCAAATTGATTTTCAATCACATTTACAAGTCTTGATGGTAATTCAAATGGTGGATATTGTAATGATAAAACATGTCACTCCAATGTTTTCATGAAAAGTCACACCCTCCCTCCCCCTGCAAGGTTACTTGCTATTGAATGCCCTCAATGTTATTAAGACTGATTCCACCATGTGCACAAAGTTGGCACAAATATCCCAAAATTCATCCCTCTTTAATATTTTAGCTAAAACAATTTTTGCTTTGGTGAGCGACTTCTAACAATGGGTGCCATGCAATGTGTCTACAAAAGTTGTCATATTAGGATTGGCAATAGTTTGTTCATTGGTAGTCTAAACTTGAACAACAATTCAACCAAATTCAACCATTAAAAAATTGGTTACAAATTGTGTTTTAATGAGGTGTAAAAGCATTAGTTGGTCTTATAACAACAAAATATTGCTAGTGGCACATGGTGTTGTTGTATGAAAGAAATAATAATTTTCACCTTTTTCACAATTCACTTCACCCATGTTGTTTGCCCCTAGTTTTCCAATAACAAGTTTAGACAATGAACAACATAATCTTGAAAGTAAAGATTTGGAAAACAACATATTAGAAAGTCATATGCATTTCTCATGTTCGAAACATTGTTTGTACAAATTTCTAGAATGTTGTCAACTCTAATGGTTTTGATGTATCCAACTAATGCATTACATATGTAATGGGCATCCTTCCATTCCCTGGTTGTGTCAATGAAACCTATGAATACAACTCCATTGGACAAACAAACATTATGTTAACTAGAAGAAAAATGGGGTGAAAACAAATAAGTGCATCAAAGTAAAAATGATCAACCAATACCTGTAAGTATTGGCAATGTTGGAGAGATCAACCTTTGGATATAAATAAAAAGGAATGAGGTGGTTGACTTGGTGTATGTTGTTGGGAATGAGTTGGAGGTTGCTAAATTAGAAGTTGACAACATCAACAAGGCCAAAGAATGTCTATGTAATAAGATGGAGCATGTGAAGGTTGTGCATGAGTCAATGACCTCCATGAAGGAAGAAAAGGAGAAGAAATTGCAGGCTTTGTTGATGTTAGGTGAAACAGATGGTGGAAAATCTAGTTTGCAATTGGTGACACTTGATTTTTATAGAAAGATGGTGTGTAAGCAAGATCATACCATTGCTGGTTTGTTGGTTCAATAAGATAAAAACCAAAGGAACGTGAGAATGGCAAAAAAGAAGTTAGAGTTTTTGTGTATGCAATTTCAAGCTTTAACATGACAATTATTGCATCTCAAAAGGGTGATGACGGCCTATCTACTCATCCCCACCCTATGTGTTATGTGGCGGTTTTGGATAAAAGCGTAACCATTGATCTCAAGGTGACAATCATGTGCATGGTATGCAATGCCCCATTTCCTTTGTCTAACATCATTGTCTATAGTTGTAAGCATTTGTATCACCTTTGGTGTGTTGCCATTTGGTTCAAGGCTGCTAGTAGTTCTAGGGAAGAACAATGTGCAAGTGTTCTTCATCCAAAATGGTCGAAGAGCTTTGGGTTTGCATCACCAATTGTTGAACTTGAAGAGAAGGTAGATGACATGGATTTTGAAATGGCTTGAAGGATGGTTGTTGCCCAAAGAAAATTTATTGTGTAATCAATACACCTTACCATTGGTAATGTATCTTATTCAATACACTACTTGCTTACAATTTACATTTTTCCTTTACAACTATTTGTTTCTTGTTGATTTATGGGAACAATGTTGTACCCTTGTAAACTTACACTTCTGATGCAACTAATTATTGTTGTAGTGAGGGCTGAATCAAGTTTATAATTTGAGCTCTAGTATTTTCTTTTACACTTTCACATACTTGTAGTGTATGAAACTCAACATGTTGTATGTAGTGTATATGGGGGTAATAATATATTACTTTAGTACTACAATTCTAGATATTCTAAGTATATAAAGTTCATCATGTGTATGTAGTGTATATATGGATATTAGATAGAGTATTTCAGTATTATAGTCCCAAATATTTGAAATATAAAAAGTTCATTATGTTGTATGTAAGGAATATATGGATAATAGATACAGTACTTTAATATATAGTTCTATATATTTAAACTATGCAAAGTTCATTATATTGTATGTTATGTATGTCAAGATAGTAAATAGAATACTTCAATATTACAATTTGAAATAGTTTAAATATACAAAGTCATTAATAGTACATATAAGGGGTAAAGCTATAGTACTTTAGTTTACTTTTAAGACCTAAGTATTGTACATGGGTTAAATATTTTATATTGCAAAGTCTGATCTCACATATATGTTTTATATTGTATTACATATGGGTATTGTAATATTGTGCTACATATTCCATTATATACTAAATGTTCTATAAAACATACCTAGGGCACAAAGTATGGTGTAAGGTAATGTGTTTTCTTGCTATTAGTACCACATGTACATGTTGAAGGTACATTTTAGTATGCAATTTAATTGATGTATGATTTTTCTCACTCTGTCATGTAGCATCATCATAGAACATGTTCCATGAGCCGTCATTTGTTTGTACAACTTTTAGTGTTGGTGAATTGAACCAAGCATGTGTTCTAGCAACCCAAATTTTAAAAACTCTTCCAGAAATCCATGAGCAGGTACTAGTTGATGTAGCCCCCAAGGTTATTGGGTAGACCCCCCCTCATATGCCACTCCCACCCAAAATGCAAACACCTTGTAAAGTGCCCACCCATGAGTCACAAATGGCACCTAGTCTGCAAAAAAGGTGAAAACCACCAAGAAAATTACTCCTTCAAAACCCCTTCTACACCAAAATCTTTTGGGTAAGTTAGAGCCCACCAAAGAGAGCACCCCTAAGACCTAGATGGCATGTCTTCCATAGGAACATGTGATAACTTGTAAGATAGTTAGTCCTTCAAAATCCCCTCTACACCATAATCAAATGGACAAGTTAGAACCCACCAAGGAGGAGGTGCGCATGGGTAGCCCTTCTAAATCCAATACACCAAGATGGTTGAACCAAGTACAAGGTATGTGTGCCACTTCTTCAAATGTGAAGGGTAAGTTAGAGCCCACCAATGATTACATTCCCAAGGGCAGCCCTTCTAGATCCAACAAATTGAGAAGGTCGAACCAGGTGCAAGTTGACACATCTACCACTTCCTCAAACAAATAGATTGGTATGTTAGAGCTCACCAAAGAGACCATCCCCAAGGGTACCCCTTCTAGATCCACTAGATTGATTAAACAGTCAAATGAGGTACAACCTACATCTGTCATATCTTTAGATGGAAAATTTGGATCAGAATCTTATGATCAATTAACTAATTCTAAGGGGGAGAGTATTGATAATGAAAGAGATGATGCTGATGGGGGTTCTTATGATTGCAATCAGTTATTGGGAATTACTATGGGGGCACAAAGGAAAAAGGAAATAGTTCAAAATGTTGAAAGCCATGTTCTTCAAGATGTAGGTGGCCAATTTAAGGGGACACAAGGGCTTGAAAATTCAATGGAATTTCAATGGGTGGTAAGGGGTCTAAAGGGGTTGAGAAACAAATGATGAGCTCATGTAAGTGAATTAGAAGGTCTTAAAAAACATCTGAAGGGATTCAGAAGAAAGGAAAGGGGCCTCCAAAAATGGTTGAAAGCTATGATAAGATTGGAAAAACTTTGAATATGGACACAAAAGGAGAGGAACCTAGTAAGGAGGGCAAATCAGGCTTGAAGATGTTGAATGGAATACAAGGTGGGAAGGGGACAACTCATGAAATAGGGCAAAAGTTTGGGGGGGTGATCAATACAAAAGGGAAATCTTCAAATAAGAAATGAAAAGCAAGTTGGATCACATATCAAGGGAGGGCTTGTTGATGAAATTGGCATGCTTCCAACAAAAAAATCAGCAAAATTGACCCACCTTACCACAACACTTGAGGTGAAAAATAAGGTACAAGATATTTATAGACTTTTCTAGGGGTCTATCAGATACTAAAACTCTAGGATAGCTATATGAGAATGATAGTTAAATCACTAGAAATAGATGGAGATAACTTATGTCATGACCATCTCCAAGTTGTCATGAATGCCTAGGGGCTTAAATGCATTGGTGCCCACCTTTAGATGCACCCATTTTATTTTATTTTGCTATCATTAGGAGAAAAACCAAGGTTTTCAACTATGGTTTCAACTACATTTTGAAATTGAAAACATAACTCCAACTATAAAATGTTTTTAAACTCAAAATGATGTTTTCAACTACCTACCAAAATAATCGACAATGTTGAGTCGAAGCCTACTTACACATGTCAATTTTTCAGCCAACATTGAAGTGACAAGATTTTAGTTGAAAGCAATAGACCATTTTAGGTGACGCAACATTTTCGACTTATATATAAAAGCAAAGAATCTAAGCAATAGTTTGTTGACACATGTCCCTACCTAAAATTATGTGTATGGTTAAATCTAGGTATGTAGGTCCACCTAGAAATAAGTAGGTAGATATCTACCTACTAGGCTTACTTCTTTATATAGACCGCCTTAGCTTAAACCTAGATAGGTAGGCCTAGGTAAAGAAATAGACCATAATGTTATTTAGGCTTAAGGTAGATAAGTAGACTTCAAATAATCCTTTTTTTCACTACATGGCCTTTAAGGTCAAACCTTTCTTATTAATTTATCCTAAGTCCCAATTTCGCCTTTTGAAAACACTTGGTGCACTAACTTCATTATGTAGTTTACAAACTTGGAAGTTATGACAAACAATATGGGATAAAAATTGTAATTGCACTCTAGTTGAATTTATTTTTTAAAACCCTTTCTAATTTGAAACCCCATATCTTTTTCATTTTAAGTCCGTTTTGAATGATCTAAAACACTATGGGTGTGCCAACCAGTGATTTACAATACTTCTTTGAACTCCAAATGCAACAAAGCAATGAGAAAATAGTTTAATCTCAACATTTGAAATTGTGATATTTTGTTTCAAATGGTTTGAAAAAAAACTTTAGACCTCTCTAGTTTGAAACCCCATATCTTTTTCATTTTAGGTCCATTTTGAGTGATCTAAAAAGCTATGGGTGCACCAAATAGTGATCTAAAATATCTCTTGGATCTTCAAATGAAATAAAGCAGTGAGAAAATAATCTAATTTAAAATTCCAAAACTGTGATATTTTGTTTCAAATGTTTTGAAAAAAAACTTTAAACCTTTCTAGTTTAAAACCCCATATTGTTTTCATTTTAAATTTGTTTTGAGTGATTTAAAAAACTATGGGTGTCCCAACTAGCAATGTACAAGATTTCTTTGAAATCCAAATGCCACTAAACAATGACAAAAACAACTTAATCTCAAAATTTGAAACTATTTTAACAAATCTATCACCAAACATGAACCCCCTTGCACAAAACAACCCATATCCTCTTTGTTCTTTGACCAAATTGAGTGTTTTTTGTAGCATTGGAAATGTTAAATGCAAGGCTACAAAATTTATTTTAATTAAAAAAAAAAGGAGCAATGTGTAAAAAGTTGACTTCCTTTGAAATCTTAAATGTATTGTGGTAGGCCTATTTACCCTAGTTGAAATTAAGTTCTTTTGTCATTGTTTTGTTGCATTTAGATTTGAAAAAGGTCTTGTAAAAATCTAGTTGATACACCCATAGGTTTATAGATCACTCAAAAGAGACTAAAAATGAGAAAGATATGGGGTTTGAAACTAAAGAGGGTTTTAAGTTTTCTCTTCAAAACCTTTGAGACAAAATATCAATTAAATTACAACTACAATTTTTATTATATGGTGTTTAAGCTTTGTTAAACTAGGGTTAACCATTTGAGGTTAATTAAGTGTTTAATATCAATTAGAGTGCAACTATAATGCACCATAGGTCTACTTGTAATTTTTTTTCAAAACATTTGAAACAAAATATCAGAGTTTCGAATTTTGAGATAATTTTGTTGTCATTGCTTTGTTGCATTCAAAGGACAAAAAGGTCTTTTATATCCCTAGTCATAGGTTTTTAGATCACTTAAAATGAACTAAAAATGAAAAAGATATGGGGTTTGAAAATGAAGAGGGTTAAAGCTTTTTCTTCAGAAAAATTGAAACAAAATATCACAAATATCCTCTTCCTCCTCTTCATGTTTTCTTCCTTGCTAGCTTTTGGTGTTTAAAGTAAATTTGTAATCCTTCAATTTGCACTTCTAATGACATAAAGATCATTATTGATTTAGTTAAAGAATGAAAAAAACATTAAAATTTGCAATGGTTCTTAAGCTTGTGTTCAATGTTGGGTGGTTCTAGGTATTTAATATCTAGTTACTAATTAAACGAAAACAAGAATTACCTATAATAATTAACTAGTTTAGTCTGCTTGCTAATTATTGTAGATATATTGTTAGCTCATAGGGAATAATCTTCATAAATATAATTAAATTATTATAATTAAATTATTAAATAATAATAATAATATAAGTATTTCATTAACCATGAAAATTGGGACAAATGAATACATTAATTTAATAAAAATATTATTTTCAAATGTTAAATTGTAATTAGTTCTAAGCTAGGCTAGTTATATTTTTATAATTTTTATAATTAATAATATTATAATATGATCCTAATTTAGGCAATTAATTAGTAATTAATTCTTATTAATTAATTTAACATACATTGTGCGTAAGCATGGTTATATTAAGGCTAACCATCTGAGGTTAGGTTAATTAAATGTCTAATGTGACACCTAAAGTACACTTAAGGCTAGGCCATGAAACAATTAAGCTAAATTTAATTAAACCACATGCCTAAACCTTTGGTGCATGCCATGTGTGCAAGTACCTTGTATTTCAAGAAATAATTAATTAATTTAAAAAATCAATAATTTTATTTATTTATTTTGAAATTATTTATAAAATAATAAATTTTCTACTTATTAAAAAATAAATAAAACTAATTTTTACTTTTAAAAATAAACCTTTAAAATTTCTAGTGATCAATTAATTAAATAAAAAATAATTAGATTTTAAATTGACTATATAACAAAATAATTTATTAACTAGTTGATAATTCCTGAATATTAACTATAAATTATTAAATTTCTAACTTATCAAATCAATTTGTAAATATTATATATATTTAATTAATAATTAATATTAATTAAATAATTTAACTCATGAATAATTTATTATTTTAATATATAACTATTAATTAATTAATATTTATTAGTTATCCATAATTATATAGTTGGGGTAATCCAATTTATAAATGAGACGAGGTCGAATTTTTAAGGGGCAACTTTTGACATATGTTGGTGAATGATAATGAACCAAATTTCTTCCCATCACAAGTCCAATAAGTTTTCTATTGTGATGTTTTTTCCAACCCATGGCAAAAGGTTATATTATGTAAAGAGCCATGGAACAAGCGTGTGTTCCTAGACACCTATGGGGAATACATTAGCACAATTGAATATGGAAGTCTATTGGATGCACAAGGGGCAATGCCAAATGCACCAACTACTCCAAACCATGACAATCATTATCATGTGTTTTTTATTAATAGGGTATTTATTCCATTATTTGTTTGTTGTCATTTATTTAAGCATGGCTACATAACAAGTTTTAGAAACCTTGTTGCTAATTGTAGCACCAACAAATGGTAAAGGCCCCAAGAGTGCAAGAATTTAGGATTGGCTTTGATCTCAACGACATGAGCCAAGGATTAAATTTTATGCCAATTTCAATTTCATGTCATTCATTTGAACCAAATGTACCCACCTATTTTCAATACATTTTCGCAAATATCAACCATATATCTACTCCCACACAAGCTAGGTATTCTGCAAATTAGGATGATGGGTGTCTTAGTTGTGGTAGAAGTTAATTCTTTTTCAGTATTACCATATTCGGTGATAGCCAAGTTGCTTGTTCCATTGGCTCAATGAAGCCAATTGCCAACAACTTGTCAAGGTTTTGTTTAACAATCATCACATAGTTGGGATTCATGCGATAACGCGTTTGGTGTGAAGGGGGGATGGTAGTTTCCAGCTCAATTTTGTACTCTGTAATGTGAGGTGGGATCCTTCTAAGTTTTTTGTAATTCCATGCAAACACATTCGTAAATTCTTGCAATAAATTATTTGCTACTATTGTTATTGTCTCCTCTAGATCAATGTTCAACTCGAAGTATTTTGGGTCCTTTATTATCCCCATGTTGATCTTTCAAACCTAAATGTCTTCGGACAAAGTCCATTTTGCAATCATAAGAGTCGTTACCTTTTCCATTACAACTTAATCTCATCCACCACTATGGGGTGGTAATCCTAAGTTTTTCCTTAATCCATATGTTATAGCATTCACCTTTGACCCTCCATCCAAAAGCACATCGTCTACCATGTTTTTTCCAACATGTATTATTATTACCACCATCTAATGGTCTACAATTGCGACAACAACGATGACTATGGCTTTGGAGGTACTATCTTCATTGTGAACGAACTACTTATTAGGTGAGCTATCAAATACATATGGAGATCATATGCTAACTTCAATAATTGACTAATGGTGACAATAATCTTATTGTCCAGTATTTGTTGTCCCACTTCCTTGTTGGCTTCTAGAGTGGTTGGGGTTGACAATACTTCTTGATGTTCCACAACAAATGATAACCCCACCCATTCAATGGACCAAGATTGGTTTAGGACAATAGCTACCTCCTACTCTAGTTCCTATATTTTTTCATCCTTTTGTAACTTTTAAATAGTCTTTACCATCAGTTGCTTAAACTTTTCCTCTTATTGCCAATCCTATGGGTCCTTCCCTTTGAGAGGCTCCCTTTCCTAGAAGGCTACCTCCTTAGGTGCCTTGCTTTTGGTTTTGATAGCCATCACCATGTTGACAATGGCCTCGTCATTCTTCTTTTTATTAGGCCCCCGTATCAATTTGTTGTTTTATGTCTTTTTCCTTACCATTTCCTGGATCTCTTCCTTCCACAAGCAATTAGTGGAGGCATGTCCTTGTTTCCCATATGTATATCAAGTAAAGGTGCTATTGACGATAATATTTCATGTTTTTCCTCTCCTCCAATAATTACTTTGTTTGCGTTGTTGGGCTACCATTTCATTAACCATTACCTGTTTTTTTCCTTCAGTTTGTTCTCTAGGTTGTTGGGTTCCAAAAACACTACTTTTTTTAATGGTTAAATTTTTTACAGTATTGGCATTCCTTCTCCTTTGATTTGTTGACATTGGTCAGGGGCTTTTCTACCAGGTCCATTCACGATTGGGATATCAAAAAGGAATGTCTAATTGGAAAAGGACTACAAAAGACAACTTTGGATTTTTTAAACTTACATTATTATAATTGTATTGGATGTCTTCTTAAATTAATAGAAATATTAATAATTTGGATATTATGTTAATGTCATTTTGAGTCCTATAAACTAAAGGAATCAAGTGTTTAAAGTACATTTAAAAAAAAAGTAATCAAACGGAAGGCATAAAATCATATAATTGATTTCAAACTTTTGTACAACAAAAACATGCCCTCTTCTATGAAAGTACATGTTCATTGGATGAACTTGATGAAAAATCAAATCATTCAAAAATTTCGAAGTCTTGAAATTTTGAAGGAAAGGGTTGCAAGGCAAAGGACTCATTTTAAAAACCATTTGATAAAAAAATTATGTTCAACGAGTTTTAAATGTTTAGATGTAGGTGCAAGTCACATGTGCAAGAAATAAACATGCCAAAAAACATGTTTTGTTGTCCATTAAAACTCATTTTGGGATTTTTTCCATTTCTAGCATTAAACAAAAATATTCATACACAATTATGTATGATTATGAAAAATCACCATTAACACATGAATTATTTTATATTAGATTATTCAATTTTCTTCCCTTAAGTTTGTTTCATGTAAATGTTATTTGTAAAAAATAGCTCTAAAAAGTCCTTAAGTCATTTTTTTCCTTTTTTAGTACCCCAACCGTGAATGGACTCACCTTCTTCTTTTCCCCCTTCATCATTGGGTATATGTCTAGTATCACCCCATTACCGTTAGCATTTGTAGAGCTCTCCCCACAAATGATTATTACCTCCAAATGTTGGGTCAAAGTTCCCCTTTCCATATCGGTAGTAGCCACCCGAAATTAGGGCAATAGTCTTGCCCTAAAAAATGCATTTAATAGACAGTCGTTTACCAGGTGTTGGAGAAAGTTTGCCAAGTTAATAATTCATTAGTAATATTCAAGATCTACCTTCTTGTTCAGATTATGTTTGATGGTTCACAAGGTCATGTAAACTTGCTCATCCATTTGAACCTTGTGGTATCATCTATAGAACACTTAAGCAAACTTGTTGAAGGTAAAGTTTAGGTGGTTATTCACAAAGTTGTCCCCCCAAGCTAAAGCCATGTCCCACAACATCCAATGGAAGTATGCAATTTTTATACATTCATGGGTAACAACATTGACTTTTATCACTTGTTTGAACACATGTACATGAACGTTTAGGTCTGAATTCTTGGTATACTCAGGATAGTTTAAGAATTTCCAATTGCTATTGTCATGGGTGGCATGGTTCGTACCATGGAAAATATGGAATTCAATTGGGTGGCATTCCTCCCCATCCTAGAAATATTGGTGGAAGGGGAGTTTGGCCCTTCTTACCATCCTCTGTTTCGTTTAAATCTAATGAAAAGCTGGGGGAATCTTTGGGTGGATCTCCCCCCTAACCCCTTGTAGAGGAGTGCTTTATGGACTGCCTTTTTGAAGGGGTTTGTCGGTTAGTCCCATGGGAGGTGGATTGTTGCAAGTCCCCTTTTCGCTTACTAATTAGTCTAGTTGTATTAAAATCTTCCTTTACTATTGTTGCTGCTTCTTGATTAGGTCTTAAAGGTAGGGCAGTAGCTTGAGGTAAAGGTAGCTGAAATCCTAACATTGTAGGGTATATGGCTAGACCCATTCCATACATCAAGGGTCCCCGTATCGGACCCCCGATGGTAGAAGATAGACCAACCCACAACACTTGGAAGGTTGGAAGGGGTTACCTCATGTGGTTCCTTTTTTGGTTTGGGCTGTTTCATTTGGTTTTCCAAAAGAGGTGCCTTTGCCAATTTTTGGTCTTTCTTTTTCATCATTCTAATGTAGCTCATGTTCATACCTTCTCTACAATCACTAGTTTGATTTTTCTTGTTGGGTACCCCCTTATCATCCAAAATTGAAAGATGGTAGTGACTTCTTATTGTTTGGTGCCCTACATCCCCACACATCTTGCACTATGATGGTGGGCCTTTGTCTTAAACCCTAAACCCTATAACCTTAAAACCTAGGACATGTGCAAATTGCTAGATCATTTTTGTGAGGGTACATAATGGCTATGCCTTCATTTGAAGGTCCTAGGGAAGGTAGTTCCACCACTTTTAAGTTCTTGCCCCTAGATGGTCATTAAGTTTTTCAAGCCTCCTCAAATCTTGCTTCCTTTCATATTTTGAATATGGTTCTATCGCCTCCACCTCAAAGGCAACTACAAATAAGACTCCCATGGTAGGCATCGTAGTATGGGGTCTTGTGAAATGCAAGTTACAAATTGCCCTTTAGAACCTTCCTTGTAAACCTCCACAACTACCCCTTGGTGCATATGGGCATAAACATGGTAAAATATGCCAATTGGAAACAATTGATGTTTTTTTGAAAAATATTCATAAAGTATATTTCAATGTATTGAATCCATGAATAGTATTTGAGTCAATGATCAACAATTATAAGTTCTTTGACTTCATTGCATAATGTTGAAGAAATACATGTTCTAATATGCATTTAAGTACATTTTTTTGAAATGCAAATATAGAAAGTATATGTCATAGTTCTACAAAATTGAGTTACAAGTACATGAAAGTACAACATCAATTATAATTATTATATTTTCAAGTTGATGAAGGCCTAGTGTGTATGGATATATTTTCAACTTTTCATATTATAGTCATAATCTATCAAAGTTTTAATGTAAAAATATTTTGGAAAATTTGAAGAACCAACCAATTTAGAACATATTTTTAATCCATTTTTTTAATATAAAAATTCCTCAAACTTTATGTACATCTTATAATAAACTCAATGAAGTGTTATATGATTTCAAAATGCAATTCAAATAGGTTTTTAATATATTTTACAATGCTAATGTTGAAAAAAAATTATTTTTAAATTGAATTTTTTTAAGACTACTTTTTTGGCATACTTTATTATGCTTAGACCCATATACCATCTCCTCCTCCATTTTTTCATTTTGAAATCTTAGAATTTTGGTTTGTTTTTGCTCTACTATCGTTTATGCCACCTACCCTTGAAAGTAGGCATTTAATAAGTTCTAATGAGTGGTAAAACCCACCTTGTCTTCCCCTGGTAATTTTCTTTGCTTGTTTTCCAACTAGAGAATGGTTATTTCCATTCTTTTCTTCATTGAAACTTTCCACCTTTGACCCAATATCTTTCCACCACAAGTGATACTAATAGGTGGCATTTATCTCTTGGCCCTCTAAAGGTATTTCCATCTTGACATTAGGCATGGAAGTGCCCACAGCTACTATCCAAGATGGTAGTACATGCTTTGCTACCTTCTCCAAATAGCTTGCATTTAACATTCCCAACTCTTCTTTCAGAATTTGTTCCATTCTTTTCTATATATCCTCTTATTACTACACGATTCATGTCACGATTCATGTTTAGAAAATAACCTTCATTTCTTCCTGAAAGTATGACAAAATTACTCTTATATTGGTTATCTAATAGTAGTTACCCCCCCATTATTGAACCCATGTAATAAATTTTAAAAATGTTGAATTATTGTTTTATCTTACAATTTTTAGTTGGGTATTAAGTCCTAAGTCCTTTTTCTACCTCTCTTGGGTAGTAGTACCTTCCACTCCTTGCTCCAATTTGAGTTTCCCTTATATACCCTCCTTTCAAACACCTTTTTAGTCTTGTCTTACAAACTATCCAATCTTGAGGGCTATATTATTCTATTTGCCAATAGTGAGTTCCCTCTTATTTACCTTGAAGAACCTGAACATCATTTTCACTAATCCAACATTAGTTTCATTGTTAAAAAAATTCCAAATACAATCCATGGGATGGTTGTTAAATGTTAAAGGGTGAAATTGCGGCCTTCAACCGAGGAGGCAAGGTCATGCCTAATTATTCAACAAAAAGAAACTAGCTTCATTAGTTTATTTTATTACAACTACTCAAGTAGTAAATAAGAAGCCATACAAAAAACAAAGGAGGAAGGTAAAGGTATACTATCCAAGAACATACTTACCTTCTTGTAAATAATATAATCCAAGGCTATGAGGGACCAAAGAAGAAAAACATGTATTTTTCGACTTGTTTTTGTCAACTGATAGAATTGAAAAAATGTCATTTTCAACTCGAATAGTTGGAATTTTAACATCTTTCAACTATGTTAGTTGACAAAGACAAGTTAAAAAACACATGTTTTTCTACTAGTGTAAGGGCAACGTGAAAAAAAAGTAGAATTTGAGAGTGGTTGCTTTCCAAGGTTTTGCAGTATTTTTTACGCCCCATGATGTTGTTCTGTTGGGGTTTACAAACCTTCTATAGCCATTGTTTCATTTCCATTATGCTTGCAAGCCTTTTAATGGTTTTGCCTATCACTTATAACTATTTAAGAGACCTCCTCCACGACTTTCTATCGTTTGTAGCTATTGTATTCCCTCATAGCCAATGCCTACCGCTTGCAACAAAACCTTTCAACTTGTAGGTGGTTAGATGTTGGTTTTCTCACTTTGATTTCTACCCTTAATATGGGTTGTTACCTTTTTGTGGCAGCCAACTATTTACCTTTCCATAGGCTATGAAATGGTATGCCTTTTGTTCTTTATTTTAGAAGGAATGTAGACTACTAGTTCAAGAGAGCAAACTTACTTATACAATCTCCAATTGACATACCTACCACACTTGCTAATAGAATAGAGACACAATACAAGAGATTCAAGTACTTCAACCATCTTCTATTAAAATCACACACAAAGTAGATACACATTTCTCCATTCCTCACACATTCCCCTATGAGCTCTCCATTCTCACAACTTCCTGCCAAAGTATTGAATGCCCTAAAAATCTCCTAAATGGTTGGGTGGAATACCACCCAACCATTCATTAACTTGGGTTACTTAATCCCATTAGCTTCACCCCTTGGATAAGAGACAATAAATTTACCACTAGTAACTATTAGTTATTAAAAGGCTTATGAAACTAACTAGTTTAAAGATTTATACTTGTTAACACAAACATTAAAAATCTTCATCATCATTGATAGGATTTTTTCAAAAGATTGTTGATCTAGGTTGTTATTTTAAGATGAACATTTTCACATTCAAAATATGACAAAATTAAACTTTTTCCATTTTCCTCAATGATTAGATATTATCCACTTTTCTAAATGTTGTAAATTGATCACCAACTCCAAAATGTCTACACATAGATTGGGATGTGTTTGATGTGAATGTTTTCCAACCTTTTGAAGTCCCAAAACTATGGGGAGGCATAATGTTTTACATACATCACCAAATTGTGTGATCTAAAGTACTATGCACATGTCTGGAGATGGAGAACAAGATTACTTTAGACTCTCAGACCAACTAAGGCCTTCTAGCCACGCCATGAGCAACTGAGTCCTTAAATGTTTGGTGCTGGGGTATACTATTAGACCTTGGAGGATGCATTGCAATGTGAGTGGGAGAAATGAGAAACAATTTCGTAAATCACGAAGAGAAAATTTGTAATGTATGTGGTGGGCACCTTATATCCATCAATTTCCCTCCTAGAAATTAGGAGGGATATTACACTACTCCACTAGGTTGGGAGGAAAATTATGTCTACTCATAGGTGTAAGGACCCTCCCACTATTGAGTAGGCATAAGAACCTCCCATTCATATGCCTTGTGATCTACATAGGGTTCATGGTAAATTTTGCCTTGTGCTTTCCAATAAGTAAAGCCGATGGGTGGGGGGCATTCCCAAAACGCGAGGCCAGAATAACTAGGGCTTTACCCTTCAATAATTTTGTTACAAGATGCCTGTGGATTTAAGTAGTTGCCGAAGCATTGCTCCCAGTAGCTGGGAATTCTGTTTGAGGTTGTTGTATCAAGCCCCATCTGACTGGGCTAACAACATGGCAAAAGCTGGTCCGAACATGTTCCGACTCGTACCTAGACAGGTGATGTCAGAGTGGCCTGATGGCTTCTGCCGCTTTCAAAGACGAATAAATACCGCCGTAGGACTCTGAATTGTTCCTGTCTAGGTTCTCTAGTTAGTTAAGTAAAAAGTGTGTCGGGTAGGGCAAAAGAAGGGGCCGCCTGAGGCAGCAGCCAAGCACGGTCTTGATTTTGGTAACGTCCAACGTCAAGATCTTGCCACAAAATTTAGACAGACGAGATGATGCACACAAAACAGAGGAGCCCTCCAATAGTGGAAGATCCTTTTTGCAGAGAAACAAAGTTTTGCAGAGGTAGAATTCCATTTTACAACCTGCCCTCCCCCTGACACTGGATTTTTTGGGGCAGGTCTTGAGGTGTTTCAAAAATTTCTCAAGTTGCCAATTTGAAAAAAAAATTCTTCCTCAGGCGAAATTGGCAAAAAATTGAGTGTTTTTGGAGTTTTGTAGTTGTCAAATTTCGAAAAAAATCTAATCAAAATGAAAATCGACAGAATTTGTCCTCAGGTACATTAGGCAGCCAAAAATATACAAGGATGCTAAATTTTTTATTTTCATATTTTCTTATTGCCAAATCTGGCTAAATTGTCTTATGGATGAGAGCCACTTGAGCACCATCACAAAATTTAATGAAAAAATTAAAAAACCTGGGAATCACCCTGCAGACCAAGTTATGGTTGAGTGGCCAGACATTTATTATAGTTCCATAAAAGCCAATAACACTGCCACTATTGAAGTTAGATCATTAGCAATGAGAAACCAGATATTCGTTGCACATTGGAAGGCCTTCAATTTCCTCTCAGAACCTATTCATCACTGATCTTGCCATTTTTTATTCCTAACCCTAATATTTCTGAGGTGGAAAGACTCATGTTGGCCGGATGTTTAGTTTTGATCCGGTTATCAAGAGAGTTGAGGGCAAGAGTTGTGAACTAACCAACCTTGCGTGACATCTCCTTTGTCTTGTGTTGTGTAGCACGATCACTTGTGACATGTGATATTTGGCTTGGCAAAGCAGTTGGAATGAAGAGAACAAAAGTTATCGTGTGAATATTATGCATAAAAGTCTACCTTGACATTGTTTTGGGCGATTTTCAAATAGGGTATTGCAAGAACAAAACCTTATTCATGATAGGTAGGTACTATTAAAAATTTGGGAAAATTGGTAATTGAGGGGTATTGCTTAAGCAAGCAAATTGGTAATAGATGGGTCTCATAAAGACTTCAAAATCTAAGAATAGGAAATATAATTTCACAAATACCCTCCCCCATTGGGTATAAAAAAAGGATGATCCAACCAACATTGGGATAGATTCATGTCATTACTTATCTACCTCATCACAATAGCTTCCATATAAGACAAATTTATGTGAGAAAAAGTGAATAGTCCCAAGTTATGATAATTTATGCGATGGTTGTAATTTTTCACATGTGTACATAATTGTACATCAATATTTTGGTTTACAAGACAAAATGTAGAAACTATTTAAATAAGTTTCTATGAATAGCTAATCATGAATTTTTGTAATACCTTAAAGACTATGAAAATCCAAAATTATCCTTTGCAAAAAAAAATTCCTATTACACACTCATTTTATCTCCTATGTACACAAACCTGACAAGATTAGCAGATAGACATATGTCACTCACTCTCTTGAGTCTTGACATGGTTTTGCCAGTGAGTTCCCAATTGTTTTCCAGTCTTGGGGGAGGGGGGGGGAGAGGGACCAAAAATTGTGGAGTCCTCAGTAATTAAAGAAATGAAAGCAATGATGATCTGGAGTTTGGTCATGTTTCCTTCAATGCATCAACATGAGTGAATTAACTGTTTGTATCCTGACTTACTTGGAGTTTGCTCACGCCAGCTAGTTCTCAAAAGGAGCTGGCCAGTCATTCATCACTGGAAGGGCCCAAAATGATTGCTCACTCCCGTGAGCCACATTATTCATCTCTTCCCAATCTCTTATTTAATGTAGAATTGAATAATAAGAGCACCTGGGTAGAGATGAATCTACAATTATTCATCTGTCTTTCCTCCTCTCCTTCGAATTGAAAGTGATGATCATATGATGAGAGACACAGAGTACAGTTTGTTGTATTCTGTTATTCTTTGCCTTCCTCCATCTCTTCAAATATTGTGCCAAATTCCATTCTGCTCTAAATCTGTCAGATAATTAATTGACCCCAGCTTGTCTTAAAATTTTTAATACTCTTTGATTTTATGAGATATAAATCCCATCTTAAAACTTCGAATCCCCTAACAAGGGTTTCCTTTCTTCAATTTGTTTTTCAAGCTATAGCATCAATCGGCGAGCATCCCAACAAAGATTTAGCATTAACTGCTAACAATTATTGCTAAACCTATCTGAACAGTAGAATCCCGGTGATACAGACGTCTGTGTTCAATTTTAGGAATTTTTAATTGTAGCCAAAGTGATGATTGTCTATAGGAAGATGTAGAAAAAGTGGCTATCATTCATAAGAAGATTTAGTCAAATTTGGCTATGAATCAAATATCAATTACAAATCTTCAATCATCCTTCTATATTTTTGGTTGCACACTGAAAACCAAATATAGAAATCTGGCGATCATCATTAGTTTTCCCCTTGCTTCTAACAATTGAACACCTCCAAATCACTTAATTTTTGAAGTTTTGATTTTTATTTCTCTTTTGGCGAAATTTCGCCACTTAAAAAATTGCTGGATAGAGTTCCCTCCCATTAAAAAATCAGTCAAAATAGGGGGGAAAATTCCACCAGAAATTTATCTTTTTGAAAATTTGACAATTATTCCTTTGAATATTTGACTCTATATACATACACCCTGTATATTTACGTCGAGAATTCACCACAAAAACACGTTCATCCCAACCTTAAGACTTGCAAAGATGTTATGCACATGAATAGAATGCAAGCTTTTGGATAAAGATTTAAATGAAACCAGTCCAACAATAGTAGTATTATGTGATGGCAGCAAAACACAATTCTCAAACCTCAAAGTTGGCAAGATGGTTGCGAATCTGAAAGAACTGATTGCAAATGCCAACTTCTTGGTGTGAAAGACAGAAATTCCACACAATTGGCCATAATGAAATTCTCTTCTGTGGGAGGTTCTTATTTCTTTCTGAATTGCTTAGGTCACCTATGATCACTACTCACTATATCCTTGGGGACATACAGGTCTTTCCCTATGGAATGATGAATTTTCTATCATTTTGACACGTTGTTCATAAATTTTGAGTGTGATTTCTCATTTGTTCTACATAAATTTAACTGTCAATTTATTATCATTTGATGTTTAACTTATATGTTTAACACAATTGACCAAAGTATGTGTATTGTGTACCTTGGAATTAAACCTAGGTCTATTGGGATTCAAAAAATGACATTAATATCTAATGTTGTTGAAAACATAGCTTCACTTACCAACATAAAGTTGGGATGTGGAAAATTTTCAAAATTATTATTTCTCAATACAAGTGGAAAAAAAAAGTACTATAGACTTTCATAACATTTGTATCAAATGTATGAATTGCCATGTTTGGAAACATCAAATTTCCACTTTAGACATGAGAGCTCCTATTTATCTGACTTATCTGTCTTGTACACCACAGCCAAGCCTTGAGAATACTAGGCTCATCTTTCCAATTTTCCCAAACTGTGCTCATGATATTGGGTAACATGCATCACAAGATTGCTTGACATTCAATTCATGTATGAAAAGCATGCAATCAAAATTGACAAACAATAATGGGGAACTAAGAAGAGCTTCATAATCAAGCAAAGCAAAACTTTGCAAAAGAATAATCCTGTACATACATACTTCATTGTCCTAAAATGACAATACAATTGGTCAGCAAATGCCTATTTTCCATGTGGCATATGGTAAGTTGGATAACCATATGACCACTAGCTTGCATTGTTATTTTCCTTTCATATACTGTAAAGAACCGCCATCAAACCCTTAGTATTTTTTAGTTGCTTCTTAGGTGTAACTTTGAGCGGGGTCTTACAACTCACACAAGATCCTATTGACCAATCAACAGGACCTTACACTTTTCCAAGAAGGAAAAACTCAAGAAGGAAATCTCAACATTTCTTACCAGCCTTGGAACGCGAGCCCCAATTCCTGGAAGATACAAAATTGCATCCAGGGTTTGGGGAGGTTTGTTCAAGGCCTACTATGGGCATATTATGTGAACATGGCCACATGAGTTAACATGTTAGCTTGAAATTCATGTCCTGGAATAGAGTTCATTTCATTGTGGGTCTGATATATATAGGCATGCACTTGGTATCAGCACTGGTATCCACACTGGTAGTAATGACCTTACCAGGCTAGTATGACCTGAGGCAACACAAGCTTTGTAACACTATGGGTAGAGTACTGAGCGAATATTAACATTATACTGGTTTTTTTAATCAGTTTCAATACTAAGTATATACTTGCCTTATAGTAGCCATAGATCAGTATTGGATGGGACCAGTGTGGCCTGAAAGTTAAGTTTTTAAAATTATGTAATACCAAGACCATGCTGGTATGTTCAAATGAAACACTCCTTAGTTTCATATGCAAGCAGCATATTAGGCATTTAGGCAAGAATGTCAAGGGAACAAATGGGCTTGGTGACTGATCCCAAATACTTCAGCTGTCAACATTTTGGGTGACAGCCCATATTTTTAAATGGCAAGTTGCACCCTCTCTAAAAACTTTGTCCCCTCCTTAACCATGACAGATTAATCAATTGAAAATTTGAGAAACATTGGGGTCACAGTGGAATGATTCCTGCATGTAATTTGTCCCCTCCTTAACCATGACAGATTAATCAATTGAAATATTGAGAAACATTGGGGTCACAGTGGACTGATTCCTGCATGTAACATTGTTGACAGCACATTCTGCTTCAGTGGAGAATGAGACGAACTCCAGCATGCATAGCTTACTTTGTTGCTTTGTCGAACCCTACTTTACTTAGGTACCACACTAAGCGAATACTTAAGGGTGTAATCAGAAGGACCCCACCCAGACACCTACTTTACTTTAGTAGGCTGCCCAACTAACTGATTGAGGAAAAAATAATCATGCTTCCCCCTTTGGTTGCAAGTCTTTGATATTGAACTTGTTAGCACACTGGGTGATAGTCCAGAAAAGTGGTGGCCAGTTACTGAGTTTTGACCCAGTTATCAACCTGGTTATCAAGCCAGTTACTAATAATCTACCTGTTGGTTGATTTTTTTTGATAACCAGTTCAATTGATAACCTTCAAGTATTAAAATTTCAGAATCTAATAACCTACTTGGATTACCTGATTACCATATAGGTAATATTTAAACACCAATACACATTATTTTAAAACAAGTGTATAACTGGGAAGTCAATTGATGGTTCTCACTTGGTTATTTGAAACCCTACCCTTGTGCATAACCAATGGTCATTAGTTATTACCCAATTTTTTGATAACTCACTCGGCACCCAAAATTTTAAAAAATGAAACCTACACAATAGTTATTAAAATAAAGTAATAACCAGCCAACACTGGTCATCAATACGTGGTAAAAGCTATTCATACAGTGGTCAGAACTAGAGGTTTTGCCAGAATTAGGAGTGAGAACCCCTAGTTTCACCAAAACAAGGGATTCACCACAAAAGTCAAGATCAATGTCAACACAGTGAAAAAATCACCGGATTGAACTTCTTTATATTCCAAAACTAATCAAAGCTGGAATTTGGACCCTACTTTTATTGTGCTTCAGGCACAACATCCAAGCGCCTTTCCTTTATTATCATGAGATCATATGAAATGATGAAGTGGTCTTCAAATTTTCAAAAATCAGTGCCCTCTTTACATGATTTTTACCAATGTAATCCGACTAAGCCCTGGGTTAATTTTTGCACTCATCTTTGCCCATCACACATCAAATTCATGTCAAAATCGATTACAACATGTTGAAAGACATGATCAAATAATCTTTAACCCACTCATAGATAGACCACACAACTGTTGCCCCTCAAAAGAGATGTGAACGAAAAAAATACTGTCATTGCTTTCATGTTATTCTTTCACACAATAAGCAATTTCATGAACCATAGTTACACTGGTACTATGGTACAAACCACAAAGGTTTTTGGGTTGCTTCCAAACATTACAAATATATTAAAGTTTTTCAATATAAGAAGGAAAATGCAGCAATGGTACAAGCAATTTGGGTATAATAATTTTTATTCAAGATGAAAAATAATAATGCAGGATGAAATTTGGATGAATCATCAGCTCCATTAGTATTATGGTACAAATTCTGAAGGTTTTTGGGTTATTTTTAGAATTCTAGAGTCTTTTTTTCCTGTAAAAGCAGGAAAACACAACAACTTGGGTATAATAAAGCTATGTAGGATGAAAATATAATATGGGGGATGATATTTTAAATACTTTTCAAAAAAATTACATTCACCTTGAATAAGGTTTGAAATTACTTTTACTCCCACTTTTAGTGATAAAACTAGTTTCACCTTGAATTTGTGTAATTTTATAGTTGTTGCTATATCTAAATCAAAACTTTGAGGAATCATGTGCAATAAATGACAATTTTCAGTATTTGACACATGCTTTTAATATATATTTTTCTTTTTGCAAATAAAAACATTTGGGACTCCAAGAAGGGTTGGGAGTGAAAGATGAATGGCAAGGTGATTTTAAGGATAAATATTGTCCTTAGACTTAACCAAGGCCTCTAGTCCAAATTTAACATTTCTTGGGTTTAAAATAGCCTCAAAGAGGTTTTGACCAAAAAAGGGAAACTATTAACGTAGGTGCTAGTTCACTTTAGCTCATAATAAGCAAATGATCAAATTCCAAATGGTTCCCAAAAAATCTTGAGTTGTTAGGTGTGTTAGTTTAATTGTTTGGTTAGGTCTAGTTAGTTAGGGATAAATTGAGTTCACTTAATTGTTTGAGTTTTTATCTTAAACCAATTTAAAGGTGAACAAGATTTTGAATATTTTACAAATGAAATATAATCTTAAGTTGTGTAATTTCAAATTAGTTTTGGTGATTTGATACTCTAGCACACTCTACTATTATATGCAAGTTTTTATGTGTTTTGTACATGGTGTTAGTTTTTGTATTTTTGTTTGTGCAAGTGTTGGGTTTAAATTCTTATTTTCATTCAAGTGAATGATCACTTTGGTGTTTGGATACGATGTTCCATTCATGGTATTTTCATGTTATGTTTTGCATGTGATGACAACAATAGTTCTAGGCATTGACATAGAAGTGCTACACAAAACTTTGCAACTCACAATAGACATTGAGTGATTGAGTGAAAAGGTTAGGATTCATGTAAAAAGCATAATTCATGGTATGCCTTGTGTGAAATAATGGAACTTGATTTTTATGTGAAGCAACGATCTCCTTTGTCCTTTGACTCTTGGGACAATAATTTTGTTGCATGTGATGGGTGTATCATTGTGGAAAATCAACGCAATAGGTAGATATTGATTGAGCAACCATTTTACAAGAATCAAAGAATAAATATGTGGGATGGACATATCCTAACCTTTGATTGACTATTCCCTTTGGCATGGGAGATGATGGTTTTGGAGCTTGTTTTTCTATTCACTTACATTCACATTTTTTGTCATTAATTTTATAATATTTGATCGTATGTGACATTTTGAATAAATTTGAGTGACTTAAATGTGAAAGAACAAATGTGATGAAATGAGGAGTTCCTGATGTTGAGGATTGTGATATAATCTTGTCATTTGCAAGATGTGCTTTGATGTTGTTGATGAATAATCTTCAAGTTCATCCCTTTTCTTTGGTTCAAAATTAGGGAGTTGTTTTTACCTCTTTTAAAATCTAGCCAGGTTAAAATTGAACCAATCCATCAAAACATGGGTTGAAATTGAACCAACTCGTCTAAAAGATAGGTTGAACTTGGGGCAAATCATATAGAATAAATCTGAGTGCTGTTTGGAATGCCTTGGAGAACAACTTGGGAACTTTGAGAACCTGATGAGAACCCCATGGAACATCATGGGAACAAAGGCAAAAACCAAAAAAATCCCCCCTCCACCCACAATATTGTGGCTCTTGAATCAGTGACTACATTACTCAGGAAATGTTGGATGTACAGTTGGAGACCCTTCACTTTAGAACGGGATTTTCATCATTTAAAATAATCAAGAAGCAAGAAGCAACCCTAAACAAATTGGGGTCTTTACTTTTTACCAAAGCTGGGAGTTGCTGCTCTCTTTTGGAACCTAGATCCTAGAGCAAAGGGTTGGGTATATGTATACCCTCAGGGCCAGGGCGAAACCAGAACCTTCTGGTACCTTCAACTTCTTGAGTCAGGCCTCTTAGAGCTAGTAATTAATGAAGGAAATGTTAAATTTGGACTCAAAGACCCTGGTTTAGTCTACAGATGGTAGATATCTAATGCTTAGAAGCAATCCAAAAACATTTAGGGTTTTCACCTTGGTACCAGTGTAGGTCGCGGCTCACCCTAGGTACCCTTATCAGTGGTTCTCACAAATTAAAAAAAAGCGGTTATGACCCTCGACCAGTGGTTCTCAAAAATCATAGATATTGTTTTGTTAATAGCCAGATTTGGCTAAATCTTCCTATGGATGATTGTCTCTTTTCTACATCATCCTGTGGGGGGATTGTCAGTTAGGCTACATATAAAATTCATAAAGACATGTGTTGATTTTTCTAGTATAAATAGAGAGGACCTTGCAAAGCTTTTTCTTTTTCTATTTGCAAGGCGTTTCATGATGGGTATCACACGAAAAAACTAAAAAACCACAGCATAGGTCCTTGCGCTTGGTAAAGCCCAAGGCTGTGGGCTTTACCAACATAAGAGCCCACCCGAGCCTATCCTGCACAGCACAAGGTGAAGCCCACGGCCCAACACTGAATTCTGGATGTCTACAGACTCTCATCATTCAGGAGTGGCATCGAAGGAAGGAAGGAGAAGGGACCATTATTCTACAGACTCTCATCATTCAGGAGTAGCATCGAAGGAAGGAAGGAAGAAGGGACCATTATTCTACCGGGGAATGTAAATACAGAAATGATGCTGCTAGAAAAGAAGAGGCCAGCAGCCGAAAAGGAGCCCGATCTTCTTCTTCTTCCTCTTCATCAATGTGGCGCGATACGACGGTGGCCGGGTAGCTAGCTAGCTCGCTGCCCAAGGCAGACAAAATTGCCGGCGGGGAGAATTTTGGTTGGTAACCAGCGAGACCATCCAACAGTCTTAACGGTCTGGGGCAAATTTGCGCGGAACGTGGTTGGTCCCTTGCGCCCACATTACATTAGTACCTAAAAACAAGAACAAGCTGCCAATACTATACAGTAGCACCCATCAGGTGTCACGCTTCCCGAGAACGCCGTAATTACTATCCAAACGAGAAAACACACGAAAAGTTTGTTGTCAGACGTTGCTTTATGTCATAAAGCATCAAGCAAAGTATCTTTCTTTCAAATTTATTTTAAATTTTAAATATATTAATATTTTGACCTTACGTCGATTGATCGTCACTGATACTGAGACATCACTTGTAATGAGAAGTAATGCGAAGCTCAAGTGTTAAAAAGCATTAAGTAAGAACTGTTTTTTTAACCATGTCTCTATTATCTGCTTCTGAAGGAAAGTTGTTTGTTTGTTTTGTTTGTCAGCTTGATATCTCCCAAACCATAGTGCCCCCCAGGTGCTCTGGGTACGGTTGGAAAGTCCTCTCTAAGGGGTACAGGTGCACCAAGCTAGTTTTGTGATGTTTAGACCTACTATTCAAGAACTATTCAAGAGTTATTGTCAAAAATAATCAAAACAACGTGGAGTTGGGATTGAGTAATTTTTTAAAAATTATATAGTTCCTTGATATGTGAAACAAGCTTTATCCATAGGAGTGAAAAAAGCCTGTCTGAGCAATGAAATCCTTAGAATGGGAGCTTTGAAATGTTTAAGGACTTAACTTCAATTGTTTTGTGCTATTCAATTAGTGTCCAACACTAGATGACGTGAAAGATGAGACTTCAAAACCATACTTTTGAGATAACCCCCTCAAACACACAAATGTGAAAGCCCTCTTCACATTGAACCAAATTCCACCAACACAATACATCATCCTGCAGAAAACCATTTTACATTACCTGCCTAACACAATAAACTGACAATTCAAGCCTCATGGGCTTGTCACCTAGGTCCATAGAAAACATTTGTGATCAATGAGATTGTTCAAATCAATACCTTGAATTCTTTTTAAGAGTGGCCTTGGTAAACTAGTGCTTACTCTATAGATATATTGCAGGATTTTCTCACTGCTATAGTGATATTTATCTAAATTATTTTCTTTTGAAAAAAAATCCTTGAAATCTGGTGACATTGGCTCATTTCCCCCCCCACAAAAGTCCTTGTATGGGTCACGCTAGACTTTTTTTTGGTTGTGAAGTGGTGAAAGTTTGCCAAAAAGGAAAATGCTAGTCAAATACACGGAATTTTCACCACTTGTGAGTTGGTCAAATCATAAGGTGAGCTACCAAGCAATATGGCTATTTCAACTAAAATTCCAGGTCAAAATCTTGCAATATTTTTGCCCCTAAATAAACACGGGCGGCACCTGAAATTCAAGCTTTTTCTTGACAACAATTATTTTGACCCAGCTTCTTGGATCGGCTGAATACAATATACATGGGTGGTGTAAAAAAAAGTAGCAGAACAGAAAATTTTTAACTAAAAACAAGGCCCAAAAAAACCAAAAAAAACAAAAAAACACCAAAACAGAATAAAAGAACCTACAAGTCTGGGATTAAGGGGTACTTGTAACACAAGGCGATCCAGGCACCTACCTATTCCAAACCGGATGTTCAAAGAGTGGGGTCAGGAAAGCTAGCTTGCTCGTGCTCCAGCTTCGACTCACAAAACTCTAAGTAATCATGCCGAACCGCTTCATGACGCGTGTGTACGCATAGACTGATCATCAGCATCGTCCAGCACGGTAGCCGACATCCAACGCTATGTGTGGAGGTCAAAAAGGACCTTCCATACCTATCTAGTGCTGAACTGGAAATTTCCGAATTTTGCATCATTCCTGTTGAAACTTGAAAGCCGGGGTGGTTTTTTTCAATTTCCTCACAGGAGGAATGAGCTAAATTTGGCTAGAAGTGAGACTGGGAACTAGAAAAATGATAATTTAGAACCCTGCTTTGTTCTGGTGATCTCCAAGAACTCATTGTCTAAATATGGCGACTTTTGAATTTTTTTTCCCTCAAAATATGGCGAACCTTTTGCCTTTTCTCTCAAAAAAACCATTTGCACACATCCCACTGGATTTTATTGTTTTGGCTGCCATGTGAAATTTCGCCCAAAAAAACACTGCTTGAAACATGTACATATATACGAATAATAAAGGAAGTCGGTGTATGAAACGAGGAGTTTTTTTTTTTCAAGTTTGTCTCAAGAGGAACGAGCCAAATTTGGCTAGAGGTCACACAGGGGAAAGTAGAAAAAAAGAATTAGAACCCTACTTTGTTCTCGCCACCTCCAAGAACTCATTGTCTAAGTATGTTGACCTCTGACTTTTTTTCCCCTCAAAATATGGCAACTTTTGTGCCTTTATGCACTGGATATTTTTTTGACTGAGGTGCAAAATTTCACCCAAAAAATAACACTAGTTAAAACAGACCAACCCAAACAAGGGGTGTGTCACACTGTGGCCTTGCCATTTACACTAAAAAGTATCCTAATGAAAAAAAAGGATTATGGAAACTCAAATATTTGACCATGCAAAAATATCATCTTTTAAAAATCTACATATAAAAATAGACCTATTACCTAGGAGCTAAATCCCTTAAGCTACTATACTATATAATGAACCTAAACACAATATCCTTGCCTTGGCAGGCAACGCCAACAAATATGTCACTATGGCTTATCCACTCCAAGTTGTTTAGAACTTGGTATTTTGCCGTCCACTTTCTATTTCCTTGGTAAGTGCAAACACAGAATCCAGTTTTTCCTAAACCTGGGGTGTGCTATGTGGATATGAAAAGCAGCTAAGGAAGGACCTACCACAAAAAAGCAAAGTTTGACCAGCATATATATAATGTGACCAACTTCTCATTTTTTATAACCCTGAGTTAAAGAAGCTAAAAGGGGCAAAACGCGGAAGAAGGGTTGGAGAAATGCGCATATCCCTTCTTCCCTATACTGCTCCAGTTATGTGGAGATGTGATAATTTATGAAAAGCGGCCCAAAAGCATTCCACCTTTCTTTGTCCACAAATCCAAAGCCTTTCCAGTGGTACTGAATGGGGTGGAAGATGTATGTAAGTGATGGATGCGGTCCACCATTATCAAGTAGGTAACACAAAACACAGTGATATGGTAAATTATAGAAGTTGCCATAGCACCAAATGATTGTTCAAGGTGCTCTGGTCAGTCTTTGTGGGGAAACATGGGATGTTGGAATGCACTAATTCTGTTCTTGCAAAAAACAATTAGTTGGGGGAGGGGAGGGGGGAGGCGAACATCTGTTGTGGAGAATGGTGGGATGATGGATCCAACTTATGTTCTTGAGCTTTTGGGTTTTCTTGACTCAAAATTTGAGCCCTTACTTCTTTTTTCTGGGGATCTGAGTGTTTTTTTTGGAGAGAAAGTTCCAACTTTCCAGGCACACCTACTTGGAATCAGGGTTCAGACTGGAAACAGAAATTCTGTTGCGGATGAATCTTGGGTTCATTCCCCCTGATTTGTGCAGCTAAAATCTTGTCCGACCTTGCTGGGGCAGTGCCAGGACTAGGCCCAGGGTGGCATCCCATGATTGTTTGAACATGGTCGGCCACACCCAAAGAGAGCTAAAACCTGGGATAAAAAAGCTGGGGAATTGTGGATAATGTTGAATACTGAGGAAACGTGCAGGAAGTGTAAGCTTGCTGTGCAGAGGATTTGTAGGGTGGGCCAGACTCAAGAGGAGCTGAATCCCATCTTGCTTCGTTTTCCCATTGTGCCCATCCCACCACCACGCGCAAACATTGCAGCTAGTAATTTTTGTCAGAGCGCCTTTTGTCTTGTGATATTTGCAACTTTATGAAAATAATGTTCATGAATTATGAGGAAGCTTGCCTGATGAAAGACTACTGGGTTTGGGCATACTGAATGGTTGTTTTTTGGTGCAATAAATGATGTGATATCCATTACTAAGGAAAAAGCCACAAAGTATGTTACAAAAAGTCAGTACAATGCACAATCAGTTGCGTTCTGCTGCTGGGCCACGCTCAACTCATAAATGACCTAAAAGCTGGAAACTAAACCCATCTTCTCCAGGTTGAGTTCTCTGACATTATCACCCCAGTTTATCCTCAACTCTCATATAAACAATGCATAATAGATGTTCAAACCAGTGTTGTCCGGTTCTTGATTTGAAAGGAACCTTGGGTCCCAGTTCTAACTTTCTTCTTGATTGTTTTTGTAACCTCCAGTTCTGTCTTGGGACTCCCTGTTTGGATTTCTAAAATTTCTGATTTCAGGCATTTTTATGAATAATTTTTAGTCAGTTTGATTTAAGATTGGGTCTAGTTTCATCTCCATTATTTAATTTTTAACTAAAATTGTGTAACATTAGTTTCTTCACTTAGTGCACATAGTTCAAAATAAAGATTATGTAATAATAATTATGTACAACCAATTACATGTAATAACTTGTCTAAAATGTTTGGTTAAAATTTTTAACAATAAAGTTGTAGATATTTACTTAGAGAACCTAAACCTATTTAAAATTGAGCAACACCTTTGGTTCAGGTTCTAATTCAATTTTAAAAAAAACTTGATTGCTTGATTAAATTCGTACAATGGTTCTAAAAAAACTCAATTTTTTTTGTTTAGAGACCTTAGAATTTGACCTATAACTTAGACCTAAATTTATTTAGGATGGGACCACACACGCTTGGCTCAGGTTCTAATTCAAATTTGAAAAGAAGTCAGTTGCCCAATTAAGTTCCAATGGTGGTTCTAAAAAAAATGCAAAACTTTTAGCCCAAAGGCCCTAGAATTTTATCTATAACTTAAACCTATTTAGAATGAGACAACACCTTATGTTTTAAGTTCTAACTCAATTTTGAAAAGAAGTTGATTGCCCAATTAAATTTCAATGGTGGTTCTAGAAAAATTCAAAACCTTTGGCTTGGAGACCCTAAAACTTGACCTATATAGCTTGGATCTAAACCAACCTAAATCCCAAAACTTCCCAACAATAGTTCAAATGTATCTTTATTCAAATAACCATTGGAGCTAGTGATTTTCATTGTGACAAATTTGTGCAACTTGGTGATAAAAAAAGAATTTATCACCAAAAGATTTTTGTCCTAAATTCCAAGGAAAATTTGCCAAACTTTCCCAATTGGGGGCAGGGGGTGGGGGGTGAAATTGCCTAATTCTGATGGATTTTTTAATGAGGGGCAGTTTGTTGCCACGAATCTCTTGATTGGACAAGTTTAGCATTAATTGTCACTTGTTAATGTTAAAACCCTTAGTGGGATGCTTGTCGATTGATGCTACATCATAAAATTGAAAAAACAAAGCTTGCTTGAAAGAGCATCTCCCACAGCAGGAGTAAAATGACATGTAGGCCAAATTTTGCCACAACGGTTTGGTTTTATGTAAACTTGCACCAGATAGTGAAGGTTCAAAAGACCTTGAAAATGATTTCTTCTTGGCCAACAATGATGATGAGCCACACACATTGCTTGCTATTGATTGTTTGGTCATAGTGATTGGCTCATATGTGATATATAAATATTCCCTGAATGTACATTTCATATTTATGGGTAAGGAGGGGCAACCATTAACACTAAATTTGGATGTGCTACACACAGATAACGCCCCAAATACAGTGCACTCACTTGAGCTGCTTTAATTCACTCGCAAGACTTCCTTGAACTGGTCTTAGATCACAAGCAGCTTAGAGCATCTCCACCAGTGTTGGGCGGTTCTCACCCCTTATTTGATACCCTAGCAATTTTTACCACATCCAACATGTAGTTATTCTCCCATCCCCACCCCTAAACCTGAAATGTGAACAGTAAAAAATTTAAAAACTATATAAATTCAGCACCTGGACCAATAAAAAACAGTCATTTCCTTTTACTGGTGCTTGGAGAGCATCATGTTGTGGCGATTTATCTATAAGCCAAAATTGTGTTTGGCATTTGTTGACTGCCATAGGTACCTACTTCATCCAGAATATAGTGTATAGGTCATTTTACTTCTGTGTGGATGGGAAATGCTCTAAAGATACAATCCGTTTCCAAGGTAGCAAACACAGCTGAGATAAATTCCTCAAACATAGGTCAGCAAATGAGAGGAAACTGCGTATGCGTGTAAATTAGCGTGCAGAGGGAAGAAGGACAATGCCATGGCCCACCCAAATCATGTGAAGAGGCTCATCCTGAGCCATGCAAGGAAAGGGGAGAGGGGAAGAGGATTGTCTTCATTTGGCACCTACAGGTGACTCCAGTAGCTTGATGACATATGCAGCTCATCAGCCATGCATACGAATACTCCACATGTCACTCTTGTATTGCACCGCATAGACAAAGTACTCCATTGAAGTCACACAGAAATACCACAACAACAACACATACGCATTGCACCACCAACACCACCACCACCACCTTGGCATTGATCGAGTTGACATGATCATCTTCCTTGGGCGGGGGGAAGGGCTTGCATTTCACCAGTTTCCATCCTTACAAGTCACCTATTCTTTTGAAGCGTGTGAAGTTGGTTACCAGAGAATTTTACTGTTCTCCTTTTTGGTCACAAAATACAAGCCTTTACTCATTACAGACAAAAAAACATGTACACAGTAAAGAAGGGGACTGGGTGGGGTAATTAAGCCATTAAAAATGGGTGGGATCGGGTGCAAACTTGTTGGAGAGCTAGTTCAACTTTTTCGCTCTCCTTTTGCCCAAGATGGGGTTTTTTCCCTTTGTTTTTTTTGGGAACAAATGGCAAGATGGGCTTTATGAACTTTAGAATCTTTTGGTGATGTTCAGCAAGCCTAGTGCTGATGTAATGCCTAAGTGAGCTTTTTGATATCTTTAGACTTATTTACAGTTATGATGACCAGGAGCAACATGCGTCTGGAAGTGGTGTGGAATGATTTCGGGCATTTGTGGATCTTTTTTATTTATTACCTACTAATGCAGTCGCTGTTACTAATTTACAACTTTTTGATGTTGAAGGCTGGGTGCTTTCTGTTGCTGGCTGTTTTCATGTGATTGTGTCTTTGGAGTAGCACAAACGTCAAATGCTTTTTCACCACTGGCCATAAACCACGGTAGGGAATATTCTAAATAATCCCTGCTCTTTTTTACCTTGGTAATGAGAATATTCTATTATCATGGGTAAGATAGCCTAGGCTTCTTATGCCTTTTGTCATAAGAATATTCCCATAATCAGAGGTATCCTTACCTCAGGTTATGGGAATATTCCAGACCATGTTATATTGCGTATGGTACGAGCCTTTTTGCTATTCCATATTTACCTTTCATTTCCCCCCACCCTTGATTACTTGGCCCATGTACTCCCACATTGTTAAGCTTTGTGCACCTTCTAAGTCCTAACTCCTAGTGACGCACAAGGTTAGCTTGCAGTCTTCATGCTTTTTTCAGACTAGACTCATTAACTAAGTTAAATTTGCTTAAATAATATTAAGACTTCATCTAAATGCAAACCTCTCACAATAGTCACTCTGAAACAACTTTAGGTTGTCCCAAGGCATCCCAAGAGACAACATTATGTGATGTTTCAAGACAATGCCAAGTAGTCCTAAAGGAAAATGCAAGACAACACCAAGCATTGTCCCCAAAAGGGTTTTGCAAAGTGACACTAAGTGCTGCCCTACGACAACTTTAAGTTGCCCCAAAAAACACACCTAAGTTCATTCCAAAACAAGCCCATAGCCCGATCCCATAAGGCCAACTGGGAGTCAAACCCAAATCCACTATGGCTTGAACTTCGCACCACCATGGTGGTCCCAACCCAATGCCTACCTTGTGTGAATTCACCTCACACAAAGGTGCATGTCACCCCCCTCCTATCCCCAAAGTGTGTGACAACTTATAATGCCCGTCATCTGGCTGATGCCCATTCAACAAATTCTTAACATTCATGCTGAGCTAAAAGGTTTGTGCCTTCTCTTCCATGAAGTTGTAGCTTTCTCTCCTCAATCGAACCAAGGTGTTGATAATGTGTGGGCCCTACCTTAATACATATGATTTGGATAGATGTGTTCAAGTAGATGGGGCACAAACTGAGGTATAAAGTTTCATAATTTAAATGAGAAGTATATAGGTTTATGATCAGTCCAATACATTTGTGTTAATCAAAATAAGATTATTGTGTTGGTGCATGAGTCCATATGTGATCTAGATGAGTATCATAAATAGTTTCAGGTTCATAAATGTTAGTTTTAAATGATATTGATTCATGAAGGTTTGAAAAAATTGTTGATTCAAATGTTTTGATTGCCATGTTTACATTAAAATCTCCTATGATTATAGTTGGGCAAACTGTAGGAATTATTTTCAAAAAAAATTAATGTAGAAGCGAAATGTTGTATTGTCATTTTGGGTGGTTTGTAAATTGTAATTATGTGCAATGCTTCATATGTAGTTTTGTTGAAAGTTGTGCAAATAAATTTAGCACCTTGGTTTCTTATGACAAATGATTTTAATAAGAACACAATTTTCTCATAAAGTATTATTGTTTTATGTCGGTCATAACAAGATAAAATATTGAATTTGTTTGCTAATGCATCATGAATTTGTTGATTTGTATTAATATATTCTATTTTTGTTTCATTTAAACAAAGGATGTGGGATGCAAGTAAAATTGGATCTTCCAAAAGATTTTTATAATGTAGTTTTAAATAACAAGTATTTAAAGATTGTATAAATATAGTTTATGTCCAATAAGTTTTAATAGAAACTATTGATTATTTGTATTGTGCATTTGTTTTGAAACGATACACTTCTTCTTGTACAATGTGGTCTATTTGGAAATTTGTCTTTCATAATGGAGAAAGTAGATATAAATGTTCTTTCAAACAAATTATGGACAATGTTGTATATGTTAAATTATGTTGTGTTACATCAATTGGATCAAATGCTGAAGGGTGAAAGCACATTACATTGTTCATAAAATGTTTTTGCAAAATTTTGTAATTTGTAATTGGCCATGTGAATAAATAGAAATGACTAAGTTAATAAAGGGCTCAACATTACAATGATATATATATTATAATCACATTGTATGAATTTTTAAAATAGTTTTTGAATTGTGGACTTTTTGAGAAAATTTTGATGACCAAATTTTTCTATGTACTTTAAATTATGGTTTTTTTCCCATTAAGTCCTTTTTTTAATGAAAGTGATCATTTAAAAGCTCATATTTCAAATTTAAGTTGTCCATAAGGTAAACTAGAGTTGGAATTTTCTTATAATGAAATTTTAATGATAACTTGGAAAATGACATGTATGATTCAAAGTATCCTACCTTCACATTGCCTTTGTAATGTTAATTTAGGCAATTATATTGGACTTCCATATGCGCTTAAAACTATTACACCTTAGTGTGCTTTCACCTTGGACAATCAAAATTTTAACCTTATGCATGATGAATAGTGCATGATGCAACTAATTGAATCGGAAATTGGATTATTGTCATGATATGAAAAGGATTACCACATATTTGTATTTCAATTATTTTTCACTCTATTAGTGTCCAATTCTTGTTGATTGTTGATAATTTTTCATATATATGTGAATATTTTTCTTTAATATTCAATCCAATTCAAGGATTATGGAATCTATTGATATGATTAGTTTAGAAAAAAATTATATGTAGTTTTGAAAAGTTTGATTTATGCCATTTACAAAACCATCTAGTGTGACATTATTACCTCCACATAATTCCATTAAAATTTTATTTTTCAATAATAATTCATAATGTAAACCTCCAATTTCATTTGATGTTGAGAATAGTTGAAAGTGAAAAGAACATGTATCAAACTAAATGTCTTGTGCCAAGAAGTTGAATGCTATACTTGTAATTTTTTTGGTTATGAAAATTTGTTTCAGCATTTGTAAAAAATAAACATGGCAATGTGTTACTTGAAGGTGGTGTTTTTAAACAACATTTGTTCATAAAAACTTATGTCTTTGATAATGTATGACGTTGTTTGAAACCTATTTAAAATATCAATAAAAATTTCATCATGTTGACACATAATTTGTTGTAATTCATAATATTTAACATGTTCATGACAAAAACTTGTTCCAAGGATAGTAAAATCAATAGTTTTCAGTTTAAATATCCATGAATGTTTTTCATGAAGAGCTTGGTAAAAATCTTGTCATAATTATATTCAAACCACCCATGAGTTCATTATGCACTTATTTTATAATTCATAATCTAGTGTCAATGAAAGTTGACATTCTATTTCCTATCAAAGAAATGTCATTTATAATTAATAAACAAAGTTAATCATATGTTTTGATTAAGTTATATCATCTTTCATCTATAAGTGTTTTAAGTTCATTTAAGTTTCTATTTAATGTAATTGCAAGTGCAAAGTGTATTGTTGTTTCGTGAATGTTAAATGTTGTTTTTCCTATAATATGATGATTTCATGATTTTGGGTTTCGAAGGATTTGCATTTTTAATTTGTTTCATATAATATCTTAATGTGTTTTGTTTAATACACATAAATGTAAATGGGTTTCTAGTTCCTAGACCTCCTATCAAAAAATGTTTAATGGTTTATTTTAATTTTAAAATTAAAAAAAAAATTGTCAATAATAACCCTTGTTGTTATTGAATTGTTTCATATGAAATGAAATTTTTTCATACATGATTAATTCATCAATTTGATGAAGGATTTCATGTTTATATGATGCATGTTTTTCATTTTTGATTATTTATATATTAATATGATAAATCATAAGGCTCCACTTGTTTAGTGTTAATAAATATTACATTCTTATGCAAGTTTTCTATTAATAATTGTATCAATCAATATAAGGTTTTTCCATTCATTTTTTTGGGGCATTTTTATATTTCTTTTTATTATTAATTGTATATCATCCCATCCATCCTTATGTTTGTTTGTAATATTATATTTTTATACATTTGTTTTCAATTTTTTCCAATATTATCTTTTAAAATGTGTGTGCATGTTTCCATGTTGTTTAATTATTTTTGAATTATAATTATAATTTATTAAAACGTTTAATTTTTAAAAATCCCTTATAATGATTTTTAGGATCTTTGTATAAATTGAATGAAACCCAATGAATTATTTTATTATTGTTACGATTTTAAGTTGTTTTCAAATCATAATTGGTTACAAATTTTGCCAAACATGTCATGTAATGAAGATTAAAGATTTTTATATTTATCATTCAATGATTTACAATGAATAATAGTTAAATATGACAAGGTTGTCATCATGGCCCATTCTCCTTCTACAATGTGCTAGAAACACAACGCAACATCTACTTCACCTTCAAAGCCCAACAATGTATCACAATGATGCATACAAAGCACTTCAAACATCACATGACAAACTATAAGCCTAGAAGCCTTGATGCAATTGAACTCGACCTTGAATTCAAAGGAGTGATCATGAGAGCAGTGAATTCAAACTCACCACAACAAGTTACAACCTAATCCTAGACTTCATATACCTAGTACCTAGGAAACTAAACATGTGTTTATGACACAAATCCCAAAGCTATAGTGCTTGAAATGTTGGCACCAACTTTTTTAAATGACTATTTTAGGACATACAAATTGTACTTTCAATTATTTTGGCTATGGTGGTCTATCCATAGGTTTCTAGTAGTGTTAAGACTGGGCCACTTTTGGACGAAAGTGGTTCACCCTTAGTGTGTTTTTTCCCTGGTACCACTTAGAATCACCTTACCAAAATCACAAGAAAGTTGGACCCAATTTAAGAAATAAAACTCCATTTATTTATACATTGGTTTATTTGATTGGACTAGGTGGGCTATATTTTCCCCACTTATGGACACATTCATGAAAAATAATGAGCACCCAAAAACCTATAATATGCATTAACATTTTGATTCTTGAACCATTTTTGACCCAATTCCTGAATTTTTCTTTTAAATGTCCTTACACTTACACATAATTTTTTTTTTAATTTATTTAATACATGCACAAGGGAATGATCCAAACTAGTCATTAAAATAACAAAAGATGTAAATAGTTATCATTTGTGTTCTTGACATCAATGGCCCTTTCAGAATTCAAAATCATGATTTCAAAAATTCATAATTAAATGAAAATTGATTCAATCAATTATCTATAAAAAAACATAAAATAGGTTGGCATTTAAAGTATTCTTAAAAATTAACATCCACGAAAAATTCCTAAAAAGTAGATTCCTTTTGTGTTCCTAATAAAAAAAACTCCCTCATGTGACATTCTTGAAATTTTGTCCTTATGCATTCATTTTCCACATCAAAACACATTTTTTTGTAAATTTAATTAGAGTTTTGAATTCTACATGACTTGGGGGTAATCTTTTGATAAATAATTTGGAATGAAAAGTTTTTTTTATGTGAGTCCTATGTTGTTTTAAAGTTGGATGGTTTAAGAGATTTGGGGTGTGACATTCCTAGTGGTACCACCCAAGAATAAATTTGCCTAGTGGTACAAGGGCAGAAGGTAAAGATCACACATGAAGTGATTTTTGAGATGCTGCAGCTACTCGGTAGGTTTCTTGAAAAAGAATGGCCAAACCCTTTATAGTACAAGGTAACAAAGATGTGCAAGAATTTGATGGATGAGAGAGTAGTGCTAAGAAAGGAAGGTTGGTTAATCATCAAAATGAATGGATGGTATGTCCAAATTAGGGTAGGTGTAGTCCTCTAGATGGTGTAATTGAAAAATTATCAAACCTACTACAAGATGGTAGCCTTACTTATTGTAGCAATAGAAAAAGGGGAAGACATTAATTGGGCAAAAGTGTTTTTTCAAGGCCTAAAGCTTGATATGGAGAAGTGTTGCTAAGGGGTACCAAACCACCTATAGTGTATGTGGCCCATGCGGTGGATATGTTGTTATGGAAATGGTTCCCATTTGAGGGACACCAAATCATAAGGTGGTTTGTGGAGGCAAGCTACAAGGAAGACGAAAAGGGTAATCTTTGTCAGTATAGGTAACAATACCCCCATAACCTTCCAAGCTAGAGAGGAGGTTACAAGTTTTGTAAATGAGGATTTACGGTCTTTGCACATCTCGTCACATGATACAAAGGAGACCAAGTATAAAAATATCTTCTCTTCCATCAATAGGATGGTGAAAGTATCCTTGGGTGGTACCACTTCAAGGAATGAAAAAGGAATAAAAAACGGCCAAATCATTTTTTTAACCTTTTACTTTAAATGTTTTCACAACTATAAATTATTTTTTTCTCATTTTTATCAATTACATGCACTAATATATGGCTTGAAGTTTATTTTGGAATGTTCTTTTGAAAAATTTAAAAAATTGTATTTTCAATTAAAATGGTTCCTTCATAAATTGATAGCCTTAATTTTGGAAATTCATAACTAAATTATGCTTGTTCAATTAATTTCTTAATAAAAACCTAAAAATAGAATGACCCAAATTACCTTGGAAAAAATTCCCAAGAAAATTCCCAAATTATCTTTCAAATTCTCATTTTTAATTTAAAAGTTTATGGAAAGGAATTAATATTATATTCTTGAAACTTTTCCTAAATGCAATGATTAGTAACATCAAAATACAAAATATTTTTAATATTATTGAAAATTCAAAATCTATGGAACCTAATAAATGTACTCATTAAAAAAATAAAAATAAAATGTTTCCTATGACTTTTCAAAGTTCAATGGGTCTAAAAAATCAAGGTGTGATAGTTCTTAATGGTACCACACAAGGAAACTTTTACCCATGGGCCTCCCACTAAGGGGGAGGTAATGAAGAAAGTAAAGAGGGACTAGGTAATTTAGTCAATGTCAAGGATAATACCCTTTGTAGTTGTCAAAGTTTGATGGGTCTAAAAAATCAAGGTGTGATAATTCTTAGTGGTACCACACAAAGAAACTTTTGCCTAGGAGGCTTCCCACGAAGGGGGATGTAATGAAGAAAGTTAAAAGGGACAAGGTAGTTTAGATAATGTCAAGGATAATACCCTTTGTAGTTGTCAGACAAAAGGCCACCAAGGTATTGTTAGCTCCCAAGACAACAACAATAGGCAATAGGCAACTTGAGAGGCATGCACGTTCTCCCTTTAAGTCACCTTTTGGAAAAAATGTTCCCCCAACAAAGGGTAAGCATAGGCAAGGTCCACCCATAAAATCCTTTATCTTGGAAAGAGTAATCATGTTTTAAGTGGAGAACGACTTAAATGATGAACGCCTAATTAGGAGTTTGAGGCAAGGAGGTATAATGTTTGGAGTAGTATTTCCATCATTCAATAGGGGAGGATTGCAACACCTTACAAACCCCATAAACATTAAGATCCACCCAAACTGATCCCAATGAAATTCAATTGCATGATATTCTAGAGGATGAGGACATGGAGGTACAAATAGCCTAGGAGGAGAATAGTTTGGCATCACTAGTGGTATTAAAAGAAGGGCTATTATGGCCCCATAAGCCAAGGGAGAAGAGGACCTTGAACCTATTATGTAACCAAAGTTGGAAAGGGTAGGGTAACATGCTGAAGGTACTAACCTCCCTACCACCATGGCAAGTTATGAAGGGGAAGTTCCAATGGACCAATAGACTATTGTCTCCCTTATGTATTTTGCCAAGAGTAGACCAACACTGTCTATGACATGCTCCCAAGCTCCTTAATGGACTTAAATGTGAGTTTAAACTGAAAATAATGGAAGAATAAGGAGTCGGGGCACACTCCTTGGCTTGCAATACTTTGAAGGGGTAGAGGGGTGTGCTTGAGTTTCGGGATGGGATTAGGAAGAATGACAAGCATCAACTACTCACACAGACCTGCACAAAACCAAACACAAGGTGCTTAGTGCATAGTTGGAACACTTTTGGTGCTAGGACGAACCACAAGCAAATTCGGACTCACAAGACTCAACACGACCCGGACTTGGGGGAAGCCACCACCTTCCTCCTTCTAGTATACTTTGTGCCTCTCCACGAAGCCCACATCCAAATGGCATTTTGTCCTGAGACTCCCATGTCGCAACCCTAACTTGGCCAAGTGTGGGGGTGAAGCCCAACACTTGGAAAAGTTGGGCATTTGGAGTCCTCCGGACTCCCGAATGTTCAGAGCTCGACAGCAGGACCCAAAACATCGCGCATTGGGGTGTTCTTAGTGTCATTGGAAAGGTCTTGA
>Ga0209208_10000484_pt1 | contig 51504 bp, 48 predicted proteins | sample S1TSphfallax_3_FD_187694 | JGI IMG/M metagenome (GOLD analysis project Ga0209208, IMG submission 187694) | Host-associated microbial communities from peat moss isolated from Minnesota, USA - S1T2_Fd - Sphagnum fallax MG (SPAdes) (version 2) | ecosystem: Host-associated > Plants > Peat moss >... | reverse complement strand
CGAGGCGGGGCTGCCGCCGGGTGTGATTAACGTTGTGACCAACGCGCCCGAGGACGCGCCGGCGATTGTGGCGGCGCTGATTGGCGCGCCCGCGGTGCGGCGGGTGAATTTCACCGGCTCGACCCGGGTGGGACGAATTGTGGCGGAGCTGTCCGCCAAGCATTTGAAGCCGGCGCTGCTGGAGCTGGGCGGCAAGGCGCCGCTGATTATTCTGGATGACGCCGATTTGGACGAGGCGGTGAAGGCGGCTGCGTTCGGGGCGTTTTTCAACCAGGGGCAGATCTGCATGTCCACCGAGCGGATCATCGTGCTGGACTCGGTCGCCGATGAGTTCGTGAAGCGGTTTGCGGCGAAAGCGGCGACCTTGCTGGCGGGCGACCCGGGCGAGGCGAAATTTCCGCTGGGTGCGCTGTTCGATGCGCGGGCGGCCAGCCATGTGCGGGCGCTGATCGCGGATGCGGTGGGCAAGGGGGCCGTGCACGCGGCCGGTGGCGATGGCGAAGGTGTGCTCATGCCGGCGAACGTGATCGACCGGGTGACCAAGGAGATGCGGATTTACGCCGAAGAGAGCTTTGGCCCGGTGGTGGCGGTGATCCGCGTGGCCGACGAGGCGGCGGCGATTGCGGCGGCGAATGATAGCGAATTCGGGCTCTCAGCCGCCGTGTTCTCGACCAATATCCCGCGCGCGATCGGGGTTGCCAAGCAGATTGAAAGCGGGATGTGCCATATCAACGGGCCGACGGTGCATGACGAGGCGCAGATGCCGTTCGGCGGGGTGAAGGCGAGCGGTTATGGGCGGTTTGGCGGGCAAGCGGGGATCGCGGAGTTTACCGAGCTGCGGTGGATCAGTATCGAGACCAAGCCGGGGCAGTTTCCGATTTGAGCAAGCGGCCGTTTTTCTGAAGACAAGCCACGCCAAAAGACGTCTGATTCCCGTAGGACGTTGCCGGTGGGACGCCCTTAGCCCAGCGTAAATAAAAGTTTTTTTGGTTCTTTTTTTTCAAAAAAAGAACCGCTTACTTTTCTTCTTGGGGAGCGAAACGATGGCTGATTATACAGGCCGCTGGTCTTGCGTGCTGGTTGAGGTTGATGATGGTATTGCCTGGGTGACTTTGAACAGGCCAGCCAAGCGTAATGCGATGAGTCCGACGCTGAACCGGGAGATGGTGGAGGTCTTGCACACGCTGGAGCAGGATGCGGATGCCAAGGTGCTGGTGATTACCGGGGCGGGGGATAGCTGGACCGCGGGGATGGATCTTAAGGAATATTTCCGCGAGGTTGATGGCGGTTCGGATGTCAACCAGGAGAAGATCAGGCGTGAGGCGTCCGAGTGGCAGTGGCGGCTGCTGCGGATGTATTACAAACCCACCATCGCGATGGTGAATGGCTGGTGCTTTGGCGGCGGGTTCTCACCGCTGGTGGCGTGCGATCTGGCGATTGCGGCGGAGGGGGCGACCTTTGGGCTATCCGAGATCAATTGGGGGATTCCGCCGGGCAATCTGGTGAGCAAGGCGATGGCTGACACGGTGGGGCATCGTGCGGCGCTGTACTACATCATGACCGGCGAGACGTTTAACGGCGTGAGGGCGGCCGAGATGGGGCTGGTGAACAAGGCCGTGCCACTTTCGGAATTGCGTGCCGAGACCGAGAAGCTGGCACGGGTGCTGATGGAGAAGAATCCGACGGTGATGCGGGCGGCGAAGACCGGGTTCAAGCGCTGCCGGGAGCTCGATTGGGAGCAGAACGAGGATTACCTCTACGCCAAGCTGGACCAGGCGCAGCTGCGCGACCAGGAGAAGGGGCGCGAGCAGGGGCTGAAGCAGTTTTTGGATGATAAGACGATCAAGCCTGGGTTGCAGACCTATAAGCGCGAGGTTTGAGCGGAAGAGGGTGGGTTACCTGCGTTAACCCAACCTACGAGTCCGGGATGGTTGAGCGGCTGAGGCCTGAAGGGACTCAAACGTTTTTTGCGCGCTTTTTTTCAAAAAAGCGCTGCTCGCCTTGCTTGCCTTCGCTGGGCTGAATCTGGCGCTGATTTGGCAATGTGACAGGATTGTGCTATGCAATGTGCGGAACGCAGGACACAATTCTTTATGATATCAATGGTTTACCTTGAGGCCGCCGAGTTAGTCGCGGCTTTGCGCCTGTTTGATCTGAGCTGACATGAGCGACACCACGGACGAGCCGCGCGGGCCGGAAGACGGCGCGCCGCGGGGGATGGAGCCGGTCTCCATCGAGCAGGAGATGCGCAAATCCTATCTGGATTATGCGATGTCGGTGATTGTGAGCCGGGCGCTACCGGATGCGCGGGACGGGTTGAAGCCGGTGCACCGGCGGATTCTCTACGCGATGAACGAGGCGAACAACACGCCGGACAAGCCCTATCGCAAATCCGCCCGCATGACCGGCGATGTGCTCGGTAAATACCATCCGCATGGCGACCAGGCGGTCTATCTAGCCGGGGTCCGCCTCGCGCAGGATTTTTCCATGCGGCTGCCGCTGATCGACGGGCAGGGGAATTTCGGCTCGATTGACGGCGATAATCCCGCTGCCTCGCGCTACACGGAAATGCGCCTGGCCCCGCCGGCGATGCTGCTGCTGGCGGATATCGACAAGGACACGGTCGATTTTCAGCCGAATTATGATGAGAGCGAGCAGGAACCGACGGTGCTGCCGGCCTCGTTCCCGAACCTGTTGATCAATGGCTCGAACGGCATTGCGGTGGGTATGGCGACCAATATTCCGCCGCATAACCCGACAGAGATTCTGGACGCGGCGCTGGCGCTGATCGAGGACCCGGCGATTGCGCTGGATGAGCTGATGAAGATTGTGCCGGGGCCGGATTTTCCGACGGCGGGGATTATTCTGGGGCGCTCTGGCATCCGCCAAGCGTTCGAGACCGGGCGCGGCTCGATCACCATTCGGGCGCGTGCGGGCATCGAGCAGATCCGGAAAGACCGCGATGCGATTGTGGTGACGGAAATTCCGTACCAAGTGAATAAGAGCACGCTGCTGGAGCGGATTGCCGAGCTGGTGCGGGCCAAGGAGATCGAGGGCATCGCGGATTTGCGCGATGAGAGCGACCGCGAGGGCATGCGGATCGTGATCGAGCTCAAGCGCGACGCGACGGGGGAGGTGGTGCTGAACCAGCTCTACCGCTTCACCAATCTGCAGACCAGTTTTGGCATTAACATGCTGGCGCTGGATAAGGGCCGGCCGCGGCAGATGGGGCTGAAGGAGCTGCTGAACTGCTTCCTGGAATTCCGCGAAGAGGTGATTCTGCGGCGCGCGCGGTTTGAGCTGAACAAGGCGCGCGACCGGGCGCATCTGCTGATCGGGCTTGCCACCGCGGTAGCCAATATTGACGAGGTGATCAGGATCATTCGCGGCAGCCCGGATTCCAACGCGGCGCGGGTGGCGCTGATGGGGCGGGACTGGCCGGCCGAGGATGTGGCCCCCCTGCTGGCGCTGATTGATGACGCCGGCAACACGATTGCGGCCGATAACACGATGCGGCTGACGGACGCGCAGGCGCGCGGGATTTTGGAGCTGCGTTTGGCGCGGCTGACCGGGCTGGAGCGCGAGAAAATCCAGGCCGAGCTGGTGGAGGTGGCGGAGCGGATCCGCGAGCTGCTGGAGATCATCGGCTCGCGCATCCGTCGTTTGGAGGTGATGCGCGAGGACCTGCTGGCGGCGCGCGTGAAAATCGCCAGCGTGCGGAAATCCACGATCGAGGACCTGGATACCGACCAGGATGACGAATCGCTGATCGAGCCCGGGCAGATGGTGGTGACGCTGACGCGCGACGGGTTCATCAAGCGCACCTCGCTCGAGACGTTCCGGGCGCAGAACCGCGGCGGGCGCGGGCGCTCCGCGACCTCGACCCGGGGTGATGACGTGGTGACGCGCAGTTTTAATGCGCATACGCACCAATTCGTGCTGTTCTTCTCCTCCGGCGGCAAGGCGTTCCGCGAGAAGGTGTGGCGGTTGCCGGAGGCGACCACCACCGCCAAGGGGCGGGCGCTGGTGAATTTGCTGCCTGAGCTGGGCGGCGATGAGATCACCACCGTGCTGCCGCTGCCGCAGGATGAGGCGCTGTGGGAAAACCTGCATCTGGTGTTCGCGACCGCGAGCGGGGGCGTGCGGCGCAACAAGCTCTCGGACTTCAAGAATGTGCGGGCGGCCGGGCTGATCGCCATGAAGCTCGATGAAGGCGACCGGCTGATCGGCGTTGCGACCTGCCGGGAGGGGGATGACGTGTTCCTCGCGACCCGGCTTGGGCGCTGCATCCGGTTCCAGATTACCGATGATAATCTGCGCGTGTTCTCGGGCCGGGATTCCGCCGGGGTGCGCGGGATTAAGCTGGGCGCCGGGGATGAGGTGATGAGCCTATCGGTGCTGCGGCATGTGGAAGCGACGGCCGATGAGCGGGCGGCGTATCTGAAATACGCCTCCGAGAAACGGCGCAATGCGGCGGGCAATGGCGAGGATGAGCCGGAGGCGGCCGAGGCCGACGAGGCGGTGGCCGATATCGCGCTCTCCGAGGCGCGCATCCGCGAGCTTGAGGATGGCGAGGAGATTTTGCTCACCGTGACGGATTCCGGCTTCGGCAAACGCAGCTCCGCCTATGAATACCGGGTGACCGGGCGGGGCGGGCAGGGGATTGCGAATATCACGCTAAACCCGCGCCGTAACGGCAATGCGGTGGCCGCGAGCTTCCAGGTGCGCGAGGGCGATGACGTGATGCTGGTGACCGATGGCGGGCGGCTGATCCGCGTGCCGGTGGACCAGGTGCGCATCACCGGCCGCTCGGTGATGGGGGTGACGATCTTCCGGCTGGATGAGGATGAGCGGGTGACCAGCGTGTTCCCCGTGCTGGAACAGGAATCGGTTGAGGAGTCGGGGGAGGAAGCCGGCAATGAGTGAGACGCGGATCGGGCTGTATCCGGGGACGTTTGATCCGATCACCAATGGACATGTTGATATCATCTGCCGGGCGGCCAAGCTGGTGGACCGGCTGGTGATCGGCGTTGCGATGAATGCCGGCAAGGGGCCGATTTTCAGCATCGAGGAGCGGGCCGAGCTGGTGCGCGCCGAGATGGCGCCGATTATGGCGAAGACCGGCACCGAGATTGAGGTGCGGCCGTTCGAGAGCCTGCTGATCGCGTTCGCGCGCGAGCTGGGGGCGAAAATGATCGTGCGGGGGTTACGCGCGGTCTCCGACTTCGACTACGAATTTCAGATGGCGGGGATGAATTACCGGCTGGACCCGGAGATCGAGACCGTGTTCCTGATGGCGAGTGAGCACCACCAGTTTATTTCTTCACGATTTGTGAAGGATATCGCGGCGCTAGGGGGTGATATATCCTCATTCGTGCCCAAGCTCACGCATGAGCGGACATTGGCCAAGCTTAGGAACTGAGACATGCTGACACGCCGTTTCTTCAACGCCGCGGCCGCGGCAACCACACTGATGACTGGAAATTTGATGAGCGAAGACGCCGCCGCCGACACCACCCCCACCCCCACCTCCAACACGCTGCTGATGGAGCTGAAATACGGCATGGTGACCATTGAGCTGCGCCCCGATTTGGCGCCGCAGGCGGCCGAGCGGATGCGCGTGCTGACCGCGCAGGGGTTTTATGACGGTTGCAAGTTCTTTCGCGTGATCCCGGGGTTTGTGGCGCAGACGGGCGACCCGACCAATACCGGCATGAACGGCTCCAGCCTGCCGAACCTGCCGGCGGAATTCACCAATGATGCGAGCTTTCTGACCGGTGCCGTGGGCATGGCCCGCACCAACGACCCGAACTCGGCGAATAGCCAGTTTTATATCTGCCTGGCCCCCGCGACCTTCCTGGACGGCAATTACACGCTGGTGGGGCAGGTGACGGCGGGCATGGCGGCGGTTGAGAAGATCAAGCCCGGAGTCGGGCAGAGCGGCTCGGTCACCGACCCGGATTCGATCATAAAGATGACGCTGGGCAGCTGATCGCGGCCCAGCTATTGACGGGGCATGGGTAAATCTGGTTCACCCGCGCCCATGTGAGAGCCTGTAGCTCAGTGGTAGAGCATTCGACTTTTAATCGAATGGCCGTGGGTTCGACCCCCACCGGGCTCACCATTTTTCTTCGGTAGGCAAGCGGTCGCTTTTTTGTAAATTTCCCAGCGACCCGATTCAGACTTGCGCGCGCAAGCCGCCCCGTCATCGGGGCGCAAAGCGGCGCCAAAAATTTTTTTAGATTCGGATGACATTCTGTGGAATCGCTTTGCGATCCCACGGAATGTCTGAACCCGCCTCTAAAATATATCTGGAGGCGACTTCTACCAACGGTCATAAATGATGACCGTTGGTAGAAGTCTGTTTTTTTGCGCGTTGCCTCCCCCCACCAGCCCCACGCGCGCTCTAGCCCTGATCGGCCATTGCTAGATGGGCGATGTAGCCTGAGCGGGTTTCGCCGTGGGCTTTGGCTGATGCGTCCAGCCGCAGGAGCACGCGGCGGGGCAGGATGATATTGACGCGTTCTGAGGTGGTATCGAGTGCGGCGGGGTTGATGTTGACGACGCCGAAGGACCAGTTCCCGTAGTGCGGGTTGGACCGGATGGTTTCCAGCGAGGAGGGGGGCGGGACGGGGGCGCCGGCGTCCAGTGTGGCCTCGATCCAGGCGATGGCGGCTTGCTCTGCGTTGGCCAGGGCTTCATCCAGCGTGTCTCCGGCGGAGAAGCAGCCGGGTAAATCCGGGATGACGACGCCGTAGGCGGTGTTATCGGAACCGATTTCGATGGCGATTGGGTAGCGCATTGTTTGATTCCTATATTCCGGCCTGTTTGCGGATTGCGCCTACGAGGCCTTTGCCGAGGTCCTTTTTCGGGTGCGGGACGGTGATGTGACCGGGTTTGGTGGGGTGTTTGAACACGTGGTGTGAGCCGCGCACACGCTCTAGCGTCCAGCCGTCTGCCTCAAGCTGCTTGATCAGCGCGCCGCGTTTCACGTGTGTACCATACACATTGATTGATTTGTGTCAATATGACACGCTATGGTTTTGTTGCGGGGGAATATGGATTGCTTTGCGTCGCGCGAATGCGCGCGTTCGCATCGCGCGATGCTCGCAATGACGGGGTGTTGGGACATCCGAGGCCCAGAGGAATCAAAAGTTTTTTGGTTCTTTTTTTCAAAAAAGAACCGCTTTCTTTCCTAATACCCTAGCGCGCAGCCGTCTTTGCGGGGGTCTGAGCCGCCGATGAGGGTGCCGGCCTGGTGGTTGATCTGGATGGCCTGGGCACCGCCGTGGGGGGTTTCGAGCTCGACGAGGTTGTGGCCTTTGGCGGCCAGGGCGGCGCGCAGGCCGGCCGGGATGGCGCGTTCGAGTTGGACGGTGCCGTTCCAGGGGAAGTAGCGCGGCAGGTCGATGGCGGCTTGCGGGTCCAGCCCGTATTGCAGGATGTTGCCGATGACGAAGCTCTGGCCCATCGGCTGGTAGTGCCCGCCCATGACGCCGAACACGAGCTCGGCCTCGGCCCCGTTGGTGGCGATGGCGGGGATGATGGTGTGCATCGGGCGTTTATTGGGGGCGATGGCGTTGGGGTGGCCGGGGGTGAGGGTGAAGCCGAGGCCGCGGTTGTGGAGTATGATGCCGGTGGCGCCGGCGATGATGCCGGAGCCGAAACTCTCGTACAGCGAGTTGATGAAGGAGCATGCATTGCCGGCCGAATCCACCACCGCGAGGTACACCGTGTCCTTATGCGCGGTGCCGGCGGGGGGGAGGGTTGGCAAAGCGTGGTTGTCGTTGATCAGGTTGCGTAGGGTTCCGAGATAGGTCTCGCTGAGGAGGTGTTCGACGGACACCTCTGACTGCGCGGGGTCGGCGAGGAAGGCGTCCCGGTCGCGGTAGGCGAGGCGTGCGGCCTCGATATGGCGGTGGACGCGTAAGGGGTCGAGCGGGCCGCCGGCGCTGGGGGCGAAGCCGTCCATGATGCCCATGATCATCAGGGCGATGAGGCCGGAGCCGTTGGGCGGGCACTCCCACACGTCGCGCCCGGCGAATTTGGTGGTGATGGGGGTGACGAAGCCGGCGGCAGTGAGGCCGGCGGCAAAATCAGCCTCGGTATGCACGCCGCCGCGGGCGCGCAGTTCAGCGACCATGGCGGCGGCGAGCTCGCCCTCATAGAACGCGCGGGCGCCGTGCTGGGCGATTTTGCGCAATGTGGCGGCCAAAGCGGGCTGGCGGAAAATGGTGCCGGGCGCGGGGGCGGCGTTGTTGACGAGCAGGGCGGTGGCGCCGGTCTCGCGCAGCTTGGGCACGGTGGAGGCCCAGTCCCACGCGACGCGGGGGGTAACGACGAAGCCGTGCTCGGCAAAGCCGATGGCGGGCTGCAGAACTTCGTGCAGGCTCTTGCGGCCATGGGCTTTGAGCAGGGTCTCCCAGGCGCTGAGCGCGCCGGGGATGGTGACGGCGTGCGGCGAGGTGTTGGAGAGCGTGGTGACGCCGGCGGCGGCCAAAGCCTCGACACTGGCGCCGGCGGGGGCGCGGCCGGAGCCGTTGAGCGCGATGACGGGTTTGCCCTTGGGTTTGTAGAGGCAAAAACAATCACCGCCGATGCCGGTGGATTGCGGCTCGACCACCGCCAGCACGGCGGCGGCGGTGACGGCGGCGTCCAGCGCGTTGCCGCCGGCGCGCAGCATGTCCAGCGCCGCCAGCGTGGCCTGGGGCATGGAGGTGGCGGCCATGGCGTTGGCGGCGTAGGCGGGGCTGCGGCCGGGGGTGTGGAAGTCGCGGGTCATGGGAGCCTAGTGAGTGAGAGGTAGGGAGGAAGCGGTCGCTTTTTAAAAAAAGCTCCGCAAAAACTTTTGTTTGGCTGGCGTTGTGCGTGTCGGACCGGCGAGGGCAGTTTTATGGAGCCTTGCGGGTTATCGCAAGACGGCGCCGAGGAGGGCGCGGGTTTTGGGGTGCTCAGGCGCGGTGAATAGGGTTTCGGGCGGGGCTTGCTCGATGATGCGCCCATCGGACATCACCACCACGCGGCTGGCGGCCTGGCGGGCGAAACCCATCTCATGCGTGACGATCACCATCGTCATGCCCGATTGCGCGAGGTCGCGCATCACGGCCAGGACCTCGCCGACCATTTCCGGGTCAAGGGCGGAGGTCGGCTCGTCGAACAGCAGGACGGCCGGCTGCATGGCCAGCGCGCGGGCGATGGCGACGCGCTGCTGCTGGCCGCCGGAGAGCTCGGCCGGGTAGGCATCTGCCTTGTCCGGCAGGCCGACGCGGGCGAGCAAAGCGCGGGCTTGCGCCTCGGCCTCGGGCTTCGGCGTGCCGCGCAGCAAACTGGGCGCCAGGCTGATATTGCGCAGCACGGTCATGTTGGCGAACAGATTGAAGCGCTGGAATACCATGCCGACATCGCGGCGCTGGCGGGCGATGTTGGCCTCGCGGTCCGGGACCAGCTTGCCGTTGCTCTGGCGATAGCCGATGAGATGGCCGTTGACCGCGATGCGGCCGTTCTGGATGGTTTCCAGATGGTTGATGCAGCGCAGCAGGGTGGTTTTGCCGGAGCCGGACGGGCCGATCAGCACCACGACCTCACCGCGGCGGACAATGAGGTCCACTCGGTCCAGCACTTTGAGTGGGCCGAACCATTTTTCGATGCCGGTCGCCTCGATCAGCAGATCGTCCGGGGCGGTCAATGCGCGGGCTCAAGCGCTAGAGCGCGTGGGGTTTTGCGGGTGAGGGCCAAACGGCGCTCGGCCCAGGCCATGAACAGGTTCCACAGGCTGGTGAGCAGCAGGAAGTAGAGGCCGAGGACCGAATAGAGCTCGAAAGTGCGGAAGGTGGCGGAGTTGATGGTCTCGGTCACCAGCAGCATCTCGGACACGCCGATGACGCTGACCAGCGTGGTGTTTTTCAGCATGATGTTGAACTGGTTGCCGATGGGCAGGAGGATGATGCGCAGAGCCTGCGGGAGTACGACGTGGCGCAGCATGAGGATGGGCGGCATGCCGAGCGCTTTCGCGGCCTCTGACTGGCCTTTATCGACCGCCGAGATGCCGGCGCGGAAGATCTCGGCCATGTACGCGGCCTCGTTGATCGCGAGCGCCAGGATGCCGGCCTGCACGTTGCCGGGGAAGGTGACGGGGCCGATTGTGATGTCGTTAAAGCGTAAGATGTTGGCGGCGGCGAGGGCGGTGTAGATGAAGACGATTTGGACCAGCAAGGGCGTGCCGCGGATGATCCAGATATAAGACGCGGCGGCGTATTTGAGCGGCGCGCGGGGGGAGAGCCGGGCGAAGGCGATGAGCAGGCCGAGCAGGGAGCCGAGGATTTGCGCGGAGACGGCCATGAACACGGTGAGGCCGAGGCCGGTGAGGAAGGCCCCGCTGGGGGTGAGTAATTGCGCCCAGAAATATGACCAGTCGAAATTCATCTTGCAGCTCGCCGTGCGAGGCCGCCATGAAGGCTGGCGCCTTTATGACGGATGGGGCGCCTGGGGGCGGGCGCCACGCTTATTTCTGCGGCAGCATGTCGGCGGTCAGGTTCCATTTTTTGTAGATCGACGCGTAGGTGCCGTCCGCCATCAGGCTGTGCAGCGCGGTGGTGAGGGCGGCTTTGAGGCCGGGGGTGGTTTTGGCGACGCCGATGCCGGTGAGGATTTTGAAGTAGGGCGGGCCGCCGACCTCGAACTGGCTAGGCTGCAGATTCGCGTAGTAGAGCGCGGTTTCATACGCCACACCGTAGGCGGCGACCTGGCCGAACTGGACCTGCTGCAGAGCGGGCGTGTTTTCTGGGAACATCACGATGGTGACCGGGGGCTTGCCGGCGGCGGCCAGGGCGACATTGGCTTTTTTCAACAGGTCGGTCGCGGTGGTGCCGGTGACGGTGGCGGCTTTTTCGCCCGACAGAGCCTCAGGCCCCGAGAGTTTGGGGGCGCCGGCTTTGAGGATGAAGCCCTCCTGCGAGTACATATAGGGGATCTCGTCGATCACCTTCAGGCGGGGCGGTTTGATGAAGAGCTGGGAGAGGATCGCGTCACAATGGCCGGCGAGGAGGGCGGGGATGAGGCCGGCGAAGGGGATGTTGATGAATTTGGCTTGCAAGCCGAGCTTGGCGGCGAGGGCATCGCCCAGCTCGATATCAACACCTTCCGGCTGCTGGGCGGGGGAGAAGAACTCCATGGGCGGCAGGTTGACGGCGCTGCAAAAGGTGAGGGTTTTGCTGGCGGTGATGTCCGCCGGCAGGGTTTGGGCGTGGGCGGTGTGCGCGCTGGCGGCGAGCAAAGTGAGGCCCAGGGCGATGGCGGCGCGTTTGCTGGTGGCGGGTTTGCGAAAGAGTTTGTGGCGCATGCGAGGTTCGGGCTCCTGCCAGGCTTGGGGGACACCGGCGGGTGGCCGGGGCGGATGATGGCGGTAGTTATGAAGCGGAACGGGGCGCTGGCAAGGTGGGATTTGGATAAATTATGCTGTCATATTAAGCGTTGAGCAATAAATAGGACACGAATGATTTTATTTTGTCGATGTTTGCATAATAATTGAGTTGCCTTGTCTTCTGTGTGCTATAGATGTTCATTTTTGGAGCTTTCTGGGCTTCTCTCAGGCTCTTATGCTGCTCAATATTAACTATGTATTTGGTCCATAGGAACATTAGCGATGCATTTAGGTACAGATGGAAAAGGACAGAGATACATTGAGTGGGAAATAGCTCCGAGTATTTATAAGCGGGCTTGGGTTCAGTACCGTTCGGGTGATAAAGATTGGGCTGGGACAGGCAGATATTTAAATGTTGTGCGTGTAGAAGCTCCTAATGCTGGCCCGAAAGGCCAGGCAGCAGATTTCCCAATTTATGTGACGCAAGCCCAGATGAGCGACGATCAATTGCTGTCAGCGTTTGTTTATTCGGTATGCGCTGTGACTGCACGACAAAATCCCTGAAGTTCAAACTGACCCACTACCAAAACTTTTGGTTCCCCTGAGCCGGGATTTTGGGGTGGCTTCGGACCAGAAGAATCAAAAAGTTTTTTGCTGCTTTTTTTCAAAAAAGCAGCGCTTGCTTTTGCCTGTTCAGGTGTTCGGGGCGAGGGCGAGGAGGGTTTTGAACTCGGTGACGTGTTCGTAGTCCGGCATAAGGTCGATCAGGGTGGCGTCGCGGGCTGTGGCGGGGTGAAAATAGATTTCGCTGGTGCCGGGGGGGAGGTTTTTGAGCAGGGTTTGCAGGCGAGGCAGCGTCATGTGGCCGGACCAAGTGAGGCCAAAAACGTGGTCATGGGCGGCGAGTGGGCCGGCCTGGGCGCGGAGCAGGCGGGACCAGGCGTAGAGGGCGCGGGCGCCGAGATTTGGGGTCTCGCCGCAGGCGCGCATGGTGGCGGGGGGTTCGGCGGGGATGCGGATGCGGGACAAGCCGAATTCGCGGCCGATGCGGATCATCAGCGCGGCCACGGTGGGGTGCAGGTGCATGTGCTTATGCGCGTCCGCATGGTGCAAGGTGAGCCCGGTGGCGGCGTAGGCGGCGAATTGGGCGCGGATTTCCGCCGCCAATTGGCGCCTTGCGCCGGGCGAGGCAAAATATTTCACGCCGAGGGCGGCCTGGTTTTTGGGAAATTTGCCGTTCGGCAAGGTGATGTCCGGCAATGCGGCGTGGCCGAGGCGCGAATCACCGTCCACCAGCACCAGATGCAGGCCGGTTTTGAGGTTGGGGAGGTTGCGCGCGCGCGCCACAGCGTCCGCCGCGGCGGGGGCGGCGACCATGAGGCTGGCCTGGGTGAGGGCGCCGGCGCGGTGGGCGCGCTCCACCGCCTCGTTGACCGAAAGGGTCAGGCCGAAATCATCGGCGGAGAGGGTGTAGCTGGTAAGTTTCATACATCGTTGAGGCCGGCGCGGGCGGCTTCCCAGGCCCAGGAATCGCGGCACATATCGTTGATGTCGCGGCTGGCGCGCCAGCCGAAAAGTTGTTCGGCGAGGCTTGGGTTGGCGTAGTAGCTGGCGACGTCCCCGGCGCGGCGCGGGGCGAAGTTGAGCGGGATGTGCCGGCCGGTCGCACGCTCAAACGCGCGGACCAGGTCCAGCACTGAAATGCCGATGCCGGTGCCGAGATTGACGGTGACCGAGGTGTCGTTGGCCATGATGTATTCCAGCGCCAGCGCGTGCGCCTCGGCCAGGTCCATGACATGGATATAGTCTCGGACACCGGTGCCGTCCGGCGTGTCATAGTCGTTGCCGAAGACGTTGAGGTGCGGGCGCTGGCCGGCGGCGACCTGGGTGACATAGGGCATCAGGTTATTGGGCACGCCGCGCGGGGTCTCGCCGATCATCGCGGAGGGGTGGGCACCGACCGGGTTGAAATAGCGCAGATTGGCGGCGGCTTGAAGCTTGCCGGTGCGGGCGAGATCGCGGATCAAATCCTCCATCACCAGCTTGGTGCGGCCGTAGATGTTTTGCACGCGGGTGGGGGCGTCCTCCAGGATCGGGGAGCTGTCAGGCTGGCCGTAGACGGTGGCGGAGGAGGAGAACACGATACGGGTGATGCCGCTTGCCTGCATCGCCTGGAACAGGCGGATCGTGCCGGCGATGTTCGTATCGTAATAGAGCAGCGGGTCAGCCTCGCTCTCGCCCACGGCTTTGAGGGCGGCGAAATGGATGACGGCGTCGACCGGGTTGGCATTAAGAGCGGCGGTGACCACCGGGGTGTCGCGGATGTCAGCCTCGATGACCTGGATGTCGGCGCCGGTGAGGCGGCGCAGGCGGTCCGGCACGTCCCGCTCGGCATTGGCGAAATTATCCAGCAACACGACGGAATGGCCGCGGGCGATGAGGGCGGTGGCGGTGTGTGAGGCGATGTAGCCGGCGCCGCCGGTGAGGAGGATGCGGGGCATGGGGCGCTAGAGGAGAGAGGTAAGCGGTCGCTTTTTTAAAAAAAAGCTCCGCAAAAAATTTTTATTAATGGTGGGGCGGTGCATTTGGATTCGGCGACGCCTTGGAGGTGAGGCCGGGAAGATGGATTGCTTCGCTGCGCTCGCAATGACGGGGTGGTGGCGCGCCCCGGACCTAGAGTCATCAAAAGTTTTTTGCTTCTTTTTTTCAAAAAAGAAGCGCTTGCTTGCTTGGGGCAGCTTCATTTGCATCGGTTAGATCCTGGTGATCGACCATTTTATGTGCTGCGGGCCGTCCTGGTGGCAGGGCAGGACGATTTGTTCGGCGCGGCGGGGTTCGGCCTGGCCGAAATAGACGCTTTCCTCGACGGTGATGGGGGCATTTTCGGCGCGCAGGCGGAAGCCAGTGCCTGAGGGGGTGCGCAGCAGGACGGCACCGTTATCCTCCTGCAGGCTGGCGGTGACGGCGGGGTGGAGGTGGAAGCGGATGGTGAAGGGTTGCGGCTGGGCGGCCTCGATCAGGTCTTCGCCGTGCAGTTCCTCGCCGCTGTCGAACAGGCCGAGGCGGCGGTGATGGGTGGCGCCGAACAGGCGGCCCCAGCCGTTATGGTGGGCTTCCACCCAGTGGGCGCCGCCGGCTTCCATGCGTTGGGCATCCACGAGGCTGGGGCGGCGGCCGAGGCCGATTTCGCGGATTTCGGATGAGGAGACGTCCGCGATGGTGAGGCTGGAATGGGCGGCGGTGCTGCGCAAAGCGGGGGCCCAGGCGCCGGCATTGGCAGGGGCGGCGCCGCAATTGGTGATCAGGCGTTCCTTGCCCCAGGAGAATTCGAAGCTGAGTGTGCCGGCATGGGCGAAGCGGTCCAGGCCCGGCGGGGCGGGGATGGCGGCGTCCATAAAGAGCAGAGCTTTGGCGGCGGTGAGGCGGATGAAGCCGCTGGCTGAAAGATTGGCAATGAGCCCGCGGGCTCGGCCAGCCTGGGCGAGCACGAGGTCGATCAGACTAGGGAAGTCCTCCTTCGAGCCGTTGAACAAAGCGAGGCCGCCATCGCCGTGGCGCATGGCGCGCAGGCCGCTGGCGGCGCGCTCGATGGCGGCGAGGAGTTCGGGGGCGGGTTCGGCGCCCGCGGCTTGCAGGAGGGCGCGGATTTCGGTGAGGTCCTGCAGGGCGGCGAGCTGGGCGGCGGGGCTACGCTCGATGTGGCAGCCATCTGGCAGGATCTGGCGGGCGAGCTCGGGTTCCAGGAATTTGAGCACGCGGGGCAAATGGCCGACATGGGCGGGCATGGCGACCGAGGCGGCGGCGAGGCCTTTGAGGGCGGTCAGGGCCCGGCCGTCCAGCAGCTCGGACGGGAGTTGGGCGGAGAGGTTGCGGGCGTCCGCGACCAGGCGGCTCATCAGGGCCTGGCGGAAATCGTCATCGGCGGAGGCGGCGAAGAAATCGTAATGGCCGAGCCAGGCGGCGAGGCGGGCGCCGGTGATGTCGGGTCCCGTGGCGGCGGGGTCGAGCCCGGCGGTGTCCATATAGTCCAGCACAAGGGTGCGGGCGCGGGTGCGGGCGGCGTCAGTCCCCAGGGCGCGCAGGTCGCGCAGCCAGACGAAGCTGTGCAGATGGGCGCGCATCATCGGCGAGGCGCTGACCGCGTGGAAGATATCTGGCGTGATGGCTAGGACGGCGCCGGAGACTTCCAGCTCGCCTTTGACCAAGCGGGCGCCGCGTGAGGGGTCGCCCGGCCAGGGGTCGCGCAGTGAGGTGGCTGGTGCGTCCGGCGCGTTGTTGCTGCGCAGGTTTTGCAGGCGGGCGAGAAAGGCGCGGGAGGTGCGGCCGAGGCCGCCGGGCGGGGTCATCCGGTGGCCGGGCCGGCGATGGCGGCGATGGCGGCGGCGTAGTCCGGGGCGGCGAAGATGGCGGTGCCGGCGATGAGGCAGGTGGCGCCCGCGGCGCGCGCGGCGGGAGCGGTTACTGGAGTGATGCCGCCGTCGATCTGCAAGATGATGGGTCGGCCAGATGAGTCGATCATTTGGCGCAGGGCGGCGATTTTGGGGAGTTGGGAGGCGATGAAGGATTGGCCGCCGAAGCCGGGGTTCACGGTCATCACCATGATGATGTCGATGAGGTCCAGCACGTAGGTGATGGCCTCGATGGGGGTGGCGGGGTTGAGGACGACGCCGGCTTTTTTGCCGAGAGCGCGGATGGATTGGAGGGTGCGGTGCAGATGCGGACCGGATTCCGGGTGGACGCTGATGTGGTCCGCCCCGGCCTCGGCGAAGGCGGTGATGTAGGGGTCGGCCGGGGCGATCATCAGATGCACGTCCATCGGCATGTTGGTGTGGCGTTTGAGGGCTTTGATGACGAGCGGGCCGAAGCTGATATTGGGGACGAAGTGGCCGTCCATCACGTCCATATGCAGCCAGTCAGCGCCGGCGGCTTCGACGGCGCGGGTTTCCTCGGCCAGGCGGGCGAAATCAGCGGCGAGCAGGCTGGGGGCGATGAGAGGACGGGTCATGGGATGATGTTGTAGCGAAGCGCGCTGGTTTTTAACAAGCGGCGCGGGCGGTGGTGCGGCTGGGTGCCTTAGTTATAGAAGTTTTTTGCGGAGCTTGGCGTCCCGATGACGAAGCGGCGAAGCCGCGCAGTCTGAATCGGGCCGCCGGATGAGCTCAAAAAAGCGACCGCTTGCTTGGGTTTTTGCGCTGACCATTCCGGCTGCGTTTTGCCGGTTGACCGGGGTCAGCGGGCGGGCAAGTTTGCAGTATGTTCCAGTTTTTTGAGCAGATTTTGAAGCCGACGGCGCCGCCGCCGGCTGAGGCGCCGCCGACGATTGACGCCAAGCGGGCGCTGACTCGATTTTACTGGCATTTTGTGCGGCAGACGCCTGGGTTGGTGGCGGCGTTGTTCGTGACCGGGCTGGTGGTGGCGCTGTTTGATACGATGATCCCGGTGTTCATTGGCCGGGTGGCGGCGATGGTGGCGGCGGAGACGCCGGCACGGATTTTTGCCGATGAAGGGCGCCAATTGCTGCTGATGGCGGCGGCATTGCTGGTGCTGCGGCCTTTGGCCCTGCTGGCGCAGTATTTGGTGACCAACCAGGCGATGGCGCCGGGGATGACCAATTTGATCCGCTGGCAGAGCCATTTCCATGTGGTGCGGCAGAGCTGGAGTTTTTTCCAGAATGATTTTGCCGGGCGGATCGCCAACCGGGTGATGCAGGTGGGGCCGGGTTTGCGCGAGAGCGTGGTGCAGACCACCAACGCAGTCTGGTATATTCTGGTGTATGGCGGCACGGCGATCGTGCTGCTGGCGCGGGTGGATGCGCTACTGGCGGTGCCGATTGCGCTGTGGTTCGTGAGCTATGCGGTGTTTTTGCGGGTGTTTGTGCCCCGGATGCGCGAACGCTCGCGGCATATGTCAGAGGTGCGCTCCAACCTCACCGGCCGGGTGGTGGACAGCTATACCAATATTTTGACGGTGAAGCTGTTTGCCCGGGCGCGCGAAGAGGATGCGTTTGTGCGTGAGGCGGTGGATGAGCATACCCATACGTTCCAGCTTCAGTTGCGGCTGATTACGCTGTGGAGCCTGACGCTGGCGGTGATGAACGCGCTGATGCTGGTGGGCACCGCGGGGGTGGCGATTTTTGCGTGGCGGGCGGGGCGGGTGCCGCTCGGCGTGGTGGCGACGGCGCTGCCGCTGGCCTGGCAGATTTCCAACATCGCGGGCTGGGTGGCGCAGAACGTGACGGCGATTTTTGAGAATGTGGGGGTGGTGCAGGACGGCATGCGCTCGATTGCGGTGCCGCGGCAGATGGCGGATGCGCCGGATGCGAACGAGCTGCGCCTGGGGGCGGGGGCGATACGGTTTGAGCATGTGGCGTTTGATTACGGTCGGACCCGGCGCGAGGGCGAGCCGGGCGGGGTGTTGCGCGGGCTGGACCTTGATATTGCGGCTGGCGAGCGGATTGGGCTGATTGGGCGCTCGGGTGCTGGCAAATCCACGCTGGTAAATTTGTTGCTGAAATTCCATGAGCCGCGCAGCGGGCGGATTTTGATCGATGGGCAGGATATTGCGGGGGTGACACAAGAAAGCCTGCGAGCGGAGATCGGGATGGTGACGCAGGATACCTCTTTGTTGCACCGCTCGATCCGGGATAATCTGCGTTATGGGCGGCCAGGGGCGAGCGAGGCGGAGATTGTGGACGCGGCGGCGCAGGCGCACGCGCTGGAATTTATCGAGCAGCTGGAAGACTGGCATGGGCGGCGCGGGTTTGACGCGCATGTGGGCGAGCGGGGGGTGAAGCTTTCCGGCGGGCAGCGGCAGCGGATTGCGATTGCCCGGGTGATTTTGAAGAACGCGCCGATTTTGGTGCTGGATGAGGCGACGAGCGCGCTCGATTCCGAGGTGGAGGCGGCGATTCAGGAGCAACTGGATGATTTGATGCAGGGGCGGACGGTGATTGCGATTGCGCATAGGCTCTCCACGATCGCGCGGATGGATAGGCTGGCGATTATCGAGGCGGGGCGGATTATCGAGCATGGCACTCATGCAGCGCTGCTGGCGCAGGACGGGGTTTATGCCGGGCTGTGGCGCCGTCAATCCGGTGGGTTTTTGGCGGAGCGGGTGGGGTAGGGTGATTTAGCAGCAGGGGACGGTTTGGCGCTGAAGGTGGTGCCAACGGTTAAGGCAAATGAAACCTTAGCTCCTTAAAATTGACAGGGTCTGGCTGTTGGCGATTCAGCCCAGGCCGGGTGCGGTCTGTTTGAATACATGGAGCAGATTTTTGAAACACCTCAAGATCAGTCGTAAATTATTGTTTGCGTTTTCCGTGATTATTGCCGTTGTGCTGGCGATGTCTGGCGCGGTTTATGCGGGATTATCTTCTGTGCAATCCGCAACTACGGCCAATGAGACGAGCCATGCCATTCTGGCGGCGGCGGATGATGCGCTCTCGGCGCTGGTGGAGAACCAGAACGCTGTGCGTGGCTATGTGGCGACCGGGGATGCGAGTTTTCTGCCGCGTATCGCAGGATATCAGAAAGAGTTTGATGCGGCGGTCAGCCGGTTGGCGACACTCGATACGGCGCCCGACGCGGTGGCCGCGATTGCGGCGTTACAGTCTGAAGCTGCCAGCATCAGCGACCAGCAAAGCCAGGTGATTGCGATGGCGCAGAACCCGGCGACGGCGGCACAGGCGCGCGCGGCGTTGCTGACGACCGGGCGGCTGACCAAGGCGCGCGCGACGATAAAGGCGATTGCCGCGCCGCAACTGGTGCTGGTTGCCAGCCGTGGGGCGGCGCAAAGCCAGGCGACGGAGATGGCCGGATGGACGCTGGCGGGGGGCTGCGTGCTCAGCGTGCTCGCAGCTTTGGCGATGGGGTGGCTGCTGGCGCGCTCGATCGGCGGCCCCGTCACGTCGATGACGGCGGCAATGACCCGTCTGGCCGAAGGTGATACCAGCATCACGATCCCCGCCGCCGGCCGGCGGGATGAGGTGGGCCAGATGGCGGACGCGGTACAAGCTTTTAAAGACGCGGCGATCGAAAAGCGACGCCTGGAAGCCGAAGCGGCGGCGCAGCGTGAGCTTGCAGAGGCGGAACGCCGGCACCAGCAAGCGGAGCGCGAAGCGGCGGCACGGTTGCAGGAAGCGGTGGTGGAAGCCCTTGCCACGGGGCTGGACCGGCTCTCAGGCGGTAATTTGATCTACCGGCTGCACGCGCCGTTTAGCGCCGAATATGAAAAGCTGCGGGATGATTTCAACAAGACAATGGAGTGGTTGCAACAGACCATCAGCGCGATTGCCGCCAATGCCCTGGCTGTGCGCTCTGGCTCCGGGGAGATCAACCAGGCGGCGGATGATCTGGCACGGCGCTCCGAACAGACCGCGGCATCGCTGGAGCAGACCGCCGCGGCGCTGGATCAAATTACCACGACGGTGCGCAAGAGCGCGCTGAGCGCGCAGGATGCGCGGAATGCGGTGCTGGCGGCGAAATCCGGCGCGGAGACCTCCGGCGTGGTGGTGCAGAACACGGTGCAGGCGATGGGTGAGATCGAGAGCTCGTCCCGCGAGATTGCAAAAATCATCGGTGTTATCGACGAGATTGCGTTTCAGACCAATTTGCTGGCACTGAACGCGGGCGTGGAGGCGGCGCGTGCGGGGGATGCCGGGCGGGGTTTTGCGGTGGTGGCGACCGAGGTGCGGGCGCTGGCGCAGCGCTCCGCGGATGCGGCCAAAGAGATCAAAGGGTTGATCACCACCTCTGGCGCGCAGGTGCAGACCGGCGTGAAGCTGGTGCATGATACCGGCCGCGCGCTGCAGGAGATTGTACTGCAGGTCAACCAACTGAATGGCTTGGTGGGGGAAATAGCGTCAGCCGCGGACCAGCAGGCGACGGCGCTGGGCGAGGTGAATAGTGCGGTGAACCAAATGGACCAGGCGACGCAGCAGAACGCGGCGATGGTTGAACAGACAACGGCGGCAAGCCATGGCCTGACGGCTGAGGCGGACGAGCTGGCGAAGCTGGTTTCGCAATTCGAGATCGGTGGTGCTTCCGCGGTGCCGGAGCGAGAGGTACGCAGGGCAAATGCTGGGAATGCGGCGCGGGGCGCAGGCAGGGCCAGGGTGGCTGCAGGGGAGGCAGTTTTGCAGTGAATTTCGTGCTGGTTACGTGTTTCTGCACGCCGCCCTTTGTGGGCCAGAGGGCGGGGGCAGTGCCGATGTTGCTGTAGTTTCCCCGAAGCTATCCGCCTTAGGGTTTAGGTTGAGCAGCTTAGGCCATGCACCGTGACCCTTAAAGTTAGATATGCGTACCCAAGTTTATCCTAAATTGGATATTTTTGGTTGATCTTTTTGGTGATGGCGACGGCAAAGGCCTCCGAACAAAAACGCTGTCAGTTATTATCGAAAGACGCGTCCTGTGGTGCCAAAGACTTCATAAGATCGAACATACGCTTGCGCATTGTCGGGTCAGTAATGCGGTAATACGCACGGACAAGCTCAAGCGTCTCCCGCTTGGTGAGGTGGTCATCAACGCCCACCGCGAAAGGCTCCTGGGACTCTGAGAAGCCGTACATCCGACCCCGCGGGCCTGACACTGGCCCTTCGCTCATACCCTCTGGCATATCCTCAAAAAAATAGCTGATCGGGATGTCGAGCACACGGGAAATGTCGAATAGTCGCGAAGCACCGACCCTGTTAACGCCCCGCTCATATTTTTGAACCTGCTGGAACGTCAGCCCAAGGGCGTCGCCCAAGCGTTCCTGTGACATGCCTAGTAACGTCCGACGGAGGCGGATGCGGGATCCGACATGAATATCTATGGGGCTGGGACGGCTTTCACGGTCCGGTTTATCAGCACTGTCTTCAGCCATGAAACTCAAAATCCTCGACAAAACGCAGCAGTTCTAGATAACACCAACACGACAGACTTGTCTCTCGGAGTGACGGCGCCAAGCCAAAGTTATGAATCATAATTTCAAGCAATACACAAACCTAAGCGTGTCTAAGTCTGTTACCAGAGGTGAACAAGGTTAGCAAGAACAAAATTACATAAATTGTGTTATTAAATAGACAAAAATAAATATATTCAATAAAATTTATTTTAGCCCTGCTATTAAATGACCGATCCGAGGATAATTGAGGAAGCTGCCAAAAGCATTGGCGCCCATAGGCCTAACCTAGAGTAGAAAGTCTTGGGTAGATTTCCAGGTAGATTTATCACCAAAACCCCTTGAGTGTTGAGTGGAAGAGCGGCTTTTACCCCTCCAAATGCATCAAATTCTGCGGAAATACCAGAATTTGCATCTCTAATGAGAGGGAGGCCCTCTTCGACGGCACGTAGTCTTGCATCGGCAAAGTGTTGTCGTGGTCCGCTGGAGTCGCCAAACCAGGCGTCGTCGGTAATGTTCAACAGCCATGATGGCCGGTCTGCCTCGTCGACAACTTGACCGGTAAATATATCTTCGTAGCAGATCAGCGGACCAAAAGGTGGAAACCCGGAAACATGGATTGTAGCCGGTCCAGGGCCTGGCGTGAAGCCATCTCCCAGGACATCGGGGGTGATTTTCACAGGAATCCATTTTGGCATGTATTCGCCGAAAGGTACCAATTTCCATTTATCATAAACCGCGATGGCGGGTAGTGGCCCGGCTGTTACGACCAGGGAATTTCTGAAATCTGTATTGCTGACCATGCGCAATGAACCAGCCAGGATTGGTGCCGTTCCGGTAACACTGGCCAACTGGTCACGTGCGACAACATCACTGTCTAATAGCCACGGGCTTGCCGCCTCGGGCCAGACAACAGCCGTCGCGCCAGCCGCCAGTCCTGCGTGGCTCATTGCCAAGAGCTGCTGCCAGCGTGCCATTCTGGACGCCTGGTCAAAGAGGCCTGGGACTGGGAAATTCGGTTGCACGATTGCGATGTTAATGTTGGTCGGCGAGACCGTTGTCTGTAACCGCGCAATTCCGAATGTTGCCCACACTAAAAGTGATGCCAGGAGAGCCATAAGGCCGCGCCGCCCGAATAATGGCAAGCCGGCCAGGAGAATGGTGAAAAAGGTCAGCCCATGGACACCGAAAATGCTGGCCGGCTGAATGAATATTGTTCCAAGCACGCCTGGAATCGTCCAATCAGTACCCCAAAGATTCCATGGAAAACCAGAGAACGCGAATTGTTGGACGAGGTTTGAGATGATCCAGGCCCCGGCAAAGATGAATAGCCGGCCAGCGCCCGGCTTGGCATAAGAAGCAGCGAGCGCCGGGATAATCGAGTAAAAGGCGACCGCTGCCGCGAGCAGCGGGGCGGCAATGGGGAGCAGCCACCAAAACGTTGCGGCTTCCGTCAAAATTGGCTCGGTGATCCAGTACAGGCCGCCGAGATTGAGCCCGAAGCCAAAAATCCAACCGATGAAAGCGACCTGTTTCTTGTTGGGCGCGCTTTCGATCAAGTTGAGAAATCCTGGAATACTGAAGAGCAGGATCGGCAATAGATAGACGGGCGGAAGAGCAAGTGCGGATGCTGCGCCCCACAGAAAGGCCCGCATTTTCGGGTGTGCGGCGAGACATTTGTTTATATTGGTCAGAAGGCGGAGCCTCTGGCGCGGTCGGATGTCGCCAGCGTCAAGCATGAGGGAGATCAAATTGCTGCGCCACTTCACCAAAGCTGGCTGCATTGCGGTGGCCGGTGGCTGCCTGGGTGCCATCCTGTTGACGAATTAATTGGCATGTTCTGAGGCCAGCTTTTGCGGCGGCATCCAACTCTGCGCCAATATCTGAGAGAAACAGCACCTCGCCAGGTGGCGCGTTGATGCCGCGGCAAATCAGATGATAGCTCTCGGATTCGCGTTTTGGTCCGACATTTGTATCGAAAAAACCTTGAAATAGCGGGCACAGGTCGCCGTCGCCGGTGTGGCCAAAGAGTAACTTCTGTGCGGCGACAGAACCTGACGAATAGACATATAGCCTCAATCCGGCGCGCGACCAGCGCCGGAGGTTGGGAGCAACATCAGGGTAAACGTCGGAGACAATATTACCGTCGTGATAGCCTTGGTCCCAGATGAGGCCTTGGATGGTCTTCAGGGCGGTAATCTTTTCGTCGCGATCCATCCAACCTTGCAAGGTTGCAAGCCGTGGCTCGGCAACCTGCTCCAGGCAAGGATGCTGACTATGCCGCGCCAGGAACCCTGCCAAATGTCGCCGTGCATAGGGGAAGAGTACCTCTTGGACGAAGGCAATAGGTGTTGTCGTGCCCTCGATGTCCGTGAGGATAACGCTGGGAGGCAGGCTCAAGTGACAGGAAAGCGCGCTGATATTTGGTCGCCTGTAAAGTGCGCAACCCAGCCTGATGTATCGGTGAACACCCGCAATGCCGTGAAGCTCGGCCGATCTCCGGCGTCGAACCAATGTTTGGTGTTGGCGGGAACCGAAATGAGGTCGCCAGCCTCACACAGCGCATCATAGACGCGGCCACCGACGTGCATCACGAAATGCCCTGAGCCATCGACGAAGAAGCGAATTTCATCCTCAGTATGGATGTGCTCGGAGAGGAATTTTTCTCGTAATGCCGGAGCGGCGGGGTTATCTGGCGTAAGCTTGATGACGTCCGCTGAACCAGCGCCCTTTGCCCCCATTAATTGGTCGAGGTAGGGGCGATAGGCCTCCAAGATGGCCTCTGGAGCTGCGTCAGCCGCGAGTGATACCGGGCTGCTCCAGCGGTCGAACTCGACGCCGATCTCCGACAGTGATTCGGCGATGACCCGCGCATCCTCAGAAACCAACAGCGGAGCGGCGGGCGAGTTTTCGTCATAGATCGTCAAACGGCTCATTTCAGGCGTCTCCTCTCCAACTCGCAGCTCAACAAAAATTCCAAAGCTTCGAGACGCCAAAATGCGTGCTCGACATTGGAGCCCCAGGCATAAACGCCGTGGCCAGCAATGACATAGCCGATTGGCGGATCGCTGCGCAAAAAAGGTTCAATGAATTCAGCCAAGCGGGAGATATTTTGGTCGTTCTCGTAGACCGGCAACACGACATCAAGCTCATGGGTCGCAAAACCGAAGGCTTTCAGCATCTCATAGTTCGAGAAGGTGATGCCGCCCTGTATTGAGAGGACGGTCGCCGCAATAGAATGGCCGTGCAACACCGCGCCAATGGGCGGGAAGAGGCGATAAAGTTGACAATGCAACAGGGTCTCGGCGCTTGGGCGCTGCGCCGGGTCGAGTGCGGCACCATCGAGGTTAACGGCCAGAATGTCGGCCTCTGACAAATAGCCTTTATGAACGCCACTGCGGGTTATGGCGATTGTCGAATCGTCGAGCCGCGCAGACAAATTTCCGGCCGATCCAGGGACCCATCGGCGTTGATCCATCCGCTGGCCAATCGCGGCCAGCGATTTTGCCACGTCCGCAGGGACCATTTCAGCCTTGGTTGATGGTGGTTTTGCTCGTCTCGGGGAGAGGCGCGCCCAAAGATCCAGGGGCGCTCATGGCGGCGTCCTTGGTCTTTTGGTCATCGTCATCGGCGATGTTCTGCTTAAAGGACTTCACACCTTTGCCGAGCTCGCCCATGAGATTGCCCACGCGGTTGGTACCAAACAGCACCATGATGACCACCAGGACGATCAGCCAGTGCCAAATGCTCAATCCACCCATTTTAGCTCTCCAACCCCTAATAAATTTTCAAACCTAGTTTACGCCGGTTGGGGGGGAAAGCCAAATCGCCCGATAACAGCGGACGCTGGAGGTTGTTTGATATTGCCTCTTAATGTGACTCATGGTTGAAAATAATTAATAAATAGCGGCTTTGGGGTAAATGTATCGCCTGCTCATCCATGCAGCCGTGTGTATTTCCTATTTGAGCGCGAGCTTGCTGTTTTTTGCGCCGCCGCACCATTGGTCTGGCTTAAGTTTCTTTGGGTACGGCCAGGATCCGCTCAGTTTTATTTGGTTTTTGAACTGGTGGCCCTACGCGCTGACCCATCATTTACCGCTTCTTACAACGCGATATGTCGATTACCCGGCCGGCAGCGACTTGGTTTGGAAGACCAGCGTTCCGGCGCTTGGCTTGTTGTTGGCGCCTCTGACGCTGAGGGTGGGCGCGGTAGCCGTTTTCAACGCCCTAATGGTGATTGGTCCTGGGCTTGCGGCATTCGGCGCCTATTTGGCTGCGTTTGAGCTCACCCGTGCGAGGACTCCGGCGATATCGGCGGGAGTTATTTTTGGGGCCTCGAGCTATGAAATAGGTCAGAGTCAGGGACATTTGAACCTGGCGTTCACGATTGCCGTTCCATTAAGCCTATGGGTTATGGCGCGCGCTATCCGTCATGATTGGCCACGCGCTGGCCTAGCCCTCGCCATGGGGACAGTGTTGTTGTTTGAATTTGGGGTCAGCCAGGAAATATTCGCGAGCTTGGTGCTGCTGGGTGGCTTATCCGTCCTTATTTTATATTTCACCGTACCCGGTCTGCAAGCGCGGATCGTCGGCGTTTTGCTGCCGTTGGTCATAGGTTTGGCGTTATCCGTGATCGCCGCATCGCCTTTCATTTGGCAGATGCTTCGTCTCTACGGGGCCGATAATCACAATCTCTCGCCGCCAGATTCATATGGCAATGACCTGTCGGCATTTTTTGTCCCAACGCCGTTGGCCTTGCTCGGTGGCTTGAGCGCGGTACCGGTAACAAAGCATTTTTTGGGGAGTTATACCGAACAAGGTGGCTATTTTGGCCTGCCCCTGGTGATGTTACTCAGTTACATTGCCGTTCGCGGGAGCAGGGCCGAACGGGCGGTAGGAGGGATCGCGCTATTAGCGGCCGTGCTATCCCTTGGGCCTTTTATGCACATCCTGGGAGTGCGTGTGAGTACAGCACCATGGATCATCTTTTATAAACTCCCGCTCTTGAGCGGCATATTGCCGTGTCGGCTGGCAATGTATGCATGGCTGGCTGCGGCCATTCTGGTTGCACTTTGGCTGGCGGCGCCAGGCCAGCCTGCGCGCCGATACGCGATGCTTTCGGTTTGCATGATACCCGTTGTGCCGGCTCAGTCATTCGATCGGCATTGGACCCATCTCGCCGTGCCGCGGGTGTTCGCAAGCGTGCCTAATACTGCGCATGTTCTGGTCCTGCCAGAGTTCGGCCAAGAGCTCGGCTGGCAGGAGGCGTCAAATATGCGTTTTGAACTGGTCGGGCAGGGCTATCTCGGGACTGGACGGCCCACCCCGTTCGATCGCTGGCGACTTTTCGAGCCGCTATGGGAGAATCGTTTTGCGGATATTAATCCGGCACAGTTCTCGACCTATCTCTCCTATTATTCCGTGCAATACGTGATTGTGCTGCCTGATGGCTATAATTTCTATGGTGGAAGAATAGATGAATCAGTGGCGGCCGTGGCTGCGGACCAGTTGGTCAAGGCGGCTGGATGGCAGAGGACCATCGATCTTCCTGACGGACAACTGTTCAAACCGGGTGATCATCCCCAAAACTGGAGGGCGGCACAGATCGTCGGAGATCAAATTTCAACGCAAGCTGGGGTGACCTCGGCGCATCGCGCAAAGCTCGCCAAACAGGAACGCAAGAATGTTTGCATTATCCGGTGGATCGGCCGGGCTTTTGGTGTGAATCCAAAGCCCATTTTGCTGCTCTACAATAGATTTTGGGCGCTGCCGCAGCCGCCGGATGACGTACGGTGCACGACGCCATGAGTCCCTCTGACGCTGTGAGCTTGGCTATGTTTTCAGCTTTGGTTGTATGGCTTGACGCCCGGCACCGGCATCGCAGGCGGGCAGAGCTTTGGGCTATTGCGGTGTTTTGCTTCTGGGTCGTTGCTCTGCCGATCTATTTTTGGACCCTTAGGCCCCCCGCTAAGTGAAAAGGGCGGTCGCTAAGATGCCACCACCATTATAGAGGATATGCAGCATAATGGATGGGCGTATCGACCTGTATCTCACCCGGAGAATGACCGAACCCGCGGCCATCATGCCAACGTCGATAAATCCTAGAGGGTAGTAAATTTTTTCGGGCGCGTGGACTGCCATGAAGGCAATGGTTGTGATTGTGCCGGCCCAGAGCGGCCCCAGACGGACGGAGAGCCCAGCAAAACCGATCCCCCGGAAGACAAATTCTTCCAATGCCGGGGCAGCAAATACGGCAAGTATCAGGATTGGCAAAACAGAGATTGCTGACCCAGTGAAAAGTTGTTCGACGGGCAGGCTTTGTAATTTTTTGAAATCTGGCGGAACGAAGTGGTAGAGCCCCAGGACAAACGCCAAAACGATGGCCGCCATCAAAGCTGAAACGACATAAGCATCGCGGGGCGCCTTGCACCACCCGATGCCGTTGGTTGACCCGTCAAAGAGGCGAGCTTCGCCAAACCGGCGGAGATACCAGGCGACCCAAAGTCCAGCGACGCTCTCTCCGGCCAGCGCCGAGCCTGCCAGGGCGGCGTGGCCGGAGAGGTTCACATGCTGATCAATATGGCAGATGATCAACAGTAAATTAAGGCAGATCAGCAGGTTGGCCAACAACAAGGCCCCGGCTGTCATGGTGATCAGAAAGCCTGCCATACCCCAGAGACCTTGGGCCGGGCCAAAGGGCCGCATAGCACTGCTTGGCGGCTTTGCACGAGGCAACACGGCGAACGCGTAACCGAGAAAAAACAAGTCCGTGCCGAACTCGGCTCCAAAGGAAACTAGTGTCAATAATCGGTGTGGCATTTTACCATGGTTGAATGAGGCTCCAACCGAAAGGGCAAGCAATGCTCCCAGGAGCCCAAAACAGAAACACCATACGGCGCCATAAAGTAGTCTCTTGATCATGACAGATCGCTCTCAAATTTCCGAAGCAAGGTCGCCGGTTCGATACCCTGGGCGCGTAGAACGCGTAGAGTTTGTGCTCCGTCTCTCTTTGCAAGGCGGCGGCCGGTCGGATCGGTAAGCAATTTGTGGTGATGATAGTTTGGCGTCTGGAACCCCAGCAACCGCTGAAGAAGCACATGGATATGTGTGACCCCAAACAGGTCTTCGCCGCGGACGACATTTGTGACGTCCTGCAGGGCGTCATCATGCACGACGCAGAGATGGTAGCTCGCGGGGACATCGCGGCGGGCCAAGATCACATCGCCGAACCCGGACGGCGTGGCGGTGATCCATCCTTTGGTTTTTTCAAAAAATTGCAAATGAGGCGCCATACGGATCGCTGCTTTCATGTCGAGCCGCAAGGAGAAGGGGATGCCAGACGCGATTTTATCGGCACGTAAGCTGTGATCGAGGGTTCGGCATGTGCCAGGATAAGTTTGTTCTTCGCCATGCGGCGCTGACAATGCGCGGGCGATTTCAGAGCGCGAGCAAAAGCAGGGATAGAGCAGTTCCATGCCAGCCAATAGATCGAGCGCGTTTTGGTAGTCGACAAGGTGCCGAGACTGTACGCGGATGTCGCCATGCCAATGTAGGCCGAGCCACGCCAGATCTTCTTGAATACCAGCAGCGAATTCTGCGCGGCAGCGCCCGGTATCGATGTCTTCCAACCGTAAATGGAAGATGTCCGCATGCCGCCAAGCCTGCCACGCAGAGAAGGCGTGACCAAGATGAAGATGTCCGGTCGGGCTAGGGGCGAAGCGGGAGATAACCTTCATAATCCTGGCGCATATAAGCATGAACGGGTGGGCCCGACATCATTGGGGGAGGGTATTGGGCGCCTTGACAGTGCTGCAGTCCTTCCTGATCGTGACAAATCCGCGATACCTATACCGATACCTTGCGACCACGGCCGGCTTTTGTCATAAACATCTTATGACTCGACTCGACCACCATATTTGGCAGGGTTTCGCGGTTCGCCCCCAGAATATAGTCCCTTTCTGGGACCGGTTCAGTAATGCCTGACGGCGGGTTTCATTTCCCCGCCCTTGTTTTAAACGCGGATTTCCGTCCGCTCTCCTATTTTCCGTTATCCACTTGGAATTGGCAGGATGCCGTAAAGGCGGTTTTCCTGGACCGCGTGTCAGTGCTCTCAGAATATGAGCAAGAGGTCAGGTCTCCCAGCTTCTCGATGCGCTTGCCCAGCGTGATCGCGTTACGGGATTTTATCCCGTCCGCGCGGATGCCAGCGTTTACGCGGTTCAATGTGTTCCTGCGGGATGGGTTTGCTTGCCAGTATTGCGATCATAAACGCTCCGCGCCGGAGTTGACGTTTGATCATGTGATCCCGCGCGCCCGGGGGGGGCGTACCAGCTGGGAGAATGTTGTGACTGCCTGCGGCGCGTGTAATTTGCGCAAAGGCAGCAAGCTTCCACGCGAATGCAACATGATTCCCCGTCAGCAGCCCCGCCGTCCGACGAGCTGGGAATTGCAGGACCGGGGCAGGGGGTTCCCGCCAAACTATCTGCATGAAAGCTGGCGCGACTTTTTATATTGGGATTCTGAATTGGAGAATTGATGCTGACCTTGAGTGCCGCCCAAAAAATCCTGGATACCGCCCTTGCTTTCGCCGAGAAGCATAAATTTAAACCCATGGCGGTCGGTGTGTTGGACGCCCGCGGGGCGCTCAAGGCATTTGCAGCGCAGGAGGGTACGAGCCTGAAGCGCGCGGAGATTGCCCTAGGGAAGGCCAATGGTGCGTTGGCACTGGGTATGGGCTCACGCGCGCTTATGAAGCGGGCGGAGAGCCAGGGCTATTTTATTACCGCGGCCACCGCGGCGATCGGTGGATCGCTGGTTCCGGTCCCTGGGGGCGTGCTGATTAAATCGGAGTCGACGGTTATCGGTGCGGTCGGGATGTCAGGAGATACTTCCGATAATGACGAGGCAGCGGCCATCGCCGGGATTTTGGCGGCCGGTTTTGAAGCGGATGGCGGCTAGATCGGGATCACATTAAGTCGATCGATATAATAGATCGACTTAATGTCTGAATCCGCCTCTAAAGTAATCTCAAAATGGTAGCATTCCTTGTTTGGCTGTCACGCTGACCTCCACGTCCCCATCAGTAAATCTGATATTCAGGCGGGCACCGGCCTTCGCTTGCAGCTTGGATGAGACAGGCGTGCCCTCGGCAGTTGTCACGAGCGCAAAGCCTCTGGCAAGGACTGCGGCATAAGACACCGACTCGAGCCTGAGCCCAAGCGCCCTAAGCTGCGCCGTCCTGTCGCGCAGCCCCGCGGGCAATAGCAGTCTCATTTGCTTGGTTAGACTGGCGATATCGGTCCGCCGGCGTCCGATGTCTATCACCGGACTGCGGAGCTCTGCTGCTGCCTGGCTGAGCCGTCCCCGGGCACTACCAATGGCAGCCGGTAACGTGGCGCCGAGACGATGATTAACGAGCGCGAGCTGCCCTCTGCTCACCGTGATGATTTCACGCGGATGACGAAGGCGGTTGCCGGCGTTCTCCAGCCGCCGATGTAATAGAGAGGCAAAATTTGGCAAAGCGAGCACCAAGCGTTCACCGCGATCATCAAGCTTCTGCCGGGCTCCCCCGAGAATCGCAGGAAGATCCGGTAGCTTACTCCCGACCCGATCCGCCTCCAGCCGTCCTTGCGTTAACAATCGCGATACGCTGCCTTGCAGCCGCGCTGTGCGCTGCGCGAGGTCGCTCAATAAGTCGAGCCGTGACGGCACAGCCATTTCCGCCGCCGCGGTGGGGGTCGGTGCCCGCCGATCGGAGGCAAAATCAATCAGTGTGGTGTCCGTCTCGTGGCCGACGGCGGAAATCAGCGGGATCGAGCAGGCTGCGGCCGCGCGGATGACAGCTTCATCGTTGAAGGCCATCAGATCTTCCAGGCTACCGCCCCCTCGCGCGACGATCAGAACGTCTGGCCGCGGAATAGACCCGTCTGCGTGCAGTTCCGAGAATCCTCTAATCGCAGCGGCGATCTGGCCGGCAGCGAACTCGCCTTGGACGGCCACAGGCCAGAGGATGATGGGGCGCGGGAACCGCCTTGCGATGGTGGTTTTGATGTCCTGCAGAACCGCGCCTTGGGCGGATGTCACGACGCCGATACAGCGCGGCAGGGTTGGAAGCGCGCGTTTCCGTTCGAACAAACCTTCGGCGGTAAGCTTCGCCTTCAGTGCCTCGATGCGTGCCAGCAGCGCACCGGCGCCGGCATATTCCAGCCGTTCAACGATCAACTGATATTCGGAGCGCTCTGGATATGAGGTGACACGTCCTGTCGCGATCACTTCGAGCCCATTTTCTGGTTTGAGACCAACCCGGGGGGCTGCGCCCTTCCAAATTATGGCGCGGATTTTGGCCCCCTCGTCCTTTAATGCGAAATACTGGTGTCCCGAGCCATAAGCCTTGAATTCAGTGATCTCGCCACGAACCCGCACGCGGCCAAAAGCGCCCTCTAGGGTTTTCTTCACGGCTCCAGCAAGGTCGGAGACCGTAAATTCGGGTGTATTCGGCACCATGTCGCTCATGCCAATAGACTATGATAGAGCGCGGCTGTGCGACAGAGGGGGCGATATGCGGGTATTGATTGTGGGGTCGGGGGGGCGCGAGCACGCGCTGGCGGTGGCTATTGCCAAAAGTCCGGCCCTGACCTCGCTTTACGTAGCTCCGGGTAATCCAGGCACGGCGGCGCTGGCAACCAATATCCCGATCCGCGCAACAGACATCGCTGGCCTGGTCGATTTTGCCTTGGCGCAACGCATTGATCTGGTCATCCCTGGCCCCGAAGCGCCGCTCGTCGTGGGTATCGCCGATGCGCTTGCGGCGGCAAACATCCCCTGCTGTGGGCCTACGGCCGCCGCGGCACAGCTGGAAGGGAGCAAGACTTTTACCAAGGAACTGGCCGATGCCGCGGCGATTCCGACGGCGGAATGGGCCGCGTTTGATGATCCTGCTGCAGCCCATGATTATGTGGAACAGACCGGCGCCCCGATTGTCGTGAAAGCGGACGGACTCGCCGCAGGTAAGGGCGTTGTGGTTGCAGCCAGTTTGGACGAGGCGCATGCCGCGATTTCAGCAATGATGGAAGATCAAGCCCTTGGGGCCGCGGGGGCCGAGATTGTGATCGAAGAGTGCATGATTGGCGAGGAAATATCGCTTTTTGCCTTATGTGACGGGGTTAAAGCTGTTTTTTTCGGGGTGGCGGCGGATCATAAGCGGGTTGGGGACGGCGACGCGGGGCCAAATACAGGAGGTATGGGCGCCATATTCGCGCCGCCTTGGGCGACGGCAGACATCATTGAAACCAGTATGGCCAGGATTATTCGGCCAGCGCTCGCCGAAATGGCCAATCGCGGTGTCCCGTTCCGGGGGTTTCTGTTCGCCGGTCTTATGGTCACCTCTGAGGGCCCGAAGCTGATTGAATTCAATGTCCGCTTTGGTGATCCCGAGTGTGAAACCATTCTGCCTATGCTCGATTGCGATCTGCTCCCGTTGTTGCATGCCGCAGCGACCGGCCGGCTTGAGGAGGTCGCTTTGCGTTGGCAGAGCGGGCGCGCGGCGACGGTGATGTTGTGCGCCAAGGGCTATCCGGGCCCCTATGCAACGGGCAGCGAGATATTCGGACTCGAGGAAGCGGCCGAGATGCCAGATGTTTACATCTTCCATGCCGGCACGATGGCTGAGCAAGGCTCAGTGCTCGCCAACGGAGGCCGCGTACTGGCCGTGACCGCCAAAGGCGATAATTTCCAACAGGCGGTGAGCCGCGCCTATGCGGCGGTTGATGTGATTGATTGGGAAGACGGGTTCTGTCGCCGCGACATTGGCAAGCGCGCGATTCATTCCGAGATATGGTTGGGTTAGTTTAACCCCTGCGCGCGCACCAGCCGCGCGAAAGCCCCATCAGCTGCCATCAATTCATTATGCGTGCCTTGTTCGATGGCGCGTCCGTCGGCCATCACCACGATCAGGTCAGCGTCACGCACCGTGGATAGGCGATGTGCGACAACAATGGTGGTGCGGCCCTGGCGCAGGCGGGCGAGCGCGGCCTGCACCGCGGCCTCGCTCTCGGTATCTAAGGCAGAGGTTGCCTCGTCCAGCAGTAGAATACGGGGGTCGCGCAAAATAGCACGTGCAAGGGCGACCCGTTGGCGCTGCCCGCCGGATAGCCGCTGCCCGTTAACGCCGACACTTGTTTCAAACCCGCGTGGCATTGTGGTTGCAAAACCGCAGGCAGCCGCTTGCGCAGCGGCGTCTAACTCGGATTCGCTTGCGTCCTGCCGGCCCAGTCGAATGTTTGCCGCGATGCTTTCATCAAATAATAGCGAATCCTGGCCGACATACGCGATCGCCGCGCGAAGGCTGGAGAGCGTCAAATCGTTGATATTGGTGCCATCAATCAAGATGCGTCCGGAGGCGGGGGTATAGAGACGGGGGACCAGGGCCAATGCGGTTGACTTGCCGGCTCCTGAGCTGCCGACCAGGGCGAGCATCTTGCCGGGCGCCGCGACAAAGCTGAGATCGGTCAATCCCGGCCGGCCATCGGGGTAGTTGAAGGCAACATGGTCGAAGACAAGTTCGCCGGGACCGGCCGGCAGTGCGCTGGCTCCCGGCCTGTCGGCGATCGCAGCCGGTTCGTCGATCACGTCGAATACCCGGGAGAGACCGGCTAGTCCTTCCTGTATCGCCGCGTTCATGGTTCCGAGCGCCCGCAGCGGACGGGAGGCGATCAGCAGTGCGGAGATGAACCCCATGAAATTCCCAACCCCGCCACCGCCGGTCGCATTCCGCCAGCCTTCAAAACCTATGACCATCGCGACCGCGACGCCACCTAAAACTTCGAGCATTGGATCAAGCCGTGCACGAACGCGTGTCATACGAATAAGAGCGCCATAGAGCTGGTCAAAGGTTTTATTGGCACGGCTCTGCTCATGCTCCTCCAAGCCATAGGCGCGCACGGTGCGTGCCTGGGCGAAGCTCTCATTCAACATCGACGCTGCCTGCCCCATCTGCTCCTGCATGCCGCCGGAGGCGCGCCGCATTCTTTTTCCTATTTTTTGCACGGGAATCCCCGCCAGCGGGTACAGAAACGCTGCGATCAGGCTGAGCTTCCAATCGATTGTCACCATCGTGACCACCAGCCCGAATACCGTCGCAACGTCCGCAACGGCGTTGACAGCGCGGGTCATTGCCTCGCGGATGACCGTCGCGTCTGTGGTAAATCGGGCGGCAAGTGCGGCGGGTGCTTCACGTTCGACCCTGGCGAGTGCTGCGTTCGACAAATGTCCGAACATGGCGATCTGCAACCGCCGGATCACCAGTAGCACCATGTCTTGGGTCAGAACCGATTGGAAATACATCGATATGCCCTTGATCGCCGTGACGATCAGGACCAAAATCGGCACTTGATAAAGAATCCTGGGGTCCTTGCGGGCGAACATGGTGAAGGCCCAGTCGATCAGGGCGGGGTATAATGCGGTGGTCCCTGACATGATGAGGGTCATCACGACGATCATAATAATGCGCCCGCGATAAACTTTGACATGTTCCCGCCAAAGCCGGCGGATTAAGGGGAAGGTTGCTAAATCCTGCGTCATGCGCCGGGCTTAGCCATATTTTTCTGGCCCCACAAATTGCGGTAAGAAGATTTATGGATACGATTTATAAGGGCGATCTTTCGACACCATCTGGCCGGCGGAATGCATGGTTGGACGCCTTGTTCGTAGATCACGCCATTCTGCGCGTCCTTTGGACTAATTTCGCGGCGGTTAAACCAGGTAAGCTTTATCGCTCAAACCATCCGACCCCCGGCAATCTCGCCGCGTTTACGCGCAAGGCTGGGCTAAAGACCCTGATTAATTTACGTGGGCAGGCAAAAAATGGCTCGGATGCCTTGTCGCGGGAAATGGCGGCACGCCTTGGGCTCGATTTCTATGATATTGCGCTCGAGTCGCGTGGGGCGCCACACAAAGACCGGATTCTAAAGCTCGCCGAAATTTTTGCGACAATGCGCAGCCCCGCACTCATCCATTGCAAATCCGGCGCTGATCGTGCCGGCTTGGCCGCCGGCTTATTTGTTTTGATCGAGGGTGGCACCGCGGCCGATGCTTTGGAGCAGCTTTCCTGGCGGTTTGGACATATAAAACAATCCAAGACGGGCATACTTGACGCATTCTTTCACACGTTCTGGCGTGATGGTGAGATGCGCGGCAAGAGTTTTCTGGATTGGGTCAGGGAGGATTATTCCGAGGTGGACTTGAGAACCAATTATAAGGCCAATTCATTGGCTGGATTCATTAATGACCGTTTGCTAGCGCGGGAATAGTGGCGCTTTCAGCCTGCCCGCGCGCTTGCCAAAATCCGTCGCATTGAGATCGGCGCGGTCATCGCGCTTTCAACTTGTTGGTTGTGGCGGCGTGGCTGGGGCATGGTGCAGCATGGCTTTATCGACGACCTCTTGCACGCCACTGGCCGCTTCGGCTGCTGCTGCGGCAGCGACGTCTCCCCAGTAGGGCGTGATATCCGATGGGGCCAGATCGTGAAGCTGGGTCACTTGGCCGATCTTGCGATGATTTGAGTCAAAGACATTCCAATCCAGCTCAACCAGCCACTCCCCGCTGCCATCCGGCTTTGTTTTGACCGAACCAGTCACGACAAAGTCGGCCTCAGATGGGGTGTTGACGATATGCGTTGTGGTCCCCTGCAAGTCCCGGGACATGTTCAAAGCGAGTGCGTTATCGCCATCTCCGGGGGCACCTGTCACGCTGCCGAGATAGAGTCTTGGGATGCGATTTTCCAACGAGTTTGGGTTGCTCTCTTGGATTTGCGCGTTGATCGTTGTCAGCGCGGCTTCGAGGGCTGGGGCATCGTTTTGGGCGGCGTTACTGAGCGTGCCGGTGTCCCCGCGGAGCCAGTCGGCCGCCGACTCGGCTTTGCCGGCCACCTTTCCGTAGGTTCGCCCGTTTGGGCCGATGATTTGGTAAACGGGCAGAATTTCATTGCCCGAGACACTGGCGGATGTTTCCAGATACCAGACCGATTTTGTCGCCGGCCCTGCAACGCTCGGAACGTCCAGATTGGCCAATTGGTCGGCCAGATTTTGCGCGAAAATGGTTGCGGCGGGACCGCTCAGTTTAGCTGAAGCCGGCGGTGGGACCATCAGCACCGGAGCGGGCGGGACCGCCAGCCGGGCGGCTTCGGGGCCTGGGTTGCCGTAGAATGGCTCGGGCAACGTACCACATGAGGTGAGGGCCAGCACCAAAAGGAGACTCCAATGTTTCAAAGCTTGATCACTGAAATCTGATGGCCGATGGCCGCTTCACGAAGAAGTATCCGGCGGCGGTGGGAGAAAAATCTGGCCGGATCCGCGCAAGTATCATCCGGCATCACCTGGGCCTGTATGTCGATCTGCGCAAGGCGCGCCGCGCAATAGCCGGGTAGGTCGAATTGCCAATGACCAGGCCTCCCCAGGCTGAAAAACCGGCTATCGGCTGGATTTCGGGCCAAAATCGCTCCGCGCAGATCCGCGGCGACCTCATAGCTTGGCTGGTGGATACAGGGACCAATAACGGCCGTGATATGGCCCGCGCCAAGTGCTTGCATGGCCCGGATTGTTGCTTCTAAGACACCCGCCAATGCCCCCCGCCATCCTGCGTGGGCAGCGCCGATCACCTTGCCGGCGCTGTCGGCGAACAGAACTGGCGCGCAATCGGCGGTAATCACGCCCAGCGCCAACTCTGGCTCTGCCGTTACCATAGCGTCTGCCGAGGGACCTTGGCCTGTGCCCCAGGGTTCGGTTACGGTTATCACATCAAGCCCATGGACTTGTTTCAAGCCCAGCAAATATTCGGCGCGAAGGCCGATCGCCGCCGCCGCGCGTGCCCGGTTCTCATGAACCAGATTAGGGTCGTCACCGCCTGAGAAGCTGCAATTGAGGCTGGCAAAGCTGCCCGTAGAGACGCCACCTTCGCGTGTGAAGAAGCCATGCGGTACATTGAGGCTCGCGGTGAGAAATGGGGTCATTCGAATCCTGGTGCGATTGGGAATCCTTCGGGGCAAATAAATAAAACCTTGAAAAGGCTGCCCATGGCCTCCGGCGCGGCGAGCCTCTCCGCGGCCATCCGCAGTCCATGTGCGCGATCGGGAACATTTTGAGCTAAGAGGTTCGTTCGTTCGAATAGTCCTAGCCGCGTCAGAAATTGTTGTTGCTTGATCGGACCTTGGCTATGGGTGACCGCCGCGATCGCTTCGAAGTCGACATGTGCCGTGATGTCGGCGGTGCCAGGAGCGGTAAGCGGGCTGGCATATTGTCCAGCCTTGATGGCCTGGACGCTCTCCCCGGCCTGACTCCGCATCGGACCATAGTCGATGAATAGTCCAAGCCCACCGCGCGCTGCCAGCCTCTTACAGAATGACAAAGCAGCTTCGTTTATCTCTCGCACGCTACCAGTGGGCGCTTCCCGCAATTCAGGGGCGGCCGGCAGTTCGACATAGCTTTCATTTTCGACATAGCGCTCGACCCAGCCGGAGTCTCGGCGAACAAATTGTCGCACAGGCAACGCGTCCAGAAACTCGTTGGCAATCATAATGAGTGGTCGGGCCGGTAACGTCTCTAAATCCTCATGCCAGGTTGCGTTTGGTACGCGCTTCGCCTGCGCAGCGCGCAATCTTCCGGAGGTTTCGATAAAATGCGGTTCAGCCTCTGGGAAGGCTCTCAGCGCATCTGACATCAAGCTTCCGCGGCCAGGGCCGGCCTCGGCTAGGATCGGGCCTGCAGGACTACCCATCATGCGCCATATTATTTTTGCCCAAGCGCCGATGATCTCACCAAATACCTGTGTTAGCTCAGGCGCTGTTATAAAGTCGGTGAAGGGGTCGCAGTTTTCGTAATAGAGGGCATTTGCACGCGCCATAAAATGGTCAAACCGCTCTGCAGGCAAGCTTCAGCCCGCCTTGCTTGGACGGGCTAAGCATATAAGCCCTATGCCGAATGCAAGCATAGGCAGAGACAATACCTGGCCCATTGTGGTGCCAAATGGCAGGAAACCAAGGAAGGGGTCCGGCTCGCGGAAGCACTCACCAACGATGCGGGCAATGGCATAGCCGGCGACAAATATACCGGTAATTGTCCCGGATCGGTTACGGAGCCTTTGTGAGCGTAAGGCTATGAGGAGAACTCCAAACAACACGATCCCCTCGAGAGAAGCCTCAATCAGTTCAGAGGGGTAACGTGGCAACGGTCCGGCATCTGGATAGACCATAGCGAAAGGGAACCAGCTAGGCGCAGGCCTGCCCCAAAGCTCCCCATTGATAAAATTCGCACATCGGCCAAGGAATAGACCAATTGGGACCGCAACCGCGATGCGATCCGCAAAACGTAGCGGCGATAATCCGTGCTTTAAGCAGAACCAGATAATGGCGATTGTCACGCCCAGAAATCCACCGTGAAAGCTCATACCCCCATCCCACACTGCCGGGATTTGAAGAGGGTGGCTAAAGAAATAGCCGGGCTGATAGAACAACACATAGCCGGTCCGTCCGCCTAAAATAATCCCCAGCGTTGCCCATGTTAGGAAGTCATCGACCTCGTCACCTGTTGCGGCGACGGGCGCTAGGCCCGCGGCGAATCGGACAAGGCGCCAGCCCAAAAGCAGGGCGGCGATATAGGCGAGAGCATAGAAATGGATCACCAGCGGCCCGATATGAATGGCGCGATGGAATTGCGGCAAAAAGATTGGTGTCATCGGTACGGGTCCTGCTTTTTAAGAAAGCCACCGATATATCGATCTATCCCCGCCTCGAGAGACAAGAAGCTATGATTGAAGCCTGCCTGCCGTAACCGCGTGATCGGCGCCTCGGTGAATGACTGGTATTGGCCCTTGAGGCTTGCCGGCATATCGATGAACTTAATCCGGGTGGGCACGCAATTTGCCTGGCAGACAGCGTGCGCCAAATCGGCATAACTGCGTGACTGTCCTGTACCTATGTTAAAGATACCTGATATCGACGGTACCTTTAACAGAAACCGAAGTGATGCAACAACGTCGTCAATATAAATAAAATCGCGCCGCTGTTGCCCGTCGGCAAGGTCGGGCTGGTCTGACTTAAACAGGAGAACCGGTCCGCCCGCGGCCAGTTCGTCATGTTTAACTTTAACGACCGAGATCATCTTTCCCTTATGATACTCGTTTGGCCCATATACGTTGAAAAATTTGAGGCCCGCCCAGGCGGGTGGGGCTGGGGCGCCAGACTCGATCTGAAGGGCGACCCAAAGGTCGAAGCAATGCTTGCTCCAGCCATATAGGTTAAGTGGCTTGAGGCGGGCCAACGCGGCTCGGGTCCAGTCGTCGTGAAAGCCAGCGGAACCGTCGCCATAAGTGGCGGCTGAGGAAGCGTAGATAAACCTTACACGATTGGCCGCGGTCCAATGCCATAGTTTCTGGCTGAGTGTGACATTGGTCTGCCAGACCAAGTCCCCATCTCGAGCTGTAGTCTCGGAGATTGCGCCAAGATGAACGACCGCGGAGAGGGGAGGGGCTTGGCTCAGGAAGTGGTCTAGTCCCTCTGGGGTGATCAGTTGGCTCGGCGGATGCAGCCTGAGGTTGTTCCATTTACCCTCACTTCCAAGCCAATCAACAATGATTGTCTTGTGGCCAGACGCATATAGATCAGCCTGTAGATTTGAACCAATGAAACCAGCGCCACCCGTGACCAATATCATGCGGGCGCTTATATGAGGCGTATCGACTTCAGAGAAGGCCCATCCCATGAACGATCGCCCAAAATTTTTTGATGATTTAGCCGGCGTTGCCGGGGGGGCCATGTCGGCGCTTGCCGGTTTGCGAGAGGAGCTTGGCGCATTGGTGCGAGCCCGGGTCGAAGAGGCCATTCGGCGCCTCGACCTGGTCAAACGTGAGGAGTTTGAGGCCGTTGCGGAACTCGCCCGCCGTGCAAAATCCGATGTTGAGGAGCTTGAGGGGCGCCTCCTCAAGCTCGAACAGCGTGCCGCGCAAGACATAGCCGGATCCGACACGGGTCTCTGACCGGCTGTTACTGGTTTGAGGTTAAGCATTTGAAATTATGCATTTCATGCTTGCTTGCCTGTGAGCCGAAAATTGCGTTGGCGTGACTCGGGGAAGCCTGATTCGGGCTTATCTAAATTCTGGATATTAAGCCCGGTCGTTAATACGGCGAGGCTCGCAAACGTGTTTCGGCTATCGATTGGTTCCGATAACCATCGGAAAACAACACATTTCTGTGAGTATCTTGGATTATTAGCGAAATGAATTCCTGGCCAATCTCAGAAATAGGACGCATATCCGGGGGTTATTCATTAAGTTCAGTTTAAGATGTCGATTTCAGAAAAAAATTAAAATCAGGGACTTGGCGTGCAATCTTCGCAAATTTTCCGCAAGCGCTGCCCTGCGCCGTTTGAATGACGAAATAACTCAGAAGAAAATCAGAGTTTTTTAATTGAGAAATCGTCTCATCGTGTGGGAATTTCAATTGTTCCTCACAATCATGTTCCTTGACGTTTAGTGAACGTCGCCACATCATAACTTCATCAGAAAGTGGGATTTTTGACATGATGTCGTTGAAACTCAGCAGCTTGTTTCCCTGTGTTTCGTTCTTTTCTAAGGGACGTCTCGTGACTGCATCTTTGGTTTTGCTGATGCAGCTTTCGATCATCCTTTGGCCGATTGCGGTTCGCTGGGCGCGAACTCTGAATGAGCGGCACGGGGTCGAAAAGCTTTTGGCAGAGCTCTCTGAAACCCATCGCGTTCCTTCCGACCCTTATGCGGCGCCAACCAAGCGTTTTCGTCAGCTTGCTTAGCGAGTGGATCGAAGATTATATTTTTCAACGTCTTAAATTAACTTCTTCTTGTGTTGGTTCAGTTTTAAGCTCGGCATCAGGTTTATCTCCTGATCCGGGCTTTATTATTTGACGCTGGTTCGCGGACCGAAGACGTAGCGTGTTCCAGTCGGTTTGTCTTTCCATACGCCATGACGCGCCTCTGAAGCTGCCGCTCTGGATGTTTTGTGTGTCTTTTAAGCGCGGGCATTGACGTATGACACGGTTCCGATGGCGGCCTATAAAACTGGTGGACCACCGTTTAAACCTGAAAATGGCAATGGACGTCAGTGTTTAAGGCCAAGCTATTGGATCCATTAGCCTGATATTCAGGCGATAATGGCTAAACCGATTATCGTCTGGCCTGGGTGCAACGCAGGGCAACGTTTCCCGGGGGCCAATCTCCGTTGACCATGCCCAACCCCCGGACTAAGCAACTGCAGCATAAACGCCGAAACGACCTGATCGAAAGGTTTTTCCCATGAAGGATGTTCGTGAAGCCCTGATGGTGGGGCGCAATACGGAGGGAAAATTGGTCCGCCGGCCGCTTTCCCCGTTCATGTTGGGCAGCGCATACAAGCCGCAAATGTCGTCCATGACCTCGATCATGCATCGCATCACTGGCTGCGCGCTCGGGCTCGGCACTGTTCTGCTGACCCTCTGGCTGGTCTGCGCGGCCGCCGGTGACGGCCCGTTTTCGATTGTCCAGGCAATTTTGGCCTCATGGGTCGGGATCATTGTCCTAATCGGCTTCACCTTCGCGCTGTTTTACCATTTTTGTAATGGGATTAGGCACCTCGCCTGGGATGCTGGACGAGGTTTCGAGTTGCCGGTGATGCACCGCTCGGGTTGGACGGTTGTTGCGGCAAGCTTAGTATTTACGGCTGGCTTTTGGGTCGTTGGCTTTTTGGTGTGGTGATGCACATGAACAATATTGATAAAGACTCCACTCCCTCGATCCATATTATGCGCAGTGAGTTGGGACGTGCCCGTGGTTTGGGCTCCGCAAAGGCAGGTTTGCATCATTGGTGGGCCCAACGTCTCACGGCTGTCGCTCTTTTGCCATTGTCACTCTATTTCGTTGTCTCGGTGATGCTGCTGGCTGGCGATACACGCGCCGGAGTCGCCGCCTTTCTAGCCGCGCCATGGAATACAGTGATCTACCTCTGCTTGATCGTGGCGCTATTTTATCACCTCGCGCTGGGTTTGCAGGTCGTGATTGAGGATTATGTGCATAGCGAGGCGAAACGCATGGGCTCAATACTCCTGGCCAAAGCCGCGATCGTTGTCTGCGCTCTTGCCTGTATCGTCTCAGTCCTGAAACTAGCCCTTTAAAATCGGATTTTACCAGATGAACGCGATGTCAAAGCCAAGAATCGGTGGATACAGCATTATTGATCATACCTATGACGTCGTTGTGGTTGGCGCCGGCGGGTCTGGCCTGCGCGCGACCCTCGGGATGGGGGCTGCTGGCCTGAAAACGGCATGCATCACCAAGGTCTTCCCGACGCGTAGCCATACGGTAGCGGCACAAGGAGGCATCGGCGCTGCCCTCGGCAATATGGGTGACGATGATTGGCGCTGGCACATGTATGACACGGTCAAAGGGTCCGATTGGCTCGGCGACCAGGATGCCATCGAATATATGTGCCGTGAGGCGGTTCCCGCGATTTACGAGCTGGAACATTTCGGAGTGCCGTTCTCTCGCACGGAAGACGGAAAAATCTATCAGCGGCCGTTCGGCGGACATATGAAAGAGTATGGCAAAGAGCCTGCGATGCGCGCCTGCGCTGCGGCCGATCGGACCGGTCACGCGATCCTCCACACCTTGTACCAGCAGAGCCTCAAGCACGAGGTGGAGTTTTTCGTCGAGTATTTTGCGCTTGATTTGATCATGGATGACGAGGGCGCCTGTCGAGGTGTGATGGCTTGGTGTCTGGAAGACGGCACCATGCACCGGTTCCGTGCTCAACAGGTGGTGTTGGCGACGGGTGGCTATGGCCGTGCCTATCTCTCCTGCACATCCGCCCATACATGTACCGGGGATGGCGGTGGCATGGTGCTCCGCGCTGGTCTCCCGGTGCAAGATATGGAGTTTGTGCAATTCCACCCCACGGGTATTTTTCCTGCCGGCTGCTTGATTACAGAAGGTGCGCGCGGTGAGGGCGGTTATCTCACCAACGCGGAAGGGGAGCGTTTTATGGAGCGCTACGCGCCGACGGCAAAAGATTTGGCGTCGCGTGATGTGGTGTCCCGTTCGATGACCATCGAAATCAACGAAGGCCGCGGTGTTGGGCCCAATAAAGACCATATTTTGCTGCATCTCGAGCATTTGGGCGCTGATATTTTGCATGAGCGCCTACCGGGTATCTCGGAAACGGCGCGCGTATTTGCCGGCGTAGATGTTACCAAGGAAGCAATTCCGGTCTTGCCGACCGTCCATTATAATATGGGTGGCGTTCCAACCAATTACCGTACCGAGGTTTTGCGCCCCACGCCGAGCAATCCGGATGCGGTCGTTCCAGGCTTGATGGCCGTGGGTGAGGCGGCTTGTGTGTCAGTGCATGGGGCGAATCGTCTGGGGACCAATTCATTGCTTGATCTCGTCGTGTTCGGTCGGGCGGCTGCCCATCGTGCGGCCGAAATCGTCAAGCCAGGTGCCAGCCAGGCGCCGCTGCCGAGCAATGCAGGGGAAGCCAGTTTGGCCCGGTTTGATAGAACCCGCAATGCAAAGGGTGCTACCAAGGTCGCTGAATTGCGCGATCAGTTGCAGCGCACAATGCAAGGCCACGCTGCGGTATTTCGCAACTCAAAAAGCCTAACAGAAGGCGTTGCAAAGATGCAGAAGCTTTGGACCGGTCTGGATGACATTTCCATTGCCGATCGGAGCCTGATTTGGAACTCCGACCTTGTCGAGGCGCTAGAGCTCGATAACCTCATGGGCAATGCCATGACCACGATGGTGAGCGCTGAGGCCCGCAAGGAGAGCCGGGGCGCGCAAGCGCATGATGATTTTCCTGACCGTGATGACGCAGAATGGATGAAACACAGCGTTGCCTACTGCGACGAGAAGGGTGGCGTGAAGCTGGAATACCGGCCGGTTAAGATGCAGACCCTGACCAATGAAGTCTCGGTATTTCCGCCCAAGAAGCGCGTATATTAAGGATCGTAGCCCATGGTAGAATTTACGCTTCCTAAAAATTCCAAGGTCGGTAAGGGGGCAACGCATCGCGCGCCAGTTACTGCCAAGCGTGTGAAGGAATTTAAAATCTATCGGTGGAATCCAGATGACGGCAAAAATCCTGTCATGGATACGTTCGAGATTGACCTAGACGCCTGTGGACCGATGGTTCTTGACGCCATTATCAAAATAAAGAACGAAATCGATAGTTCGCTTACATTCCGCCGTTCCTGCCGTGAAGGTATTTGCGGCTCGTGCGCGATGAACATTGATGGCACGAATACGCTGGCTTGCTTGAAGCCTATTAACGACGTTAAGGGCGCCGTCGCAATTAACCCGCTGCCTCACATGCCGGTCGTGAAAGACTTGGTGCCAGATCTTACCCAGGCCTACGCGCAATATCGCTCGGTCGAGCCGTGGCTGCAGTCAGAGACCCCCCCACCGCCAGACGGCGAACGTAAGCAAAGTAAAGAAGAGCGAGCTGAAATCGATGGTTTGTGGGAATGCATTTTGTGTTTCTGCTGTACCACGTCGTGCCCCAGCTATTGGTGGAATGGTGATCGCTATCTTGGTCCTGCTGTTCTGATGGCGGCCTATCGTTGGATTGCCGATTCCCGTGATGAGCATACCGGTCAGCGTCTTGATGCTCTGGAAGATCCGTTTAAGCTTTATCGCTGCCACACGATCATGAACTGCACGCAGACATGTCCGAAGGGCCTGAATCCTGCCAAGGCTATTGGAAAGGTCAAACAATTGATGCTGGAGCGCCAGGGTTAGGCTTTTTGCGCGCATAGGATATTAGAGTGTTTTCCGATCAATCGGAAAACACTCTAAGTCATATTCTGGCGAGCAACTTTATCGGATCGGGCTGAATCTCCGATTCAGCCGGATCCGAGGCTAATCTCCTGCCCGCTTGAACTTAACAGAGATTGCTGTAGCCCCGTCGGGATTTTCAAAAGGGGCCTGCTTATGTAACGATGTGTTGCTTAACGCCGCAAAATCATACAATTGTAACATTGCCGGATTTTAAGTGTGGTTCGCCTGCTTGGTCATCTACACATTAATTAATGTCTGGATTATTTCTTCACGCGAGTTGGCGCAGCGCCGGCACATGGATCTGGGAAAAGCTTCGAGCGCAGCCAGGTTATATGGGGTTTTATGAGCCATTACATGAAGTCCTCCCGCGCATAACACCGTCGGAAATTAACCGTCTGCATGAGAATAACTGGCAGTCACGGCATCCGGCTCTCAGCAAACCATATTTTTCAGAGTACCAGCAATTACTAAACCATGGGGGTGCAAATCGCCGCCGCATAGGCGTCCGGAATGCCAATGCAGCGTTTTGCTTCGATCAATATTTTATGAACGGTTCTGAGACGAGTGATAGACTATATCGCTACATATCAGGATTATGCGAGGCGGCGTATGCTACAAATCGCCAGCCTGTTCTTAAATTCACCCGTACTCAGGGGCGCCTGGCTTGGTTCGTCAGACACTTTCCGGATGTTAAGAATCCGCTTTTGGTCCGCCAGCCTTGGGCTAAATTCCGGTCGGCTTGGCGATGTCTACAGGAAGATGGAAATCCGTATTTTTTTGCCGCCCCAATGGTCGTTTTGGAGCGCAATGCGGCAAACATAGATGTTGCTAACTTTATCCGCGCGCTGGGATTGCCCATACGAAGTTTTCGTCCTGGTACCGCGCAATGGCGGTTGCGCCACTGGAAACAGGCTGTTGCTCTTACTGATCATGTCGTTCTCTATAAAGCTCTGTTTACTTTGTGGATTTTGAGCGTGGCTTATGCGTTGCCTCATGCTGATGCGCTGTTTGACGGTGACGACGCACCAGAAACCCTCGCGGCGGCGTTCGGTTTTGAGTTCGTTCCTCACGAACGGCCCCCTGCAAGGATGGATGCCGGTCATCCTAATATCAGTGTCGAGCAGGTCAAAGCCATTCATGAGACGGCGTTGGCGACGCTCAAATCCCGTGTTGATCGCTCGGTTTTGGAGCAGATCGTAAACTGGGTTGCTGTTGCTGAAGCTGCCGCTGCTGTTGATCTTATGGACCGCAAGATTGTGCCAGCAACCGCACCGTATATGAGGCGGTTTGGGCTCGGTGCTACTGCAATAGGGCCTCGCTCGACCAACGCTGCCTGATGCCGAATACCTCGCTACGACGCCAATAACTCAACTGGCGTCGGGCAGCAAAGCTGTATGTGTTGAAATCGACCAAAGCGGAGGTTGGCGGACATTCAGGCCGTTACAAAAGGCGACATGACCTGCTTGGATTTGGGTCCAGCACGCTTGATCCGAACAAGCGCATACAATCCATAAAGTCCCTTGATGTTTACCCTATATAAGACAGCCGATTGGCATAACTGTTCAAAATAATAATCAATATTAGAAATATCCCGGCTATGCATGGCTGTCATGGCCAATGTGAAGATTTCTCTGGCCATCATTGTTTAAAATAGTAAGCTATCAACGTTCTTAAGGAGCCAGCAGATGAGTGCGACAGCCCGTGCCAGCAACGATCCCCTTATCCACCAATGGATGCCTTTCACGGCCAATCGGCAATTTCTCGAGCAGCCAAGGATTATCGCACGGGCTGAGGGCATTTATTTTTATAATACTCGTGGCGAGAAACTCCTGGACGGATCGTCAGGCTTGTATTGTATTCCCCTCGGCCATGGGCGGCGGGAGATTCGTGAAGCCGTATCCAAGCAGATGGAGGAGCTCGACTACGCGCCACCATTCCAGTACGGCGTGCCGGCAGCGTTTCGGCTAGCCACAGAGGTGGCCCAACTTACCCCGCCGGGGTTGAACCGTATTCTCTTTTCCGGGTCTGGCTCCGAAGCGGTCGAGAGTTCACTTAAAGTGGCCCTGCAATACCATCGGGTTCGAGGGGAGGGGGCCCGCCAACGCTTTGTTGGCAGGGAACGCGGCTACCACGGCGTCAATTTTGGCGGTTGGTCGGTGGGCGGTATGGTGAACAACCGCAAGGCATTTGGTCTTGGCCTTCCGGGCGTGATGCATATGCGTCATACAAAAATACCGGAAAATCAGTTTGAGATGGGTGAGGGCACACACGGGGCCAACCTGGCCGATGATTTGCAGCGCTTTGTCGATCTGCATGGGGCCGATACGATCGCGGCTTGCATTGTGGAACCGATCGCTGGTTCAACCGGGATTCTGGTGCCGCCGAAGGGCTATTTGCAACGGCTGCGCGATATTTGCACCAAACACGGAATCTTGTTGATTTTCGACGAGGTTATCACCGGATTTGGGCGCACCGGAACGGCGTTTGCCGCTGAGACATTCGGCGTGACACCGGATATTATGACGATGGCGAAGGCGATCAGTAATGGCAGCATTCCAATGGCGGCGATTGCCGTGCGTGAGGATATTCAGCAGACCATACTTGATGCGTCGCCGCCAAACACGGTCGAGTTCTTTCATGGCTATACCTACTCGGCGCATCCAGTTGCCTGCGCGGCGGCGTTGGCTACGCTGAAAATTTACCGGGAAGAGGACACGTTCGCCCGTGTGCGGCAACTCGCGCCGGCCTTCCTGGAACAGATCGGCGCATTTCGTGATCTGCCCTATGTGACTGATACCAGGGGATATGGCCTGCTAGGCGCAGTGGACCTTGAACCGCAAGGCAAACCAGGTGAGCGAGGGTTTAAGATATTATGCAAGGCTTTTGAGGCGGGATTGGTGCTCCGCGCGGCCGGTGATTCCATCGTGTTAGCGCCACCTTTCGCGGCAACGCCCGATGAAATCACGCAGATGGTTGAGATCATGCGCAAGGTGATCATTTCAAATTAATCGGGGGTTAATATGTACCAGGATGTTTTGCTGCATATTGGCGGCACGTGGCGTGCTGCGCGCAGTGGTCAGACTTTGAATGTCATCAACCCAGCAACCGAAGAGGTCATCGGCACACTGCCCCACGCAGGTCCGGCCGACCTGGATGAAGCGCTTGGAGCCGCGGCTGCCGGATTTGCGGTGTGGCGGAAGATGCCTGCCTATGATCGCAGCAAGATTATGCGCAAGGCCGCCGACCTGATCCGGACCCGTAGCGATGACATCGCGCGGCTGATGACCATCGAGCAAGGTAAGCCTTTGGCGGAAGCCAAGACCGAAATTATGGGGTCAGCCGACGTGATCGACTGGTTCGCCGAAGAGGGCCGGCGGGCCTATGGGCGAGTGATCCCGGCGCGGGGGCCGGGCGTATATCAGCTCTCAGTGCGCGAGCCTGTCGGGGTGGTTGCGGGCTTCACACCCTGGAATTTCCCGATGAGCCAGGCTGTTCGAAAAGTTTCCGCTGCGTTGACAGCCGGCTGTTCATTCATTTTGAAGGGGCCCGAGGAGACACCTGCCAGCTGTGCTGCGTTGGTGAAAGCATATGCCGACGCAGGTGTTCCTGCCGGTGTCGTTCAACTGGTCTTTGGCGTTCCGAGTGAAATCTCCGAATATTTGATACCGCATCCGACCGTTCGAAAGATATCTTTCACGGGTTCCACCGTGGTGGGTAAGCATTTGGCTGCCATGGCCGGCGCGCACATGAAGCGCGCGACCATGGAGCTCGGCGGCCACGCGCCGGCGATCGTGTTCAATGATGCCGATTTGGATAATGCTGCCAAAATTTTGGCAGCCAATAAATTTCGTAATGCGGGTCAGGTTTGTGTCGCGCCGACACGGTTTTTGGTTCAGCAGGATGTTTTTCAGCCATTCCTTGAGCGGTTCGTAGCACAAGCCAAGGCGATCAAGCTTGGTAACGGGCTGGAGCCCGGTACCACCATGGGGCCGCTCGCCAATGACCGACGCGTTGCGGCGATGGAGGGTTTCATCGCCGATGCGGTGCAGAAGGGCGCAAATATCGCAACAGGCGGCAAACGTGCAGGTAATAAGGGCTATTTCTTTGAGCCCACCGTGCTAACAGAGATCCCCCAAGACGCTCGAGTATTGCATGAAGAGCCATTCGGACCGCTTGCCTTGTTTATGCCATTTGGCACATTTGATGAAGCGATCGCCGAGGCGAACCGGCTACCCTATGGCCTCGCGGCTTACGCCTATACCCGTTCGACCATGACAGCCACGGCGCTTGGTGCGGAGATTGAAACAGGGATGCTGGGCATCAACCATCACGGTCTGGCCTTCCCCGAGACTCCGTTCGGTGGCGTGAAAGATAGCGGCTATGGCTCCGAGGGGGGCGCAGAGGGCTTGGAACCCTATGTGGTCACAAAATTTATTACGCAAGCGAGTGAATAGCCAATACTAGAGTGCGATGACATTAAGTCGATCCATAAAATGGATCGCCTTAATGTCTGAATCGCCCTCTAGATATGTTTTAGAGGCGGATTCAGATATTCTGTGGGATCGCAAAGCGATTCCACAGAATGTCATCCGGCTCTAGAGCATGATGCTGTCGAACCATGAGATGGTTCAGCATTATGCTCTGATTGTTCTGGCGTTATGTTTGTGCGCGTTCAGGCGGTATTTTTGATCTCATCCGGAGTTCAGATAACAATATCCGGCTGATGCCACTGACCTCGGGACGGGATATCTCTGCGGCTTTAGGCGACCTTCACAGCGCCGTATAAGGCACGCATCTTTTTCTTATCGAGCTTGCCTACGGACGTCTTTTCAAGTGATTCGGCAAACACGACATGGTCCGGTACTGCATAGCGTGAGAGCTCACCAGTTTCCGTCCGGGCCCGCACCATGGCCTTCAAGTCTTCCTCTGTCGCGTGGGAGTCAGGCCTTAATACCACAATCGCGAGTGGACGTTCTCCCCACCTGGCGTCATCTACGGCGATCACCGCGCATTCACTAACGGCCGGATGCAGTAAAAGTATATCCTCCAGCCCGATCGAAGAAATCCATTCACCCCCGGTCTTGATAACGTCCTTGCTACGATCGAGAATATGAAGATAGCCAAATTCATCGATCGCGCCGATATCCCCCGTATGCATCCACCCGCCACGCCAGAGGGCAGCGGAGGCTTCATCGTTTTTGAGGTATCCAGCTGTAAGGCTTGGGGTGCGCAGCACGACTTCCCCAATGCTTGTGCCGTCATGTGGTTGCGGGATCATTTCGTCATCGACAATCTGCATCTCGACCAGTGCACCCGGCAGCCCGGCGAGGCAGCGTAGTTCGACATTCCGGTCAGGGTTATCTGCGCCATCCAAACTATCGCGCGTAATTTGGCTAAGCGTTGCCACAGGGCAGGATTCAGACATGCCATAACCAGTGAAAATATCGATGCCGCGTGCGAGTGCGGCTCGGCAGAGTGACTCCGGCAGAGCCGATCCACCGATGATCACGGTCCAGCCTTTAAGGTCGATGGCTTTTGCCTCCGGCGCTGACAGGATCATGTGCATAATGGTTGGCACACAATGCGAGATCGTCACTCTCTCGGTTGCCAGAAGCTTGAGCACGACGGGCGGCAGGAACCGCCCAGCATAGATTTGTTGCATGCCCATCATGGTCGCAACGTAGGGGAAGCCCCATGCATGCACGTGGAACATCGGGGTCAAGGGCATGTACACGTCTTCGCGCGAAATACGCCCGTTTACACCCGCCATCATGATCGTGGACATCAGCATCAATGTGTGCAGAACAAGTTGCCGATGCGAGAAATATACGCCTTTTGGCAGACCCGTGGTACCGGTCGTGTAAAATGTCGTTGCGGTTGTGTTCTCGTCAAAATCTGGAAAGTCACAAGCAGTGGGCGCTGCGGCCAGTAGCCTCTCGTAGTCACCGGCATAGGACGCGCCAAAACTTTCGGGTTGCGCGTCATCAGCCAGGCAGATGATGTGCTTAAGCTTTGGCAGTTTGTCCTTGATAGCCTGTAGGACCGGGTAAAAATCCTTGTTGATCAATAATATTTCTGACTCAGAGTGGTCGATCGTGTAAGCGATCTGTTCCGGGCTGAGCCGGATGTTCACCATCATAAGAGTCGCCCCGAGCATCGGGATTGCGAAATAGCATTCGAGATAACGGTGGGAATCCCAGTCCATCACCGATATCTTGGTGCCTCTGACCGCGCCGATTGCGCTGAGCGCGTTACCAAGGCGGTTAACGCGCTCGACAAATTGCGGATAGCTGAAACGCTGTTCACCCCGATAGACGATCTGCTTCCGGCTGGCTTGAGCGATGGGTGTTTTAAGTATGTTTTTGATGAGCAACTGATAGTCGAAGGTTGCCATTGTTCCTACTCCGCTTGTCTTGGACATTTTTTCCGATAATGGC
>Ga0209208_10000483_pt1 | contig 51532 bp, 42 predicted proteins | sample S1TSphfallax_3_FD_187694 | JGI IMG/M metagenome (GOLD analysis project Ga0209208, IMG submission 187694) | Host-associated microbial communities from peat moss isolated from Minnesota, USA - S1T2_Fd - Sphagnum fallax MG (SPAdes) (version 2) | ecosystem: Host-associated > Plants > Peat moss >... | reverse complement strand
CTGGTTTTTACATTAATATTAATAATAATATATTCAATTAAATATAATTAAAACTTATTTAAATCCCCAAATTTGATCATCCATCAGTCCTCATATTGCTGATTTCTAACTTTTTCAGCAGACCCTAAGTAATTAAACCAATACTTCGCCAATTTGCCAAATATAGGTCTGAGACCCAATAAACTCGTTACGAGATTAATAGGGTTTCAGGGTTTTGGCGAAGGTTTTGTAAACAAAATTAATTACCGAAAATTTAGGCATCAAACTCTGATCCAGACTAGAACGTCCTGTGTAAATAATTCTGTCGGATTACTTAAGCAATTTTTACTGAATGCTGATGAGCGTAGCCGCAGAGTTTTAGATGAGGGAGGGAACTGGCAGTAAAACCAAGACAGCCAGTCCCCAGTCCCTGATCAATGCTTAGTATTATTCGTTGTTTAACCATTGTGCCAAATCAGCAACGGTAGAGAAATCTAACAGTGCTTCACCGAGTAATTCCAACTTCTCAATGTCAAGTGTTTGAACTTGTGCCACTAGAGATGGTTCAATCTCACCCAATCGGCGCTTAAGTTGCCGGGTAATTAGCCGTTTTCCTAGTTGATTTCCTTCTTCCCAACCTTTTTCCCAACCTTCTTCCCTAGCTAGTTCTATTGTGGGGCTAATTAATGGCATCTTCCTTTCCTCCTCAAAACTACTGATTCTGTCTAGTAATCTTTTCTGTAGCTGTTTCGGCAATGTCATCATTGTATCAATGATATTGAACAACTTCTGAATCTGCTGTTTTTTCAACCCGCGTTCGTACAGTCCCCTAATCAGTTGCCATTTCCATTTTTCCCGTTCTCTCAAATTACTCGTGGTGGCTTTAGTCTTGAGATGTGCCATTGTGATGATGGCAAAAGGATTATGATTCGATTCTAACTCCTGCCAGCGTGCTTCGTAATCAATCAGTTTAACAGTGGGAAATTTGAGACTAGTTTCACAGCCTAACATGGATTGGACATATTGATTCGGTCGCCAGGTGGGACTCGTGTCACCTAAAATTGCCATGCTCACCACAAATTGATCATGGATTTCCACAGCACGGTAATTATAAGTATACATCCTTCAATTTTGGATTTTAGATTTTAGATTTATTCCACCCACAATGTATGAGAGAGGAAATCAAGTTTGCTTGAAAACTAGCAATTCCCAATCCAAAATCCAAAATCCAAAATCTAAAATTGGCAAAGTTTATCAGCTACACCATCGGCGGTTTCGGAACCTGCAATAATTTTTTGCAGTTCCTGTTCACGAGATATCGGGGTTTTAGTCCAGTCAATTGCACTATGTACAGATGGAAAGAAGAAGGCTCAGAAGTCTTCAAAATATTCGCTTAAAGCTTCTTTCCAGGATTGATCGTATTTTGCTCTTACTTCGGTCATTTTTGGAAAAAGTTATATTATTTTTACCGATTGTAAATTATTGGTAAAATTACTTTTGCCTTAACTTGTCATTACTCCCTTCCCAGTACTGGGGGACGATACCCCATTGTGGGGTGCTGTCGCTTTAGGCCTGGAAGTTTGTTTAAATAATGACAATGTGACTAAGAGTAATAGGAATACACGGTGAAAGTATTAGTTGTGGGTAGTGGGGGACGGGAACACGCCATCGCCTGGAAACTGTTGCAATCTAAACAAATTGAGCAAGTTGTCTGTGTGCCGGGGAACGGGGGCACAGCAACTATGGACCGCTGCCAAAACCTACCCCTAGCTGTGGATGACTTCACCGGGATCAGCCGATACGCCCGAGAGAATGGCATTTCCCTGGTGGTGGTAGGTCCAGAAGTACCCCTGTCCCTGGGAATTGCCGACTACCTCCAAGCCCAAGGATTAATGGTATTTGGACCGGGGCGAGCCGGAGCGAGGATTGAGGCTAGTAAGGCTTGGGCTAAAGCCCTGATGCAGGAAGTCGGCATTCCCACAGCCCGGGCAGCGGTATTTACGGAGGCAGTGGCAGCTAAATCCTATGTCCGGTCCCAGGGGACACCAATTGTGGTCAAAGCCGATGGTTTGGCTGCGGGTAAGGGGGTAACAGTTGCTGCAACCCTAGTGGAGGCAGAGAGGGCAATTGATGCCATCTTCCAAGGTCAGTTTGGCAGTGCCGGCAACTTTGTGGTGATTGAAGAATGTTTATTGGGGCAGGAGGTTTCCATTTTAGCCCTCACAGACGGGCTAACAATTCGTCCCCTCCTAGCAGCCCAAGACCATAAGCGCATTGGTGAGGGAGACACAGGCGAAAATACTGGGGGTATGGGGGCATATAGCCCGGCACCAATTGCCACACCAGAGTTAATGGCACGTGTGCAAACAGAAGTACTTGAAAAAGTAATTGCCTCCCTCCATACTAAAGGCATTGACTACCGAGGTGTGTTATACGCAGGGTTGATGATTCTCCCCAATGGGGACTTTCAGGTATTGGAATTTAACTGTCGCTTTGGGGACCCGGAAACCCAAGTCATCCTCCCCCTCCTGGAAACCCCTTTAGAAGAACTAATTCTGGCCTGTGTGCAACAGCGGTTAGGTGAAATGCCTCCCATTGCCTGGAAACAGGGCTGCACAGCCACGGTTGTTGCTGCTGCTGCTGGTTATCCTGGGACCTATACCAAAGGTCAGGTGATTACTGGTATCGAAGCGGCGGCAGCCACGGGGGCGATCGTATTTCATGCTGGCACCAAGTTTGACCACCAACTAGTTACAGATGGTGGTCGGGTTTTGAATGTGACGGGATTTGGGGAGAATTTTTCACAGGCGATCGCCCAAGCCTACGCAGGGATCAAATATATTCAGTTTCCGGGTATCTATTACCGACAGGATATTGGTTATAGGGTGTTGGGTTAAGGGGGCAGGGGTAAAAAACCAGCATCAATTATTTTCACCAGAAATGCCAATTAGTTCAAATGCTCTAGGGATGTAGGCTTGAACAAATATATTAATTGTCGTTTTTGCGGTTTCTAATTGTTGTTACAACTTTTCGGGGAGGTTTTAAGGCAGGAGGCTCTAGGGCACGAATCAGAATTCCCTCCTGCCTCCTGCCACTGGTGGAATGCAGGGGTTTTCGGACTTAACGGGAAAAATCAGGTAGAGGTATACGGACTTTTTTGCAAAAATCAAATAGGATTTCCATATATCAAAGTAAATTAGTTTACACACCCCTTAAAATTATCCAGAAAACCGAACTTCAGCGGAGGTTTTCTGTGCTGTATATCTGAGTTTAGCTAGATACAATAAAAGCAAGGGCTATAAGTAAATGCTGTTGCCTAAAAGCAGCATGTATTCAGGAGAGCAACAAATGAACAATCAACTGAAAACTACTGCCTTGCTGGCAGCACTCAGCGGTTTGTTGATTGCTATTAGTTACTGGGTGTTTGGCGGCACTGGTGGTTTGATGATTGGGATTGGATTAGCAGCTGTCACTAACCTGTTTTCCTGGTACCAGTCAGATGAGATTGCCCTGGCAGTCTATCGTGCCCGAGCCGTAAGCGAATCTGAAGCCCCAGGACTTTATCGCTCGGTGCAGAGATTGTCTCACCGTGCTCAAATTCCCATGCCAAGGGTTTACATTGTTCCTAGTCAAACCGCCAACGCTTTTGCTACAGGACGTGATCCGGAACACGCTGCTGTGGCTGTGACCGATGGCATTTTGAATATATTACCAGAGGATGAACTTGAAGGAGTCATCGCCCACGAACTTACCCATATTATTAATCGTGACACCCTAACGCAAGCTGTGGCTGCCACTGTTGCAGGTGCTATTTCCTTCTTGGCACAAATGGTGAGCTATAGCCTATGGTTTGGTGGTGCAGGTTCACGAGATCACAACAGAGGTGGCAATCCTTTAGGAGTGCTGCTAACAGTAGTGCTTGCACCAGTGGCAGCGACAATTATTCAACTAGCAATCTCTCGGACTCGAGAATTTTCCGCTGATGCAGGTGCCGCAAAATTGACTGGTAATCCCCGCGCTCTGGCTAGGGCATTACAACGGTTGGAAGCTACAGCCCGACAAATACCTCTAGATTCTAACCCTGCCTTTGAGCCGTTATTAATCATCCATCCTTTTTCGGGAAAATTCCTGGGTAATTTGTTCTCCAGTCATCCACCTACTGAAATCCGAATTCAAGAACTGTTGAAATTAGAGCAAAGTTTGTAATTTAGGATATCTCAACCATGACTGCCAATAATACTGACTCCCCAGCTATCGTGGAAATCAGTTCTCAAACCGAAGAAGTTGTGGAAACAACCCTAGCAGGAGAAACTGACGACGTGAAGTTAGAAACCAAAGCACTGATTGAGTCAATTAGAAGACGCGCCCAAGCGGAAGCTCAAGCTGCTGGTACCCTTACTCGTGAAACCTATCTCAAAGCTGTGCGCCGGGCACGAGAAACCGTGGAAGGCAATAAACTGATTGAGCGCGATAACTTAGAGCATTCGTGGGCGGTCTTTCAGGAAGAATTTGATAAAAATTGGCACTTACTCCTGAAGGAGGCAGTAGATTTAGGTGTGCGCCTACAAGATGCTGCTAAGGCTGCTTGGGAAGCGTTCCATTCCCCACGTCATTAATAGAATAGGGGGTAGGGGTCACCTACCCCGTTCTACCTAACTCAATGCCTGTGCAACCACCGCTGAAAGCGACTGGTTAACTGCTTGCTTCAATATATCCACCTTATCTGTACGTTCCCAGGGCAAATCTAGATCACTCCGTCCCAAATGACCATAAGCTGCGACATCCTGATAAAAACGTCCGCCTCGTTCACTTGGTAGGTTGCGTAAGTTGAAGGTATGGATAATTCCCGCAGGACGCAGCTCAAAGTGCTCGTTGATGAGTTCTAACAGGGTTTCATCATCCACTTTGCCTGTGCCAAAGGTTTCCACAAGAATGCTAGTCGGTCGGGCTACGCCGATAGCGTATGATAGCTGGATTTCTACTTTCTCTGCTAGCCCAGCAGCAACAATATTTTTTGCTACATAACGAGCAGCATAAGCAGCGGAACGGTCTACTTTAGTGGGATCTTTGCCGGAAAAAGCTCCACCACCATGTCGCGAATACCCCCCGTAGGTATCGACAATAATTTTCCGTCCCGTTAGACCAGAATCTCCTTGGGGTCCACCAATCACAAATTTACCTGTGGGGTTGACTAGGAAACGTGTTTCTAGATTTGGCTTGATGTCTATGTCATTGAACACAGGCTCAACTACCGCTGACCACAGGTCTTCTTTAATCTTGGCCTGCACTGCTGCCTCATCTGTAATCTCCCCAATATTGGCTGTATGCTGGGTGGAAATGAGGATGGTATCAATGCCCACAGGGTGTCCGTCTTCGTAGGCTATGGTGACTTGGGTTTTACCATCAGGGCGAAGGTAAGGTAGGTCCCCAGTTTTGCGAACTGCGGCTAGTCTGCGAGCAATTCGGTGAGCAAGACTGATGGGTAGAGGCATCAGTTCTGGTGTCTCGTTACAAGCAAAGCCGAACATGATCCCTTGATCGCCTGCACCAATTTTGTCGAATATTTCATCGCTGTCCTGGGTGCGGATTTCTTGGGCAGTATTTACACCTTGAGCAATATCAGGTGATTGCTCTTCTAGGGCGATTAATATGCAGGCACTGTTGGCAGAAAAACCGTTGTCAGCATCAGTGTAGCCGATTTCGGCAATTTTCTGACGGGCAAGATGAACGTAGTTGACATTGGCTTTGGTGGTTATTTCCCCAGTAATTAGCACTAAGCCAGTATTAACTACTACCTCAGCTGCGACACGGCTGGTGGGGTCTAGGGTTAGTAAGGTATCGAGAATAGTATCAGAGATTTGATCACAGATTTTATCTGGATGACCTTCGGTGACCGATTCAGAGGTAAATAAATAGCGACGAGACAAGGAAGTTCCTCCTTTAAAAGCTATTTCACTGAAGTGAATACTTCAGATCCTAATTTCGGAAATCATAACAATATATCTTGACATCTTCACTAATTGATGTTTTTGGGAGCATGTCACTTTTGAAGGTGCATAATTTGAGTGCCTTGGGAATAAGGTAGTTGAAAGCCCGAATGTAGAGCGTTTTAAGCTATGAGTATAAATACTCAATTGCAAAGGTGACATGCTCCCATGTTTTTCCCCTGGAAAAACCACCGTCAGTTACATATTCAGAGTAGATGATGCCCCCGGAGGCAGCATCATCTACTCCAGACTCCATTTAGACCTGAACTGCTAACTTTGCTTCCTTCGCTGTTAACTGTTCGTAGGCAGTTCGCATTTTCAAACCTGTTAGTACTTGGAACAAGCCAGTGCCATTATTGGAACCTGGATACTCACGGTGTTGTAGTAACAAGTGAGTCATTTCCCCTTGGTACTTAGTGGATGTTTTGCTGAGGTGGGTTTCAATGTAAATTACTTCTTCTAGGTCGTCAAATTGACCATCTACTTCTAAGACCGATACGTAGCGTCCGTAGTAGACGTCTGAACCGTAGTAGAGTTGCATCCCTGGATAGGAACAAGTGAGTTTCCGTCCACAGGGGGTCCAGTTAATTGTTGAACCTTCGTCAAAGAGATAAACTGGCTCAAAGCCTTCCTTCCCTTCCCGCTGGAGCATTCGTACCCGGAGTACTTTACGTTCTGTATCGTTTTTAATTAAATTAGTGGGTAATACTTGGAGTACTACATCGGCAAATTCCCTTTGGGGTTCAACAAACTTTTCAAAATCAGGTTTGCGGGAGTTGATTTGCGCTAGGACATCTTCATAGCGATGACCACGTTCTGCCATGTCCCGTTGGATTTTCCAGGCAATTTTGACTTCATCACTGATATCAAAATAGACGCTGAAATCAACGAGCGATCGCACCCGCTCATCATACAAGGGGTGCAAACCTTCAATTACGACAATGTGATTCGGTTCTACGTGTTCTGGTGGATCAATCTTACCAGTTTCGTGGTTGTAAATTGGCTTCTCAATGGCGTAACCATTTTTGAGCGCACTAATCTGCTCATACATCAGATCAAAATTATTTGCTCTGGGGTCTAGTGCTGTAATCCCAGTTTCTTTGCGCTGTTTACGATCTAGGCAGTGATAGTCATCTAAACAGATGACTGTCATAAAATCTTCACCGAATAGATCTATCAACCGACGCAAAAACGTAGATTTACCGCATCCTGAGTCTCCGGCTACTCCAATCAAAACCACGCGTTCCGGCTTAATGGACATAAATCCCCTCTAAATAAGAAATGTGTCAATCAATAATTTTTTCACACAGTAGATCTAGAAACTAGGAGTTTAACCCTTGGGTTTATCCTGCTCTTTTGCCACCCAGTACGGAAATAACTTATCAGACGGGCCAACAAAAATAGGTAAATTTGTCACTCGTCAGACTAGCAAAAATGCTCTACTGGTAAGTATTTAATCTTAGTGTTACCCTAGATTTTAGCAGAAAGCGGTCTCCCATAACAAAATTTGTGGGAAACAGCCACCAGCAACCTATTTATGAGTCAATACAATCAAATCTAGAACCTATGCAAATATTTTTCTTTTCCTAGCTAGATGGGAGCCTATGACTATGATTAGCGTAGATAGTTTCAACTACTCTGCTTTTGGCTTTGAGGATTGTTTTATTCCCTTGGGATCATGACAGAGGTGAATTCTGGAGTGAGTGTTCTATTAATTGTTTTACTAAACCTCGCAACTTTGGCGGTAGAAATAAAATTGATAACTCTGAGTTTAGCTTTTTGCGGTGGTTGATATTTATCACCCATCAAAAAAGGTTTTAAATAGCTACAGGAGATCCTGATTAAGTGTAGTGTAACTATATTTACTTTTCTTTCTAAGAGGAAAAATGTATTCTCTGGATCTCAAAATTTTAGTCGGTTCTTGCCAACAAGGATGAGACCCCCTAAAAACTATAGGAATCCGGTTTAATTCGGAGAAATTGTTTCCGTGCACAGGCAAGAAGTAAAAGGCAAGATCCACGAGGATTACAGAGAATTTAGGTATACTGAGTTTTTTTCAAAAATCAAATAGGATTCCTGTAGTACAAATTTGTATTATTTATAACTGGAGATTAAGGATAAATTCTGGTAACTCCCCCACTGCCAACCCTTGATATTTGCCGAAAAAAAGATTAAATTGACTCACCATTAACATTCCCCCAAGAAGTTATCCTTTACCTTAGTAAGGTGAACAGGTGTGTTTTTAGCAATGCCTGCCCGTCCTGAGTGTACTGAGCTATGCCGTTTTCCTAGATAGCCAGCTTTGGGGGACAAAAATCCGGTAAACTAGATCTGCTATGAAATAGGAATGATTTTTTTGATTAACGGTTAAGTAAATATCGGAGTAGTAGGACGAATGTACAATCGAGGTGCTGTTGAAGGTGCTGCCAACACAGAATCAGGTAGCCGTGTCTTCGTGTATGAAGTGGTGGGTCTGCGTCAGAACGGAGCAACTGACCAAACGAACTACCCAATTCGCAGTAGTGGCAGTGTGTTCATCAGAGTGCCTTACAACCGCATGAATCAAGAAATGCGACGGCTCACTCGCTTAGGCGGCAAAATTGTTAGCATCCAACCCGCAATTGCTTTAGAGCAACTCAACGGGAAAGGCGCACCTGATAATGCTATCAAGCAGAAAGATAACCAAGGCAACACCATGACTCAAGCGAAAGCCAAAAAAGACGCTCATGCTGACATTCCTGTCAACATCTACCGCCCCAACGCGCCATTTATTGGTAAGTGCATATCTAATGAACCGTTGGTAGAAGAAGGTGGAATCGGTATTGTTCAGCACCTCAAATTTGATATCTCAACAGGGAACTTAAAGTATATCGAAGGCCAAAGTATTGGGATTATTCCACCTGGTTTAGACAAGAACGGCAAGCCAGAAAAACTCAGACTGTACTCCATTGCTTCCACCCGTCATGGTGATGATGTAAATGATCAGACAGTTTCACTGTGCGTTCGGCAGTTGGAGTACAAGCACCCAGAAACTGGGGAAACAGTCTACGGTGTTTGCTCTACTTACTTAACTCAACTAGAAGCAGGGGCAGATGTCAAAATCACTGGTCCTGTGGGCAAGGAGATGTTGCTACCTCAAGACCCCAATGCCAATGTGATCATGTTGGCAACTGGTACAGGTATTGCCCCAATGCGGGCTTACCTGTGGCGGATGTTTAATGATGCAGAACGGGCTGCTAACCCTGAATACCAATTCAAAGGCTCCTCCTGGTTGATATTTGGTGTCCCCACAACGCCAAACATCCTCTACAAAAAAGAACTGGAAGAAATTCAACAGAAATATCCCAATAACTTCCGCCTCACTTATGCCATCAGTCGGGAACAAAAAAATCCCCAAGGTGGCAGAATGTATATCCAAGACCGGGTAGCAGAATATGCTGATGAACTGTGGCAGTTGATTAAAAATGAAAAAACCCACACCTATATCTGTGGTTTACGGGGGATGGAAGAAGGGATCGATGCTGCCTTATCCGCTGCTGCCGCTAAGGAAAGTATAGTTTGGGCTGACTACCAAAAGGAACTGAAAAAAGCAGGTCGCTGGCACGTAGAGACATATTAATAGTGCTGGGATGAATCTAAAATTGTAGGTGGGGTATATGCTCCACCTACAATTGTTATTGGTGAAGTTGGTGCAAATTTGTGGGTGTAAAACTGGGAATCCTGGGATTAGGTACTGTAGGGACAGGTACAGTGCAACTTTTGCAAGACAAAGTAGGGCGACACCCGTTGCTGCAAGAAATCGAATTGTATCGGGTGGGTGTGCGATCGCTGGCTACACCCCGTGCAGTTGAATTACCAGCGGGAGTATTAACTACAGATTTAGCAGCCATTGTTAGCGATCCGGTGGTGGATATAGTTGTAGAGGTGATGGGAGGATTAGAACCAGCGCGATCGCTCATTCTCCAAGCCATCAGTAACGGTAAACATATAGTCACTGCTAATAAGGCCGTAATTGCTCGATTTGGGGCTGAAATATTTACAGCCGCCAATGAAGCTGGAGTATACGTCTTCTTAGAAGGGGCAGTTGGGGGGGGGATTCCTGTCATTCAACCCCTGAAGCAGTCTTTAAGTGTCAACCGGATTCACACCGTTATTGGTATCGTCAATGGTACAACCAACTATATCCTCACCCGCATGCAAACGGAAGGCAGCAACTTCAGCGAAGTTTTGGCTGATGCCCAGCGTCTCGGTTATGCTGAAGCTGACCCCAGTGCTGATATTGATGGTCTAGATGCTGCTGATAAAATTGCTATCTTGGCATCCTTAGCCTTTGGTGGTCGCATCCACCTGCCAGAGGTATCTGTTGAAGGGATTCGTCAGGTCAGCAAAACAGATATTACCTACGCCGAAAAATTGGGTTTTGTCATTAAACTGCTGGCGATCGCTCAACGAGTTATCGACTCAGACTCCTTTTCCGTCAGAGTTCATCCTACCCTAGTCCCCCAATCACACCCCTTGGCTAGTATTAACGGAGTTTATAATGCTATTGTCATCGCCGGGGAACCCATTGGACAGGTAATGTTTTTCGGACCTGGTGCTGGTGCTGGTGCCACTGCTAGTGCTGTATCATCAGATATCTTGCATCTTGCGGCCAGCTTGAAGACTAATACAGCTAACCCAAATCCCCTGTTAACTTGTGGACATCATAATTACTGTCAAATTGTCCCCATCGCAGAGCTAATCACCCGGTTTTATACCCGGTTTCTCACCAGAGATGAACCGGGAGTAATTGGTAACTTGGGTACTTGCTTCGGCAAATATGGTGTTAGCCTAGAGTCGATTGTCCAAACTGGTTTTCAGCGAGAACTAGCGGAAATTGTCGTGGTCACCCATGATGTCAGGGAAAGAAATTTCCGCCAAGCCTTGGCAGAAATTCAAACCTTAGCAGCAGTTGACAGTATCCCCAGCTTATTGCGCGTGCTGTAGCCAGGGTCAATCGTCAGGGAGGTCTTTCCTGACGACCGACACCCGTAAATATTAGGCTTCTAGATCTGGTTCACCAATAACTTGTGATTTAAGGGTTGTAATTTCACTAGTTAGTTCTTCCCGAGTTGAAGCTTTGAGTAAATAGCGGTAAATAAACCAGATAGAGTAACCAATACCAATTAACTCAAAGGTTGATGCTACCAAAGGAATATCATTTAAGGCATCTAAGACCGCTAATAGCACCTTAACTGTGATAATCGCTGTCACAAGTACACCCAGGATCACTAGAGGCTGCTTGTATTGATTAAACAAGCTTCCTAAATACTCAGGGAATGTGGCTAAAAAGCCAGAGATTTGTTCTCCGTATTTTAACCATTGCTCTTGAGACTGTACCGGAGCCTGGAGTTTGGTAATAGTTCCTGCTTGGCTGTTAATTTCAGGAACTGTTACCTCTTTCGACTTGGTTTCTGGGAATTCCGATTCTTGCATTTTCACTTCCATAATTTTGACACTTGAGTTTCTCTAAGCCGGGTAATTACAGCCAAAGAGCTAGTAAGTTCGGCATTGCACGCTTGCGTTAGCACAAATAGTAGTCTATCAATCCAAAACTGCCGATTTTAGGTTGGGGCATGAGAGAAGACACTAATATTTTGCCTTAATCCCTCCATTTCCCTACCATCCTTGGTGATCTAATGGGCTTGGGCTACAAAAAAGTTTTAGTTTCCTATAACCATAATTGTCCTGTTACCATTACTCCATCAACTACAAGGTAGACAGTCAGTAGGAGTATAGAAGTCAAAAGAGGGCAGGATGTATTAAAATCAGCAAGCTGAGTTCTGTTGTTTGAATTAACTGACAATCCTCAGGTTGTGATTATCCTCCACTGTATCAGTCGAATTGTACTAGTTAAAGTACAATTCGGGCAAAAATCGCCCAACTCTGATTTATACAGGCCTAGACAGCGATTTTATCTGATATTAAAGCTATTTTAAGTCACGTTCGTCAACTAATGAGCGTTCATCTGTTCTTGAGTTTCGCACCTCGTACCTTGTTCTTCCCGATCACAGCCTAATTTTATTGAGAATCAAGAGATCTGGTGAGCGTAATCGCTCACAAATGTCAAGAAATATCTGGATAGTGCAAACGAGAAACTTCCATTACATCTGGAATCTAAGTATTAAGTATTTTCGTTAAGTGCCCAAAAACAAAGATTTGCCGATAAAATTTTTATTTTTTTTAATGTTGTATTAATGTGGAGATAATATATATTTAAGCCAGTTATCTGGTGGGTAGTAATATAGTGCTGTTCTCTAGACAAAAAAATGTCAATATCAATCACTTTTTTAGGGCTGTACAGACTAGACTAATTTGGTAACTTTTGCTGGAGGGCAAAGACAGTTGAGTGATGTCAGAGCAAAAACCAACTCCTGTTAACACCAGTTCAAAAAGCAAACAAGTGCCAATCGAAGAGCCATCGACAGACGAACTCCCAACGATAGAATTTCCCTCACGGGGGAAACTCAAGGCCAGTTCTTGGCGGATACATCAGAAAATTGGCTATGGCTACTTTGTTGCCATAGGCATTGGCTTTTTTGGTTCATTGACGGGAATGGTACTTGCCAACTATTACCGAGGTAGAGAAATCAGGCAACTAAATCAAGCCAGTGAGCAAGGACAACTACTCAATAATTATAAAGATGCTGTAGTTGGAGCACAGTTGTATAGTTCTAATTTAGTTGCGGTATTAGAAGATCCACAAAAGCTGCGAGCTAAAAAAGCTAAATTTCTTGAATGTGTGCAAAAAACCAACGAATTAGAGCCGCAAATTAACAGATTTATAGACAGTAAACCCAAGAGACTAGCTGCAAACAGCACTACTATACAGGCTTTGTTACGGAATTATGCCACAAACTTAAAATTTTATATTCAGCAAATAGAAGCTGTTTTGCAACAAATTAAATCCTCATCTGTGAAACCGCAGCAAATATCTGCTGCCAGGGAGCAGTTGCTGAAAATTATGCGTGGGGAAACAGCTTTAGAGCTAGATAAGCTTTCACAAGAATTAACAGAGATTTTGCGTACAGCTCAACAGCAAGAGCAGGAAAGGCAGGCGGCTGTAGAGCAAGCGAAATTAGTTGAGAGATCTATCGTAATTGTGAGTATGCTGATATCAGTGGCAGTTGCAGCTGTAGTAGCATGGCGTACCAGTCGGGCCATTGCTGAACCAGTGATTACTGTAACTCAAGTAGCGGAACAGGTGGCACGAAAATCTAATTTTGATTTGCGAGCTCCTGTCACCACAGAAGATGAAATTGGTTTATTAGCTAAATCTTTAAATCGTCTGATTGAGCGGGTATCAGAACGGACCAAAGAGCTGCAACAAGCCAAAGAATTAGCCGAAGCAGCTAGCATAGCTAAAAGCCGATTTTTAGCCAACGTCAGCCACGAATTACGCACACCTTTAAATGCTGTTATTGGCTTGAGTCAACTGCTGCAGGATGATGCTAAAGACCAAAATTTACCCAGCGATTTGATCACTGACTTAGAAACCATCAATGGTGCTGGAAAGCATTTACTAGAACTAATTAACGATATCCTCGACTTGTCAAAAATTGAAGCTGGGAAAATGACTCTCTACCCAGAGACATTTGAAATTGGCACCTTAATTCATAATGTTGTCCTCACAGTCAAACCAGTGATCGAGAAAAATAGCAACATTTTAGAGGTGCATTGTGAACAACCGCTTGGCACAGTTTACGCAGACCAAACACGGATGCGACAGGTATTGTTAAACTTATTGAGCAATGCTGCTAAATTCACCACCGACGGCAAGGTGATGCTCACTGTTAAGACTGAACCAGCAGACTTTAACCGTAATACTCCTTTTGACATGATTACTTTCACCATCACTGACACAGGTATCGGCATGACAGAGGTTCAACAGCAGCAGTTATTTCAACCCTTTACCCAAGGAGACAACTCAACTACAAAAAGGTATGGTGGCACCGGACTAGGATTAGCCATTAGCCGACACTTTTGTCAGATAATGGGTGGAGAAATTTTGGTTAAAAGTCAACCTGGTGTTGGCTCCACTTTTAGTGTACGTTTACCACTGACAACCCAGGAGTAGGGATTATTGATCTGCTCTCCACTCCCCCAGTCCCCAATTTATGGAACCTCAATTACGGGTAGAACGGATAATTACAACCCTTAAACAGGATTTACCGACACTGTTTGAGAAAGATATCTCCTATGAGATTTATGCAGAAGATATTTATTTTCGCGACCCTGTAAATACATTCAAGGGTAAATTTAATTATCGGATTATATTTTGGACTTTGCGATTTCATGCTCGATTATTTTTTACCCAAATATTTTTTGATTTGCATGAAGTACACCAGTCAGCAGAGGACACAATTTTAGCTAAGTGGACTGTGCGGGGAGTTTTGCGCGTCCCTTGGCAGGCAAATTTGATTTTCAATGGTGATTCCACATATAAACTCAATCCAGATTTATTAATATTTGAGCATATTGATCGGTGGGATCGTAAACCTGGGGAGATTTTACGGCAGTTCTGGGGCTGATATACTGAAAACGGGTTGAAACTTGTATTTTTTGATCAGCTTGTGGAATATGACACAGGAATGAATGATATCGGAGAGTTTCGGCTTAATCGGGTCAAGATGCTCTCTCAATCCGTAAATTTTGGTCTGTACCATAACCGTATGTATTGCTTCAATCGCCTAGCGGTATCAAAGCTTAATCTACCCTGAATCAGCCGTGAACAGAGCTGTCGAGTCTCAAATTAAATGGGTTCTGACCAACTTTTGGTGAAGCTGATTGACAGGATAATTGCTGTATAGAATGAACTGGTGAAGAGGCAGAAGGACCCCAAAGAGCGATCGCCCTTTGGGCGGGTGCTTCTCTTCGAGACGCTGCGCGAACACCATCGTGCTCTGCGCGAGCGTTTCGCTATGCAGAAACTGCGGCGGGAGCCAACGCTCTGTGGGCAACTTGTGCCATTGTCTTTTGGGTGAGGAAGAAAGTGACATAAAAGTAGCGAGTGGGGCGGAATCAGCCAGACCGCTACGCTAAAAGGTTTCATGCCCCACCACGCAAAGAATAACTCGAGAAAATCAAAACAAGTGTGGGGCATCAGAAACCTTTTAAAGAATTTGGAGAAAAATTTGTAATTAATTTTGTTTAATTACTTAGCATAAAAAACTTTTGGAAGAGGTCTACGGATCACTAGTACTCCAGGAAGTTCCTACCCCTGATCTTGACAGCCGTACTTGGCCACCAATCTAGCTAACAGCGGTAAATCAATCGGTTTAGAAATATACTCATCCACCCCAGCGGCTAAGCAGATTTCTTGATCGCCTTTCATTGCCATTGCCGTTTGCACAATAATTGGTATGTGTTGATACTGTAGATTTGCTCGTAGTTCCCTTACTAGTTGTAGACCATTGGCATCCGGTAGACTCACATCCATTAAAATCACTGCTGGTAGCTCTACCCGATTTAGTACTCTCCACATTCTGGCAGCAGTCTTGACCCAAATTACCTGATATCCCAATCTACTTAGATAAATTCGTATCAATTTAGCATTGGGTAAATCATTTTCGACTAATAAAATATTTGAAGAACAACTAAGAGGAATTGCTCCATCGGCTAGAGACCGATTACTCCGTGTCGATTTAGCATCCGGATCTACCGAAACTTCTCCCATTGGCTGAAGAGGTAAAACAATGGTAAAGCGGGAACCACGGTTTATTTCAGATTCTACCTCCACAAAACCACCGTGTATTTCCGCCAGTTTCTTTGTAACCACCAACCCCAAACCAGTACCCTGAGTGCGATCAGCTACAGGGTTATCAATTTGGTGATAGGGTTGGAACAGTTGAGCCTGGTTTTCTAAAGTAATGCCAGTGCCAGTGTCCCAAACTGTGAAATGCACAAATCCACTCTTGAGGGTAACCTGTAAACCAATACTGCCTGTGCTGGTAAACTTAAGGGCGTTGAAGAGTAAATTTAGGAGCATTTGCTTAAGTCGCAAAGAGTCAGCCACTAGGGTTGTTACATTGGCTTCTATTTCTAAGTGGAGTTTCAAACCTTTATTAGCAGCCTTTTCCTTCACCAGTGCCAAGACATTGCCACACAATCCTTGCACATTCACCGTTTCCCACTGTACTTCTAGCTGGTTAGCTTCAATTTTTGACAGATCTAAAATGTCATTGATCAGATCCAAAAGGTGCTTGCCACTGGATTGAATAATATTTAAATACTCTTGGTGGTGTTCTCGTCTGGGGTCATAGCCTTGAGCTAACAACAGATGGGTAAACCCAATAATAGAACTAAGGGGAGTACGGATTTCATGGCTGGTGTTAGCTAGAAATTCGTTTTTGAGTTGATTGGTACGCTCCAGTTCCTGATTAAAGTACTCCAGATCTTGAGAACGTTGCTGGCAAGAGCGGAGCAATCCCAGATGTGTCAGAGTTTTGGTACATTCCTGGGCTGTTCTGGTTAGTAACTGCGATCGCAGTTGAACTGGGAATGCTCTGGGTGATTTACTGTCAGATTGAAGGGGATCTGTGGCAATAATTAGCCAGCCGACACTATCGCTGAGATTTGTCTGTAAACAGTATGCATTTGGTGGTTCCTGACTCTTTAGATACTGTATATCTTCAAGGCTGATCACCTCCTTTAGTCTCAATGGTAGTTTTCTGCCTTTTTCAAGGGTGACTTCCAATCTTGCACGGTGTGAGCTTTGGAATGAAGAACGGGAAACATAACAAATCCTACCAACGGTTTCGTGGGGCAGAAATATGACAATAACTACCTTACTTCCACTCAAAGCACTTTCTAGCTCATCCACCACAGTTTGGAAAATTTCTGCTTCTATGGACGTGTGCTGGGGAAAGGTGGTAAAAGCAGAAAGCAGGTAGTCGTGAAGACGATTCTGCAACTGATTCAAGCTCTGCTCGAACCACAATTGTGCCCGAAGCTGCTGAATTGCTTTTAACAGCGTTTGTGTCGCATTTAATTGTAAGTTTTGTTCTGGTAAACTTGAAGACTGCTGCATGGTCAACTAGACCGCTGAAAAAATAGAGCATCGCCTAAAATGCGAACTGGGTCTATGTATATTACCGCACGATATTTTTGTCTTTGCAAAGTCAAATTAAATCAATTCCTTAGTAACTGACAGTACACGAATTTCCCTATCAATCCACCCACTGAAAATTTTGCCAACGAAAATTAAAACTTATGGATCTCCAACTTGCTCAACTTACGGTTAACGGGATTGCTGTGGGGAGCATTATTGCTCTTGCTGCTGTGGGACTTACCCTGACTTATGGAATATTACGGTTGTCTAATTTTGCCCACGGTGACTTTTTAACTTTAGGGGCTTATCTCACTTTGTTGGTGAATACCCTAGGGGCAAATATTTGGTTATCGATGCTTCTGGCATCTGGGGGAACCATAACTGTGATGCTACTAGCAGAAAAATTGCTCTGGTCAAGGATGCGAGCGATTCGCGCCACATCCACGACACTGATCATTATTTCTATTGGACTAGCCCTATTCCTTCGCAATGGCATTATTTTTATCTGGGGTGGAAGAAATCAGAATTACAATCTACCAGTTACCCCAGCTTTGGATATTTTAGGCTTAAAGGTGCCACAAAATCAATTATTGGTACTAGTACTAGCAGTACTGGCAATTTTGGCATTACACCACTTCCTCCAAAACACCAAAATTGGTAAAGCGATGCGAGCAGTGGCTGATGACTTAGACTTAGCCAAAGTATCCGGTATCAATGTTGATAGAGTAATCCTCTGGACTTGGCTAATTGCTGGTGCTTTTACTTCCTTAGGTGGCAGTATGTATGGGCTAATCACAGCTGTACGACCGGATATGGGCTGGTTCCTGATTTTGCCCCTATTTGCCTCCGTAATCCTTGGAGGCATAGGCAACCCCTACGGAGCGATTATCGCAGCTTTTATTATTGGTATTGCCCAAGAAGTTAGCACCCCTTGGTTAGGTTCTCAGTATAAACAAGGTATAGCCCTGTTGATGATGATTTTAGTCTTACTTATTCGCCCCAAAGGTTTATTTAAAAGCACGATTTGAGAGGGTTGGGGACTGGAGATTGGGGGTTGGGGACTGGGAATTCTCTCCCATATCCTTCCACTCCCCTATCTCCCTTGTCCCCTGGAGGAACTAGTCAATGATGTGGAAGTAGTAGGCTGCCACTAGGAAATTGACAGCTAGCAGTAAAATTGCCCAACCTGTGCGAAAGGGATAGGGGGGTTTAGCTTCACTGTGAGCAACTCCAGAACTTTTACTTTGAGTAGCCATATGGATTCTCCTAAATGTCGGGACTTTTTAAGAGATACCAAACAGCTGCGCCAATTGCCCAATTTCTTTAAAAATATTTGTGTGACGACAGGGGTAGGAGGCACTTTCAAAGGTAGGGATTTAACTTCCCAGTGAAAAGCACTCGCTCATGGGGAGCCAGAGCGGGTCTCCCCATGAGCGCGCTGCTTCACAAAATCTAAAATTCCCCTGCCTCCCCGGCATGATAGGAACTGCGAACTAAGGGTCCAGAACGGACATGGCTAAATCCCATCTCCTTGGCTATGTTGCCAAGCTGGTCAAATTCCTCTGGTGTCCAGTATTTTTGTACTGGTAGATGTTCCAAAGAAGGACGCATATACTGACCTAGGGTGAGGCGATCGCATCCTACGGCTCTGAGATCCGCCATTGTGGTGATGATTTCTGTCTCAGTTTCCCCATGTCCTAGCATCAGACCTGATTTTGTGGGAATATTCGGATTAATTTCTTTAACCACAGCTAATACTCGTAGTGAGCGATCGTACTTTGCTCCCCGGCGCACTGGTCCTGTTAACCTTAACACTGTCTCAACATTGTGGTTAAAACAAGCTGGATTGGCAGCAACAATCATCCCGATGCGTTGGCGTTGATGCGCTACACCCACACCCTTACCACCCCAGAGGTCTGGTGTCAGTACCTCAATTTGCGTTTCTGGATTCAGTTGACGAATAGCCTCCATCGTCTGCACAAAATGACCTGCGCCACCATCGGGTAAATCATCACGGGCTACAGAAGTCAGCACTACATAGCGTAGTCCCAAAAGCTGCACTGCCTCTGCTACCTTTTGTGGTTCTCCTGAGTCAATAGGCATTGGGGCATGACCTTTATCTACTTGACAAAAAGCACAAGAGCGTGTGCAGGTTGGACCTAGGAGTAAGAAAGTTGCAGTTTTTTGGGCATAACACTCTCCCCTGTTGGGACAGCGCCCTTCTTCACAGATGGTGTGAATTTGGCGTTGCTTAATAATGCGCTGGACTGTAGATATTTCACTGGCTTTGCCAAGGGGACGCCGTAACCAGCCAGGTATCGCCATGATTTTAGACTTATTAAGTTCGCCTTGTTGTGACAAAGTCATAAACACTCAAAGATAGATTCAAAAAGTTGGTGCTAAGTGATACTAGTTAGCAAAAATAGACGTTCTACACAACACCTTTACCATTCTCAGTTATACCGGAAGTATACTTTCCCCCAATCAACCTAAATTTTAGGTATAGTGGGAGAATTCATATGGTCAATCGGCAAAACTGCCATCCACACCCAAACTTTCTGGTAGAGAAATCAGTCGTGGCAAGTAACAAAATTTTAGTTATCGATGACACTACAGTTGTCAGGGTAAAAGTAAAAGATATGTTGCCTCCGGGTAACTTCGAGATATTAGAAGCAAAAGACGGTTTGGAGGGATTTAATCTTATCCGTCAGGAGAAACTCAGCCTGATTATGTTGGATTTCCTCTTGCCTAAAATGAGTGGCTGGGAAGTTTTCCAGAAAATTCAGGCCCATCCTGACTTACGGAAAATACCTTTGGTGATCATGTCTGGTCGCAAGGAAGAGGTAAAAGAGAAAATTTCAGAACCATTTGAATATTTTGAATTTCTCGGCAAGCCTTTTGACCAGAAGCAGCTCATTAGTGCTATTAAGTCAGCAATGGCTAAGGCCAAGCAGCCGCGTCCAGAACCAGTGACTATTGCACAACTGACCCCTCTCCCAGAACTATCTGAAACTTCGGATAAAGTAGACTCTGTCAACGCAGAAATAAATGCATTAAAAGAAAAAGTTGACCGTATGCAATCAGAAATGGATAACTTAAAGAAACAACTAGCACAAGTTGTTGCCTTTATTAAACAAAAAATCAAGTAGCATTCCCTTCTGTATTATTCTTGTCACCCAAGGTCTTTAGTCTATTAAGCCTGCCATGCTCTCTCATAAAGAGGCACAGCAGGCTTTTTTGGGTAGTTCTATTGCCGCTTTCCAGGAGAAGCCAGTAACGAGACTGGTGCATTTATACCCTAACTGAATTTACGCCTTGAAGTAAGTACTTGAGCAGAATTAATTACACAAACTCTCTTGATGGAATCCTTTATCCAGTCTAGATAAGACTAGATATTAGTTTGTAAATATTTCTGTTCGGTTACTTACTAGTCAACTTTATTTGAGTCCTGTTGTTGTGCTTACCTGGATTGAAACATTCTTCGTTGCTTGTAGGATAGCTGTGTTTGCAACGGAATTGTTAGCTAAGGAAAACAAAGGATTTGATAAAATCCCGGCAATGGAGGTAGCAATTAGAGTTACTATTAACCCTACTTGCAAAGGTCTAAACCCAGGCAAATTCCAACGGACTTGAGGATAGTTTTTTACAGATTCGGACATTTCTTGGGGTTCTTTGACTACCATCATCTTGACTACACGAATGTAGTAGTAGATGGACACAACGCTAGTAACTAAACCCAACAAAACTAAGCCATAAAGACCTGACTGCCAACCGGCCCAGAACAAGTAAATTTTGCCAAAAAAACCAGCCAGTGGTGGAATACCACCTAAGGAAAGGAGGGAGATACTCAACCCCAGTGTTAGTAGTTGGTCTTTTTGATATAAGCCGGAGTATTCTGCTATCTGGTCAGTTCCTGTCCGGAGGGAGAAGAGAATTATGCAGGTAAAGCCGCACAGGTTCATGAACAAGTAGACAATTAGGTAAAATATCATGCTAGCATATCCGGCATCAGTACCAGCAATCAAGCCAATCATCACGAACCCCGCTTGGGCAATGGATGAATAAGCTAGCATCCGCTTCATACTGGTTTGTGCCAGGGCAACTACATTACCCAAGATCATACTGAGAATGGCCAGGGCAGTGAAGACAAACTTCCACTCGTCAGCTACTAGGGGGAAGGCTGTGATTAGTAAGCGAATGGCAAGGGCAAACCCTGCTGCTTTAGAGCCTACAGATAAAAAGGCAATTACTGGAGTAGGAGCGCCTTCGTAAACATCTGGTGTCCATTGGTGGAAGGGTGCCGCTGAGATTTTGAAGCCAATACCTGCGATCACAAAGACCAGGGCAATCACCAAACCTAAAGACTGACTAACATTGGCGGCAGCGATACCGTTGGCGATCGCCCCTAGTTCGGTTTGTCCACCCGACAGTCCATAGAGTACTGAAACACCGTAGAGAAATATTGCTGTGCTGGAAGCACCAATCAACAAGTATTTCAGGGCTGCTTCATTAGAACGTGGATCACGCTTAGTATAACCTGTCAACAAATAGGACGAGATACTCAGGGTTTCTAGGGAGATAAAAATCATTACTAATTCATTAGCGGCCGATAGAAACATTCCTCCTAGAGTTGCAGTCAGTAAGATAGCGATGAATTCTGCTAAAGCGGTGCCACTCTGCTCAATGTAGCTAATAGACATCAAGATTGTCACCACTGCCGACAGGGCAATAATCCCGCGAAACACGATACTCAGGTCGTCACCATTGAAGCTACCGCTAAAGGAGATGGGATTAGCAGCATCCCATTGGAAATACAGGGCGACAATCGAAGCTAGTAACCCAGTAATTGCTAGATATCCAATCCAGCGTGCGGATGTGCGCCCCAAAATCAGATCCACAATCAAAACCCCCAAGAGGGTGAGAATCACAATCCCCTCTGGCAAAATTGTGCCAGCATTTAACTGGGATGTAAGATTAGCAAAATCCATGATACGTATAGGTTTTGGTGATTAGACATTAAGGCTAGCTGTGTTAACTCTAGCAATTTTTGCTGTCTCTAGACGAGATTCTTCTGGGGCACTTAATTAGGGATAGGTAAAAACTACCTTTCTGTTACCTTTTCGGTTTTTAGAGAATGTTGAACTTTAGTCAGCAATTCATCCTTGATCCGGTTGAGAATTGAAGTCTCATCTAAGTTTGCTAAAATTTGGTTCACTACTGTTTTAGGACCATCACTCCCCCAAGTTGCCCCATTAGCTAAATAAGTTTTGGTTACCTGGCCAATGCCATAACAGGAAACACCAGCCACACCTGCTTGAGTTAGAGCCACCGAAAGATATGGACCAAGGGAAATACCACCAGTAGCTGGTGCAGAGATGCCAAGTAAAGTTTTCAGCCCACTTAAGCCTAAGTTTGCTAGTAGTTCACTGGCACCAACACCACCCATACTCAGGGCAATTTTCTGCAACAGTTGTACAGCCCCAGTTTCTGTCATTGGGATGCCATAGAGTTGGGACAAACCCAAAATTAGTGCTAAATCAATTACAACCCCACTGAGGATATCTACCATAGTTACAGGGTTGAGAGCAATGGCTACGGCTTTGGTCATCACAGCCTGCCAAATCAACTTATTGGCATGCTGTTCTCGAATTGCCAGTTTACGCTGCACTAATTGCTCGTTTATATCGTCAGCGTAGAGCATACTGTTAAGGGCTACTAAGGCTTTACCTTCACGGTGGAGGATCTCGACAATTTTCAGTTTCAGTTCCTCAACTTGAGCATTACCTGAACACAACTGTACACCTCTACTACCATCAGGACGAAGTATTGCCGTTTTTACCAGTGGTGATGCTGCTGCCATGACAATTTCATTGGGTGAGAGTAACTCGCGTACTCTTTCATCCCGAATTTTGCGATAAATTGCCATGCGGTCTGCTTCTGGATACTGATCTACTTTATTAAACACTAAGATGATCGGTTTACCTGCTTCTCGCAACTGGGAAAGGGCTTGGTGTTCTATTTTGGTCATGTCCCCGGCAATTACAAACAAGATTAAATCTGCCTGTTTTGCTACCTGCTGGGCTAGTATATCTCTGGTTTCACCGTCTACCTCATCTAGTCCAGGTGTGTCGATTAATTCTACCTGGGACTGGGCAACCGCTGGCAGAGTCACTCGCAAGACAAACTCACTTTCGGTAATATGCCAATTTGCTCGTTGTGTGGCACGAGTAACCCCGTGTAGGGGACCAGTTTCAAATACTGTTTGCCCTATTAGGGCATTGAGCAGCGAAGATTTTCCCCGTCCCACCATCCCAAAGGCTGCAATCTGCACCACCATCTGCTCTAATTTGCCCAGCATGGCTTCTAAATTAGCTATTTCTGCTTCTAGACCAGATTTTTCTTCGGGGGTGAGGTCAATTTTGCTGACTAAAGTTCGCAGTGCTATTTTTGCCTGTTTGTAATTAAGTTCTGTTTGAATGGCTTCAAAGTTTAAAATGGCGCTATCTATTTCTTGCTCCCAGTTGAGGGAATTTTGTTGATCAGGTTTAGTCATTTCAATAGGCTTCTTCCAGAAGTCGGGGACAGGGAACAGTACCAAGTCTTTCCTGTTTGATGACTTTATGTTAAATATAGCAGTTCTTGGTAGTGCGGGTAACTTATACCTAACTCATGTATATTTTTTGTAATGATTAAATCAATATAAATTTATACACATATGTAAATCTTGCCATAGCTGATATTAAGTGATACAATTTTAGTCTTCTTAGAATTTATTATCGCAACTTTTTGCAGAGACAATTATTCAAAGCTGAAGCCTGGAAAGGTCTATTTGCGTTTCTTGAATATTACTTTGATTTTTAAACATGAATTTTTCTCCGGCTCAGGATCTATCCCTTTATCAGTTAGCTTTGGGGGTAGAGAATTCTCTCCAAGAATTATCACTCACTCCTGTAACTATTTTATCAATGCTGAAGTCACAGATCGATTTACTAATTGAACAGGAGATTGCAGCGACTTTTTGGGTAAAACTTCCACCAGGAAAAATTTGGCAATCAGAATTATTACGCTATAAGTCTTCGGGGAGTGTTTGTAATACAATCTACAATTGTCAAATCAGGGAGACAAGATCTGATTCTTTAACTCAAGTGCGTTTACTCCCAAGCAGTAAACTACAGCAGGAATATTTTCTTATAGTTTTATCCGTCAATTTTTGCAGTTTGATTGTGGCTCGTCGCCCAATGAAATCAGATAGAACTAGCCGTCGTTTATTAACGATCAATACGTTTGAGCCAGGAATAATTCAGCCAGTTTTGGATGGAATTAAACAGGTGGTTGTGCCTGGAAAATCGGCAGTTGAAGACGCTGACTTTATTTGTCCTAGTGGATCTGCACTAGGGCCAATAGAGAAATTGTTCAATAAACAACTCCAGAGACAGGATGAATTTAATCGTCAAATCACACAGCAGCGAAACCAAAAATTGTATAGCGAGGATGAGTACTTAAGTAGTCTTTGTCAAGAGTTGCGGATACCCCTAACCCACATGAAAACAGCATTGTCGTTGTTAAATTCACCTCATCTTAAACCAGCTCAACGCCAACGCTACTTACAGATGCTCAATACCGAGTGCGATCGCCAAAATTACCTAATTATTGGTTTGTTGGATTTAGCGCAACTGGAGCAAAATCTAGAGGAGACAAAACTAGAACCTGTGCGTCTTTGGGACATTGTTCCGGGTGTAGTCAGTACCTACCAGCCAGTAGCCCAGGAAAAAGGGATTATGCTTGCTTATACAATTCCTGCTGATCTTCCCCCTGTGTGGTGTGTGAGTGGTGGACTCAAACAGATTGTAATTAATTTACTGCACAATAGTATTAAATTTACCACCAAAGGTGGAGAAGTGTGGGTAACAGCCAGTCTTCACGGCCATAGTATCCTTTTAGAATTTCGTGACACAGGTATCGGTATCAGCGAAAGCGACCTACCCAAAATCTTTGATTGCTTTTATCGTGTGCGTTCAGGACTAACAGATGATCTTGCTAGTGCGGGTTTAGGACTCACAATTGTCCAGCGGTTGTTGTGGTATTCTGGTGGTTCAATTTCGGTTAAAAGTAAGCTAGATCAGGGGTCTATTTTTACGGTGCAACTTATGAGTGTTAGAGATCCTTAGATCCTACCTTTCAAATTTCAACTTAACCCGTTGTTCTCTGCAACAAAAGTAATGTTTTATGTACCATATTTTCCGCCGAAAAATTCCGAATTCGACTTTGAGCATTAATTGCCATTTCTTGCATTCTATCGCCGTTACAGAGTGCCCACTTAATAGCTTTACATAATTCATCACTATCACCAGTAGTAAAAAGTAATCCATGAACTCTATCATCAATTAATTCTGGGTTCGGTCCGGCATTTGATGCGATTAATGGCAAGTTATTTGCCATTGCTTCAGCTAACGCGAACGGTAATCCTTCATAATAAGTAGGAAATACAAAAATATCAGCAGCAAGTAGGAATCTAGTAACATCGTTACGATGTCCTAAAAGTAGTATTTTTTGGGTTAAACTATATTCATGGATTTTGCATTCTAAATAATTTCTGTGTTCTCCTTCTCCCAGCCACACAAAAACTATATCATCAAATTCTTGATTAATATCCTTTGCGGCTTGAATAATCAACTCATGACCTTTTTGTGGGTTTAGTCTACCAACAGTTAATAATATCCTTGTATTTAGATGGAGACCTAGTTCTTTTCGGAGATTTCTACGTATTTCTTCTGTATCTATCAGTTCATTTTCATTGCTTACTACTACCCCATTATAGATAATAGCTACCTCTTCCCTGTTAGATATGTTAAATGATTTAGCTAGGAAATCTCGAACATATTTTGAAACTGCTATCCATTGCTGATTCCGATTTCTAGCCCAAGTATATAGGTTTAGTTTGAGAGAGCCAAATGTGATGATGCTAGGAGGTACAAGTTGAAAACATACACAGGTTCTAATATTCAAAGTTCCACAGGCTAGGATACTACCAAAAGCTCTGTAAGGAAATGGAATCACAATTAGTACACTATCTGGCTGAAGCCTAATTAATAAAAAAAGCGTTTTCATAAATCTCAGAAAATGACCGATAGCTTTAATTTTTATAGTATCGTTAGCATCGGATATCTGGAGACGATGATATCTAATTTCTCTGCTTGTAAGTTCTTCTATTAACAAGAGTGTTTTTGAGGTCGAGGGAAAAGCTGAATGAACTTCCCAGCCTTGAGTAGATGCAGCAAAGGCAATTTTCAGTGCGTACTCTTCTGCACCACCACGCATATCTGATGGAGAAATGATCAGCAGTTTTCGATTAGGAGAATTTTTCATAAATTGTGATGCTAAATTTACAATGTCAATAAATGACCTAAATCATGAGATTATTATGACTCCAACTTTAATCGGTCGCTGGCAAACTCGATTATTACTACTGTCCACGGTGGGCATATTGGTATCAATACCCTTTGCTATAGGTTTAATAGGTGCGACTCCTAGTTTGGCTTATTTTTGGATACTTGGCTATGTAGCTATTTTGGGCTTAGGTTGGGATGTGAGTTATGACTATTTGCAAAAATTTCGCTGGGATAGGGACTGGCCAGCAGTTTATCAACTATTTACTGGGGTTTGGGAATCAGTATTCATCTTTTGTGGGGTCAAACTAGTCGGGGTTTTACCCATACCTATACCTAAAGAGGAACTACCCATAGGAGTTTTTTGGTTACACTACAGTTTTGTCTGGTTAGCTGTTTTTATTACCTCACAGAGTGTGATGCGAATTATTTTTCCCCGTTGGCGGTTTCGTGGTGGACAGTGGTTATAATCTGTTGTCACAAATGATATTTTTGGATCAACTTCCTAACTTGAGCAGCCACCAAAGGATCGGTATCTTTTTGGAGGTGTGGAAGAATTTCTTGGAGAATACGCTGGGAAACTACGCTGAGATAGGAAATTACCGCTTCCCGCACAAAACCAGTTGGATGACGTAGGGTTTGCAAAATTTCCGCAGTTGTCAGTCGGATGTGTGCTACCCGAGCAAAATGAAAACAGCAAGCCAAGCACCAGTGGGAGAGTAAATTACTGAGCATTAATAGCCGTCGTAGGCGATCGCTCATCAACATATTTTCATATTGCACCATCCCAGCCTCAATCAGATGTTGGAGTTTCTCTTGTTCTGATTGTCGGTCTAAAATATTCAGCAACAGCGACTTACAAGGCAAATTCACAACATGGTCTAGGATTTCTAGGCCTCTGGCAATGTTGGTTACAGACTCAGTTCGGAGATTGAAAGCTGCGGCCTGCATTTTTTCTGGAGGGTAGAGCAATTTGAGTAGCAGTAGTAATCGCTCTTTTACATCTAACTCTAACTCTAGTAGGGAGCGTTGCAGTAACTCACTGACACTGTGTTTACCGTTGAAGGAATCTTGTGTTGTGAAGTCTATGTAGGCAGCATAAATCTCACCGAGAAATTGTAGTTCTTGCTCAATTAAGGTTTCTACCCTAGTTTCATAAAATTGATCGGTTGAAGCTTGAATTCCTGGTTGTTGGTTGACTTTGAGTAAGCCACGCAGAATATAATCCCGATCAGCGCCCCAAGATATTTCTACGTTTCGCCACAGTATTTCCTGCGCTTCCAATGTGCCTATTTGGGCAATGGTACGCCAAGCGTACATCCGCACTACTTCGGGTTTGTAGATATTCGTTGCTAGTTTCAACAGCATATCTAAGGCTTCATTCTCCAGTTGCACCAGGACTTTCATAGCTGTGGAGCGAGTTGATTTGTAGTGTAGGGCCGCTAGCAGCGAGGAATAATATTCCTCCAAACGAGTAGCAGCAATCATTTCTAATACGGCACAGCGTACCCCCAAGGAATTATCCTGCAACAGATTTGGGATGTGAATTCTCAGGGCTTGTAAATGAACTGCTTCTCTCAAAGCTTTGACCCCATTCACCCGTTCCCGTTCCTGCTTGTGAGTCAGCATCCGCCGCATGGTTTTGGTGGCCTCTACTTTTTGCATTGGGGTTCCCTGACGTAACATCAGGGCTGCGGCTGTAGCTCGGATGCATGAGTTTTGTTGGGGCTGTAGGTATTTTTCTAGCTGGCTGATATCGCCTTTTGGTTCCGCTAGCCAGAGATAGCGTAGTCCTAGGGCAAAGACTTCGGGGGTGACTTTGTCGGGACCCTGTTCTATCAATGGGCGTACTGCATATACGTAAGTGGGATCAGCTTTTCCCATCAGTATCAACTCCAAGCTCTGGCGCTGCAAATCTGGGGACAGTTTGAATAGCAGGGGTGCTAAAACTTCTATAGCTCCTTGGGGATCAATTTGGGCTAGTAGTTCGATGCAGGAGCGTTTATCTGCCTCGGTACCTTTCTCCCCTAAGGCTCTAACTACCCCTTGTTTAAAGACCCGCAGACCGACGTTGGTAGCACTCAACTCCCCCCGATCTGCACTCAAAACTAACAGGTCTACGTAGCGCGATCGCAATTGCCAAACTACTGTTAAACAGGTGGCAGCTACTACCATCGTTTCTCCAATGAACACCCACTTGTTTAGAGCTTCGGTAATGAGTCGATCGGATAATAATATTAGTGTGAAAAATATGACTAATCCTGCCAACCCAGTGGCGATGGATTCCGCAGTCCCCCCTGATAATGTCTGCATCCGGCTGCGAATTCGCTCTGGGATGGGTTGGTAGAGTACTGGTCCACTACTAGTGACAAAGGTATAACGCAGAAGTTCATCGCAGAATTTGAGACCTACCATTCCCCATAAAAACGTTGGAGTCTGGAGGGCAGGAAATAAATTTAAAAATCCGATGACTGCTGGCACAAAGAACCCTACGCTCAAGGGTAACAGGGCAGCCGTAAAAAATACTCCGATCCGTTCAATCAACCGGCTAGAAAAAAACCACTGCGTTACTAACTCACAGAGTCCTAAAATCCCACCAAATAGACCCAGGAAACTAGCCAGATCCCGGTCATTCAGATTTGCTTTGAGTTCACGTAGATACTGAAAATCGATTAATAATCCAATCACCTGGAGCAAGCCGACAAAGAAAAACAACTGCCAAAGGTAGCGATATAATGGACCTTCAAGCCGACGGTAACGAGCAGCTTGTTCTTCCGCTATTTTGCGGGATGGGACCACAGGAAAGGCTTTTCTGTAGTGATAACTTAAGCACGACAGAATAGCCGCACCCAGCATAATTACTGAGCAAGCGAAGAGGATAATTGTATCAAGCTTGAAGTATTTGACTAACCAAGGCAGACTAAAACCACTGAGTACATCAGCGACCAAAAGACCGCTGCTGACTAGGGAGTAGGTACGCTTAATCTCCCGAATATTGAAAAGTTGGTTAGCGATGATTGAGGTGTTGAGACTATTGACTACGTAAAAAGCATCAACCCATAGCCGCAGGAGAAATACGCTGATCACAGCAATAGGAGTTACTTGCTGATGCAACGAGACTAATAGTGTTAATGGGATCACCATGCAGGGTGCGATCACCACAACAACCCAGCGCAAAGGAAAAATCCTTTGTAACCAAGAATACAAAACCACCAATACAGAGCCTAGGACAGCACTAGCAATATAAATCCAGGGCAGTTTCTCTGCCCCATACTCGTCTAAAAATAGTGCTACCGTACTGTCCTCTGCCCATCGCAAACCCACACATACGGTTGTATAGAAGGCAAACATGGTTAAAGTTCGCTCAGCTTCTTCTGGTCGGAGATTCACCCACTGCAATAGCCTTGCCGGAATGCCTCTATTTGTCGTCAACCAGTGATTTTTCAAGTCCATGCAGTTCTAGTCAGTGGCACAGAAGAATTTTATTTTATACCAATTTAGATTTAAAATTAATTCTATGGCAAAAGTCAGGAATAACTGAGTGTTATACTTCCCACCTTCTAACTTGAAAGAAGGGTGTAGGGTGTGGAGAACGAACCTCTTTCATACTTGGCGGTGAAATTTTTTCATTGGGACTGCCTCCTGCCCCTTCTCATGATAAAGGTCCTGAATAACTGAGTGTTATACCTCACCACCCAGTCATCAGGACTTTCTAGCTATTAGCTGAGTGCTGAAATTATTTTTTCGGTGAGAGTAGCATCATCATGTTGCGCCCTTCCTTCTTTGGTGCCTGCTGCACCTCCCCATAAGGCTCCAAATCAGTTGCCATCCGTTTGAGTAAATCTTCTGCTAAGTCGCTGTGTTGAATTTCTCGACCCCGGAACATCACGGTAGCTTTAACTTTATCACCATCCTTTAGGAAACGCTCTGCTTGCTTGACACGCACATTATAGTCATGTTCTTCTATCTTGTAACGCATCTTTACTTCCTTCACATCAGCCGTGTGCTGCTTCTTCCGGGCTTCCCGTGCCTTTTTTTCCTGTTCAAACTTGTATTTCCCGTAGTCCATAATCCGACAAACTGGCGGGTCAGCCTTGTCACTGAGTAGCACCAGATCCAGTTCTTTTTCCTCTGCTAGTTGCAAAGCTTCAATTGGGGGCATAATTCCCAGCTGGGCACCATCAGTGTCAATAACCCGAATTTTCGGGAAGCGAATCCGTTCGTTAATTTGAGGCAGATCGCGAGTTCTTTTTTTCTCAATCACAGGCATTATGATTTGTGGGAGCTCTTTTTTTTAGTAGGATGTGGCTTGGTCTAGATTGATATGCCAAAAGCGGCAGATTATGAGTCTATAGTAATAGGGTAACTAATTCATGAAGTAGTTGCTTCGTCGTACTTATTATTCTACTCACTCCCTTGTTGGATTTCTCAGCATCTATGACTCTAAACTAGACTACATTAACTATTGTTACAATTATTTGTCAATCTGTTAACTTTTAACTCAAACAGTTTATCCACAGAAGAGCAAGATTACCAAAGCTGTAACATATCAACTTACATCTAGTAACTAGATTACCATAGTACAAGAGTATTTGGGCAGATAAATGTGACGACTGCATTACATTGGCAACAGCGGATTGGCAATCAAAGAGACTGGGTTTGGCGGGGTTGGAACATCCGTTACACTTACATTCGTCCTCTATCAAATCAACAAAAGACAACACCTCTGATCCTGTTGCATGGGTTTGGTGCTTCCATTGGTCACTGGCGGCACAATTTAGAGGTTCTAGGCACTCACTACACCGTTTATGCCTTAGATATGCTGGGTTTTGGCGCTTCGGAAAAAGCCGCAGCTAATTACAGTATAGAACTGTGGGTAGAGCAAGTATACAGCTTTTGGCAGGTATTAATTGGTCACCCAGTGGTATTAGTGGGAAATTCCAATGGCTCTTTAATTTCCCTAGCCGCTGCCGCTGCCCATCCGGAGATGGTGCGGGGGATAGTTATGATGAGTTTGCCCGATCCTGCTGTTGAACAGGAAGCAATCCCAGTTTTTCTCCAACCCTTAGTGCAGACAATTAAACATATAGTTGCTTCGCCCTTGATCCTGAAACCTGTGTTTTACCTGGTACGTCGCCCTGGAGTATTGCGCCGCTGGGCCAGTCTAGCTTACGCCAACCCAGAGGCAATTACTGACGAACTCATAGAGATTTTAGCAGGACCACCTCAAGACCGAGGTTCAGCCCGTGCTTTTACTGCCTTATTCAAGGCGGCCATAGGGATTAGTTTTAGTCCCAGTGTTAAAAATCTGCTGCCTAATTTAACTATCCCGATGCTGTTAATCTGGGGGCAAAAAGACCGATTTGTTCCCCCAATACTTGCTAGCCGATTTGCGTTATACAACGATAAACTAGAGGTGCTGAATTTGGATGATGTGGGGCACTGTCCCCATGATGAATCCCCAGAACAAGTGAACCAGGCTATCTTAGATTGGATGGATAGATTTGAGTCCTAAGGGACTTCCAACTAAAAAAATATCGAATTCCTAGGGGAGCAGAGGGAGTAACAGTCGTGTTGAGTCCATAAAATGGGATAATTTAATTTCTGGAAGTCCCTAAGAGATTGCCACTTGAGTTGTATCTACATCTATAGCCCCACTTACCGAATGAGCTAGGGAAATTATTTTGTTGAGAGTGTCTTGACTGGGGACACTGCCTTTTAACACCACGGTGCTACCCACCTGAGTAACACAGAGGGTATTCACATCATCCAGTTGGGGATCTTGATCAAAAGCCAGGGCAACCCGTTTTGCCAAGCCTCTTTGGTCGTATTCGCCACTGAATCCCAGGTGCTCTGGGGGAATTGCTCGTACGGCTTGGGGAGTCGGATTTACTTGGGCATTTTCCGGTTGTTCCAGTCCAAAAAGTCTTTGTAACCAACCCATAGATACTTTTCTCCTCTTGGAAGGTTGATGAGGAAGGCAGGAGGCTCCAGAATCACCAGAAGAGTTATATTCCTTTTGCCTTTGTTGATAACTCAAATCCTAAAATAGAGGCAGCAGCTATATTCCACATCTGCCCCACAAAGGATATATTTTAGATAAGATCCCTCTAAAGTACTGTTTTATCTAGAGTCAGAAACCCACGGCTAAAAGCCGTAAAGCTCTGAAAAAGCTCGAATCTGACCCAACTCACAGTACCTCGCGTACTATCGTTTAAGGCAAGAGTTAAAGACCTACCAAGGGTTTGCCTTGCTATTCCTTGCTCTAGAACCAAACGATTAAACTATTTCTTTTGGGTTAAACCAGTGTCGAATGGAACAGTACCGACCAAACAAAAGTCACCCGCTAAGGTGCTTTGCACATAGCTAACATTACCCGAAAGGAGTTACTGGTGAAATACTACGCCGATGAAAGTCAGCGTAGCGTTTCCCTATCTTTCTCTGAAGCCTCTAAGTTTCCTACTTACCGAGTTTTCTTATGAGTGGATCTGTTGAGTTTACAATAGAGGATTAAACCATCATCTAGTTGGCAAAATGAAACATACCCTTTCAGTTCTCGTGGAAGATGAAGCAGGGGTTCTATCCCGAATTTCCGGTTTATTTGCCCGTCGGGGCTTTAATATTGAAAGTCTGGCTGTCGGACCTGCTGAACAGGGAGGCGTTTCCCGAATTACGATGGTTGTACCTGGGGACGATCACGTGATTGAACAACTCACTAAACAATTATATAAGCTCATCAATGTCCTCAAGGTCCAGGATGTTACCGAAACTCCCTGTGTCGAACGAGAGTTGATGTTGTTAAAGGTGAATGCCACTAGCAGCAATCGCCCAGAAATTGTCGAACTCTCACAGATTTTCCGGGCGCGAGTGGTGGATGTGTCGGAAGATTCCCTCACTTTAGAAGTAGTGGGAGATCCGGGTAAAATGGTAGCCATTGTCCAAGTTCTGCAAAAGTTTGGGTTACGGGAAATCGCCCGGACTGGAAAAATTTCCTTGATACGAGAATCAGGTGTGAATACTGAACTACTGAAGTCTTTGGAAGCCAAGGTTTAGGGAGCAAAACCAAATATTTTGAAACCTCTTTCATGCTTGGCGGTTAAATTTTTTTCATTGGGACTCCCTCCTGCCTCTGGTGGAGTGCAGGGGTTTTCGGACTTAACGGGAAAAGTTAGGTGGAGGACACGGAGCAGGGGAGAGATTGATATGTTCTCTTCCCAATCCCCAGTTCCCAATTACCCCCCTAATTCCATAGCATCCTGAATTTGCCTCACCACCTCTAAACAACCAGAAGCGATGGCATTTTCAGGATCAAACTTGAGTGCTTGGTACCAAGAAGCGATCGCCTCCCGAAAATTCCCTTGTAGTGCTGATAATTTCCCAGCTAAGGTGTGAAAATCTCCACTGCTGTAATTTAAAGCTAGGGCTTGATTATTTTGAGTTGCTGCCTCTAAATAACGCCCCTGTTGCCATAAATCCAGTGCTTGTCTGTGATACCAAATAGCTTGGTCGTGAAGGCGGATTAAGTCGGATAAGTCGGCTTTGCACCGCCTACAGGTTTGGGTTTCTCTCTCTACTGTAGGACGATACACTGCGCCACAAACAGGACATTTCATGGGTTTTTAATCTTCTTCATTGGTACTGGCGTAGTATAGGAAATCTTCTAGCTCTTCTTGTAACTGGGGTAATTCCTCCTTGTCTTGAGCAATAGCCTCTTCCACCTGATCGATTAGGTTTTGTAATTCACTAGCTTGTTCAGCATCTAGGGTGGAAAGTGCAGCTTTAGCTCGTTCTAAAAGTGTCTCCAGTTCGGGTGCAGTTTCCACTGCATCGATTGTTTGCATAATATTAAATAATTCGTCTAAGTTCTCCCTGGCCTGGTTCAATTCATGGCTAGAAAGTCGCTGCATAGCAGCATCATTTACTACTAACGTCCCCTGTTGCCCTTTGCCTTTTTCGGTGGTGGTGACAGTAAGAATGCCATTCATGTCAAAATCGAAGTGAACCTCAATCTGAATACTTCCACCTGGACTTGGTGGCAAGTTTTCCACCTTGAACGCACCCAAGGGGACATTTTCTTCAGCGATCATATTTTCCCCTTGGAAAATTTCGATTTCCACTGCTTCTTGATTGTCGCGCACAGTGGAGTATACCTGGGACCGGGAGACGGGGACAACGCTATTACGCGGGATAATAACGCTAAAGTAACCTGGTGCTAACCCCATAGGCGTATTCACCACTGCAGATATACCTAGAGAATGGGGGATCACATCCACCAGAATGGCATCCACTGCTTCACCTACTAACACCCCAGCTTGTAAAGCTGCGCCTAGGGCCACGCACAGGTCAGGTTGTAGCCCATCAATGGGAGTTTGCCCTAAATGTTCTTCAATCATTGTCTGTACTAGGGGGATGCGCGTAGATCCACCCACAAGGATAATCCGGTCTATTTGTTCTGGTTTGAGGTTGGCATCTGTCAGGGCCCGGTCAATAGCTTCTAGGGTTTCTGTTAGGAGGGGACGGATCAGTTTTTCAAAGTCAACTCGTGGTACTTCTACCTCCAAATGGAGCGCTGTTTTGCCTTTACTACCCAAATAGGCTTCTCTCACTGTACCGAAGGCATGGGAACTCAGGTCAATTTTTAACTGTTCTGCGGCTCTCAGGAGTCGGGCTTGGGTTGCGGCATCATTGGGTACCTCTAGGCTATGTTCTTTGCGGAAGATATCCGCTAGATGAAGTTGCAACAATCGGTCAAAATCATCTCCCCCCAAGCGGTTGTTTCCATGACTAGCTAGTACTTCTGTGACTTCGCCGGTTATTTCTACCACAGAAACATCAAAGGTACCACCGCCTAAGTCGTAGACCAGGACTTTTTCTGTTTTTTCGGAACGCAAGTCATAAACCAAGGCTGCGGCAGTGGGTTCGTTGATAATTTGCAGTACCTCAAACCCTGCGATCTCCCCAGCGGTTTTAGTTGCTTGGCGTTGAGCATCTGTGAAGTAGGCGGGGACAGTAATCACAGCTTGGTGAACAGGTTCTTGCAGGGCATTCTCGGCCCGTTGTTTGAGGGCACGGAGAATGATAGCGGAAATTTCCTGGGGTAGGTATTCCCTATCGCCTAATGTGGTCTTATGGTCTGTCCCCATCCATCGTTTAATGGATTTGACGGTGCGCTCTGGAGCTGCTGCATACTGCCGCAGAGCTTCTCGCCCTACTAGCAGTTTACCTTGATCGCTCAACCCCACACAGGAAGGTAAAATCAGGTCTCCATCTTCTCCTGGTAGTACCCGTGCCTGTCCGTCCTCCACTATTGCCACTTCGGAATTAGTGGTCCCTAAGTCTATACCTACTGCTTTCATAAGTCGAGTTTTACTGTTGTTTAGTTATTAGTGCTTGCATGGGGACTAGCTACGATCACTTGTGCTTCTCGAAGTACCCGGTCTCCCCATAAATAACCGCGTACTACTTCCTGAACTACCGTATTGTCTGCTATCTCTGCCCTTAGCTCGCGCCCTACAGCATACATTCTTTGGGGGTCAAAGGGTTGTCCTTGGGCTTGGATGGGGACAACCCGCCGTTGCCGGAGTACTTCTAGGAGCGATCGCCGAATTAACTCTACTCCCTGCTGATTGCTGATTAAAATTTCCTTGAGGGAGGATGTTTCCGGCACCTCGGCATCTTTGGTGGTAAACCACTGAGCAACTGACTCCCAGAAGTTTTTTGGGGTTGATATTGCTGCTAGCTCCTCTTCCCAGTGAGTACATGCCCGATCTAGAGCATCGAGGATGCCTAGTAAGTCCCGGAGTAACTTCTCCTGCTGCTGCTCAAATTGTCCCCCTGCCTTTTCCTGATTGGCAGTGGTTGCTGTTAATGCTTGCTGGAGTGATTCCTGCGCTGAGCGCATCAATTTGCCCTGTTGCTTCAATTCTTGACGCAGAGCGGTCCATTCGTTTACTACCTGATAGAGGTCAAAGGTATTTGCTGATAGCGGTGGTTGACCTAAATAATCGGGTGGAGTTTGTTCTGAGTGTAAATAGTCGAGCAATTGGGCAAATAAAGCTTCTTTGTCATTTGTCATAGTCGAGAAATCAGAGTCAAAAAATCAGAAGGTAGCACGAATTAAATCATCTAGGTTAACTGCCAGTTGAGCGATGGCTTTGGCGTGGATTTGTTGCAAGATTTGGGCATCTATTTCCACTTCTAGTGGACGAATTTTCAGGAACTCTTCTTTGTCAGTTGTTTCACCTTTGCTGATTGCTTCATAAGCGGCTCGAATTGCCTTAAATTCCTCTGGATAGGTATGGGCCGGAAATTCTCGCAGCTTTTTGTGGTATGCTGCTTTGACTTCGGTAGGGGTTGCACTGGGAAGAATTCCTAAGCGTTCATAGGGAGAAGTCATACAAATTGCCAATAAAATTTATTGCTATATCCTAGAAATCATATATCATTCAGGCAACACCTCCCTAAAATAATTCATTAAAACCACCTCTAGTTCTCCCCTTTTTCTTTTTGGTATTAGGTGGCATCCTACCAAAGATAGAGCTTAAATCGATGTAATCGTCTTCCTCTTCTTCCTCAGAGAAATCGGGCATCTCGCTTAACATCCTTTGTTTGAGTTCTGGGAGCATCCGTTTTAACTCAGATGGAGGAATTTTGTCACCAAATAATCTTTTGATCATCGCTTCTATAAAGTCATCAATATCTAACCCACGCATATTGTCAAATTCTTCTGGGTCTGGCATCATCTCTCTAGCTTCTTGGGCGGTAGTAAATGCCTGCTCTTCTCGGAAGGCTTGTAATGCTTTGGCATCTTGCAACCGACGAGCTAATTCAAATCCCTGTTGCTTCAATTTTTCGTAGTTTGAGCTAGTGACAGGGTAGGTTGTAGCTCTGGCTAATAGTAGCAGAGGGTTTTGGGGTTCTCGCTCTAGGGCTGCTTCCAGGGCTGGGACAAGGGATTGAATCACACCAAAACGACGTGCTTGTAATTGAATATTTGCCAGAGCATTTCCTGGTTGGGGTGTGGTGTTGAGATACATCTCAATAGGAGATTCGAGTTTTTTGCTGTTATTACCCTCTTTCAGAGCCAGAACAACTAGATGGGCAACCTTGGCCTCTGGATAGTCTGTGATCAACCTAAACAACTGCTCAGAGTACTTGTTGATGAGGGCGGCAATGCCTTTTTCCCGTTTAGCAAATAGCTGGATCGAAATGGCGATCGCTTGTAATACGGGGATTTGGTCCTGTCCTGGTAATTTTGACAACAAGTTGTCCCATATTTGGGCAGCCTGTGTCTGGTTTAAGGAAACTCGTCCACCGGAGTTGGGGACTCCCTCCGCTGCATCTACGAAAATCTGACAGGCTCGTGTAGCTGGATCTTTGGGTTTTCCTTCCTGTATTAGCCGAATAAAGAAGGAGTAACTTTGGCTGGAGAGGGCATCTACCCAAGGTAGAACTTCTATTTCTGGTTCAATATTGATGTCACCAAAGGTCTTGCCAAATCGCTGACGGGCTTCATTACGTGCCTGTTTATTGTCTAGTAGTTCCCAACATGACAACAGAACACCGTAGACTTCTGGATATCGACATCCACTTTCTAGGGCTTGGGTTAGCAGTGCTGTTGCCTCGGGAAGCTCATTGTCTGAGGCAGCAATTAATCCCTTGCGTCCAATTAACTCCGGTGATGTGGGGCAGATTTCTTCTGCTTGTCGGATGGAGGCCATAGCTTGGCGATCTCGATCCATTCCCATATAGGTGTCTGCCATTAAGCAAAGGAGATGGGCTTGGGTTGGCTTCAATCGTTCTTCTGGCCATTCTTGGGGATTTTTGCGCCCTTGCTCCTCTAACCACTTCAAAATCCGGGTAATCAGTCGTTGGTGTTCTTGGTCTGAATCGTTAGCTCTGAGAACTGATAAGAGGTTAACTGCCAATTGGGGATTAAAGGGTTGCTCTGTTTGCAGGGGTTGCCAGAACTTTTCCGCACACTCGATATCTCCTGTGGTCATTGCCTGTTGACCTGCTAGGGCCAGTAGGGAGGAGCGCAGAGTTTCTAATTCTGGAAAGCGCAATGGACGCCGCTCGAATCTCATCAAGATATGTGCTGCCTCAGAATAGTTGCCTTGATTAATTAGCTGGCACATTCTTAGCACCATCATTATCTCTTGGGTTGCTTTGTCTCTACGATGTTGTTCTAGGTTGAATTCTCCGGTTTGAGCTAGTTGGAAAGTTGCCAGTTGCTCTAAAATTGGATTCCCTAAGTACTTGGGTTGGCCCACTGCTGGTGGCAATCCTAAAAAGTAAGCTGCACCTTGCCAGTTCCCAGCTACCTGCTGGGTATAAACCATCCAAGCTGTTGGTACATCTCCAGGGGTAATAGGGCGCTTAATTTTGCCAAATTGGGTGAGGGCTGTATGGTATTGCCCTTGTTTAAGAGCTAAGACCCCATGCACCCAGTGCAGTTGAGGTGTACTAAATTTTTTACTATTTTGGGTTATTAAGTGCTCAACTGTGGCTGTATCTCCCTTCAGTAACAGGAGTTTTAGATAACATACGCTATATTCTTTAGGCAGTTTGTCTTGAGCGAAGGCATCTTTGAGGAGATTTATGGCCGTATCTAACTGATTTAACTTTAACAGGCACTTAGCTTGCCAGTAGTAGACCTCCCCTGTTAGTCCCAATTCTAGGGAGCGACTGAAGGATTTTTCTGCTTGTTTGAAGTCTTGCTTTTGGAATTCTTGCTGACCTCGGAGCCACCAAATCTCTGATTCCTTGGGGGAAAATTCAATTTTTGGGTGCGATCGCTGAATTTTTTTGATCTCTTCCAACGCCTGGCGATATTTTTGCTGCTTTAGCAATTCTTGTAGTTGGGTGTGGAAAGAGTTCTCATCTGGGTTTGCTCCTTTGTTAGAGCCTTGCTGGGTATTGTGCTTTGCCACTGAAATCTTCTCTCCTGATTGTTGTTCGCTTGCCTTTGTTTTGGAAAAGGTGGCTTTAACAAATTCACTTAACTGGAAAATATAGATTTTATCCTAATTTTACAATGCCAAAGTATAGAATCTTCCCCAGCCCTGTATAAAAACTTTTTGGGACCTGTCCCCACCAATTGTATGGTTAGGGACCAGAAAATCTGAAATTTTGGTGGAGTAGCACCCAGAGCAGGGGGAGTATGCTTTAGCGTAGACCCGCCCAAAATTCGCTCATAAAAAAACTAGTACGACTGGGTAGACGGCGTTTGACGGCCGTAGCGTTCGCGAAGCGTGTGCCTTGCACAGAGTTGGGTAAACTTCCTCTGTCAGCAGAATCTCATGGCTATAAGCCATGAGAGTGTCAACGATAGTCTAGTTAGATTTGAGATTGCTCTCAATCTCAAATCTGTCCCCCTACTCTCCAGTTGATTACTACCAAGCTTCTATATTTTTAGACAATTAAAACGTACATACACTAGAGTTAAAGTATTATAATATATACTTATCTTAAGTTACTCGTAATGTGTGGAGTTAGAGAGGGGAGAAGTTGAGGTTTCACGACTTCACGGGAAAAGTCAGTTACCCAATATGGTAAACGATCACTCAGTCCGAACCTGAGCGATCGCCTACGCATAATTATTATGGAGTGTTAGACATTAGCTTGGGTTCTTCTTCCCAATCTTTCTTGAATCCTGCCCTTAGCGGCTTTAAATTGTGTAGCTATATTTTCGCTTTGCTCTGTATTCCAGTTATTGCGAATTGCCGCAAACATTGTGTTTTCTTCTTGCCGAACATGATCAGTAACAATGTCTCTTAGCTCCCGGATTTTATCTTTGAATTCAGCAGCGGAGGGGTGAATATTTTGAATCTCCCCTAAGAGCTGCTTCATCTGGGATTGCTCATCGTAAAGCTCTTGAGTATTCCCTTCACCGTAGAAAGAACGTACTTGGGGATATACTACTTCCTCTTCAGCTTCAGCGTGAGCTGTCAAATCCCGGTAAATTTGCCCGAAATACTCTTGAATCCTTTGAGGATCGTTACTTTGTAGTAGCTCTGTAAATAGGATGTTCACCTTATTGTGATCCATGCGGATCAAATCTTGAATATTTACATCCCTTTTATCTGAAGTTTGAGTGACGGCACTACCCACTGCACCACTAAAAGCAGCGATCGCATCTTGAACCCGGGCCCAAATTCCTTGTTCGGCATCTTGTCCTGTGAGTTCCCGTACACCGAGAATTTCCAGGATACCTTTAAGTTGTTCTTGGTGGGCCCGGTTCTCAAAGTTAATAGTATTTAGAGGTGTGAGTGCTACTATCACATCGGCTCCAATTTTTTGGGCGGCTTTGTGAATAGTTATACCGTACATTACTTGTTGATGCTTTAGCAATTCATGCTGAAATACTTTTTCATAGAAACTTAACTCAGAACCACGCACTAATTCCCTAATTCTTTCTACTAGTTGTTGCACAGTTACTTCTGGTTCTTTGTGAATCCCGTACTGAACTATTACCGTATCTAGAATGCCCAAATTTTTTCTGCCATCCTCAAGCATTCTCCGAATTCTATCGGAGATTTCTGGCTCCGTTGATTCTCTCAAAAATAATTCTTCATTTTCGATAATCAACTGTTGGATTATTTTTAGATCAGCCAATTTTCTAGCAATTGCATCACGTTTTACATCGTCTAAAGTCGCTACCATTGTGAGTTCTCCTCAAAAGAGCTTTCTTATTTGTTGCCAATCCTAGGTTGACATAGGTTTGAGGAAGATTCCATCTTTCTTTTGAGCGAGGATAGAAAATAGTTATTATTTGTTCTTTTCTCCTCTGCGGTGACCAAATAACTATTCTTTGGGTAGAGAAAAATTTGCTTTTACTTTTCTAGAGTCAAAACATAATCTAACCCCAGAAATATATGACAACTACAAATAGAAATACATCTCCCTACCCCAATATTCCCGCAGTCATGGAAACTGATGATAGAGAGTTTCTTGATTCCGGTGTTACTAGTACAGTAGCGATCGCTGGACACCCTCTCCATCCGGCGCTGATTGTCTTCCCAGTTGCCTTTCTGGTTGGTGCTTTCCTCACTGATTTAGTTTACTGGTATACTCAGGATCCTTTTTGGGCAAGAGGCTCTTTCTGGCTATTAATTGCAGGTTTAATTGGTGGCTTAGTTGCAGCCTCAATTGGGTTATTAGACTTCTTACGTATCGAGCGAGTCCGCAAGCGCACTGCTGGCTGGGCACACCTCATTTTTAATGTTATAGCCCTCGGTTTAACTGGCATCAACCTCATACTTCGGTGGAACAACCCAGTAGGTGCTGTATTGCCTTGGGGGTTGATAGTTTCCCTCTTTGTCATACTACTTATTGGTGCTTCCGGTTGGTATGGAGGAGAATTAGTATATCGGCACAAAATTGCAGTGATCGGTAATGGTAGGTGATAGGCTAGATGTATAGCTCAGGCAGAAAGTATGCAAAAAAAGTTAAAGTTAAAGTTAAACCTAATTCAAAACAGCGTAAGATTGAAGAAATCCCAGATGGGAATTTAAATGTGTATTTAAACTCCCCACCAGTAGATGGTAAGGCCAATAAAGAAGTAATTCAGTTACTAGCCGAAAAGTTTGATATACCGAAATCGCTGATTACAATTAAGGGGGATCGCCAGCCCTATAAGGGAATAACTCGTTGTGCTGAACCAGCATAAAGGTTGTCACCCCCTCAGTAGTTGGATACAATCGATTACACAAGATTCTGGCTGAAATTCTCGCCTAGCAAGGAATCAGTATTGTGTTAATCCTGTCTGGTTACTTAACGCTTTATTCAAGCTTTCAGCTAATAACCAACATGAGACTTTGCATCAAATCATCAGCGTGTATTTAATTTCTGAACCATAATTAGAGTATAATTATGAAAAACTTTTTTGCCTGAGCCAACAATATGAAAATTCAAATCGTTATTCGTCAAGAAAAAAATCAATTATATAGAGCGGAGATTGTGAGTGCTAAACCAACTATTAGTGCTGCACTTCCTTCCTAGAAATACTGAAACGGATTCATGAACGTTTAGCAAGCACTACATTTAAATTTAATCCATCAGAGCCTGTGACATTAAACAAAGAAGATACTTTATTAGAAATTTATATAGAGCCAGGACAGCGTTATCCTGTCACTGAACTGCGACTATTTGAAGAATATGCCCTACAAATTCTAGAGATGCTTCCCGGTGCCTGTGCAGAAAGAACACCGGATGTAATTCAGATTAATTTGGGTGATTTTCGTGATGAAAAAGGAATTGTTGTCATTGTCACACCAGAAGCAATTGAGTTAAGATTACCAACACTAGAATGGCTGGGTCCGCATACACCTGTTGAATCAAGTAAGCTTTGGCGGCGGCTAAAATTAAATAGTTCAAAAAAATTTGATATCGCTCAACTTATAACTTCTGCTCAGGAGGCACAATCTCAAACTTTTGGTGTCTGTAAATTTTGTTCTCAAAAACTGCCTTCTGGATGGATGTTCAGGCGAGATGTCTGTCAAAGTTGTGCTGAAAAACATTTAGGGATTGTCCATTAATGAAAAAAAACTAATTGTAACCGTTCACGGGGGAGGTACGAGAAAACGTAGCTGATTCTGGAGCAAGACACAACACGATAGCAAGATCTCCCGCAGGGTACGCCATCGCCTTTGATTATTCACTGACAAGTAAAAGCTGAATTATGTGTACAACCGATCAATTGCTTACTTGCTATCAACTTAGGGACTACCAAACTTTTATTTCCTATTGTTAAGATATCAACCGCTACGATTACTCAATCTATTATCTCATCTGGGTTAATCCCCAGAGATCGCAGTTGTTCTGCCAATTGTTCTGCTCGCAGCCTTTCTCGCGTTGCTAGAGACTCCGCCCGTTCCGCTCTTAAGCGTTCCTGTTCCATCAGGGACTCCGCCTGTGCTGCTCGTTCTTCGCCTGTCAGCAGCAGGTTCCCCTCTCTATCCCACCAGCGTAACCAGGGCAGGGTGGCGTATTTGTAGTGCCCCTGCCAGATCCCCAGTTCTGCCCCTAGGGGTGGAATCGGGTAGTGCCCGCTTTCATTCGCTGGCAGTAGCTGATAACGGTCTTCAATCAAGTGGTAAACTTCGATACTGGCTTTGGTGACTTCGTAGATGCCATAGAAAGGCACCCGCATGGCTTGCTCATAAACCCAAAACTTACCTTTGTAAGGAGTTCGATCTCGCTCCTCCTCCCCATCACCAGAGACAAACTCTAGCACGATGAGCGGTGCCACAATCTCCTGCCACAGCACGTATGATCGCCGTAGTTGCCCATTCAGTGTGGGGGGAACATTTGGGACGTAGAACCAATCGGGCGCTTCTGCCCCCTTTTCGGGTGGCTCCGTCAAGCGCCAGTAGATGCCAGAATCTTGCCCAATGCAGTATTGTCCATCCGGGTGGCGTTGCTGCAAGACGGGGTTAATAGAGTCTGTAAGTAGAAGACTTTGGGGATGTTCCTGGAAATTTTTCACAAATGTCCCATCTGACTCTGGTAGCTGCGTATGGTCAGGCAAAGTTTTGGGTAACTCTGGCAAAACAGTTGAAAATTCAGTTGTGGTCATGGATTTCCCCCTCTGAATCGATATCATAATTCTATCGCTCCCCCTCCCCTGCCCAAATGATGACTCTCGTGTTTCTCAATCTCCCGTTGTGCCGCATCGTCAGGCGCTTCCCCCTAGCTCGGTACCTAAGGGTGGATGCAGTCAATCTAAAAATCCCAAATCCAAAATTGATGGACTGTTCTGGAGCTTGTAAATGATGATTTATCATTGTTTCCCGTAGCAATTCCCTGAAGGCAAGAAATCGTACAATTTTAGTGTTGGCACCATGTCTTCAAAATATTAACTAGGGGTTGATTTGCGTATGGGGGAAAATTTAATCACAGGGAAAACTAAACTACTGGGGGTGATTGGTCATCCTGTGGAACATTCCCAATCACCATTGATGCATAATGCAGCTTTGCAGCATTTGGGATTAGATTATGTTTATCTCCCCTTTCCCATAGAACCGGAAAACCTAGAGGTAGCTATCATCGGGTTGGCAGCCATTGGTGTTGTCGGTTTTAGTGTCACAATCCCTCACAAACAGACCATATTACCTTTACTCTCAGAAATCACACCCATAGCCCAATCTATAGGTGCAGTGAACACCATAACTCGTCAAAATCACAAATGGGTGGGGACAAATACGGATGTAGCCGGATTTATTGCCCCCCTGCAGAGCCAAGATTGGAGCCAGAAGGTTGCGGTAATTTTAGGCAATGGTGGTGCAGCTAGGGCAGTGGTTGCAGGTTGTCACCAATTAGGCTGTACTCAAATCCATGTTGTGGGACGAAATATGCAGAAGTTAGAGGAATTTCGCCACAGCTGGGACAGTTCACCCCTAGGTAGGAGGCTACAGGTGCATCAATGGGAAAAACTACCCCAAGTAATTCCCCAAGCTGATCTGCTGGTAAATACAACCCCAATTGGAATGTATCCCCAGGTGGATCAATCACCCCTGAGTATGGAAGAAATCGGGCAGATCTCACTAGGAGCGATCGCCTACGACTTGATCTATGTTCCCAAACCAACGCGATTTCTCCAACAAGCAGCAGCACAAGGGGCAATTGCCATTGATGGGCTGGAAATGTTAGTCCAACAGGGAGCAGCAGCTTTAAAAATCTGGTTGCAGCAAGAGACAGTCCCCATAGATGTGATGCGTCAAGCACTACAAAAGTCAGTAACCCAGCCCTGAAAGGGCTGAAGCTCTGTAAGAGAAATCAAACAAGCTGTGCTGACCAGACCACCTAGTAATAGGTAAATGTAAAAGCGGGATGCTTCCAATAGAACGGGAGCATTCCATTTTTGCAAGTTAGTCATTTTTAAGGTTTGAAACCCGGACAATTTTGTCAATTTGGGTAATGATTTTACGGGCATTGGGATGCTCCCGACACTCCCCTACTTAATCTTCAAATTAAACGGTAGACGAGCATAAACACCCTGGGGGTCGTTCATTTGTTGCATAACTGCTACTTCCCGCTGCAATTGCTGAAATTCACCAGTGAGGGGGTCGGTTGGTTTGACTTGCGCTTTCTCCATCCCGAACTTAGTCCGTGTCTCTTCTAGGGCTTGCCCGAAGAGACGTTCTTGCCAGGTACTCACCTGCGGATACTCTTGCAGTTCCCAATTGTCACCCAGATTTGCTTGTTTGGCTGTATATGCAATGGCTACCTTGAGTCCACCTATGTCATCTACCAACCCAATTTCTTTTGCTGCTTCTCCTGACCAAACTCGTCCTTGGGCAATCTCTGCTACCTTGCGGATTGGTAATTTCCGTCCTTGGGAGACTTTGTTCAAGAATAGATAGTAAATGCGGTTGACAGTGTGTTGGTAAATTGCTAATTCTGTGGGTGATCTAGGACGAGAAATAGTTTGGGTGTCAGCGTAGCGACTAGTTTTAACTGTATCCCAAGTGATGCCATTGTTATTTGCCAATTTTTGACCGTTGAATAATATCCCAAAGACACCAATAGAACCTGTAATTGTGCTGGGTTCGGCAAAAATCCGGTTTGCGTTGCTGGCAATCCAATAGCCTCCGGATGCTGCAACATCACCCATAGACACCACCACAGGTTTTAACTGACGAGTTAAGCGGATTTCTCGTTCCATCACCTCAGCTGCGCTAGCACTACCACCGGGGCTATTGATCCGCAGTACTACTGCTTTGACATGATGATCTTGCCGTAATTTGTTGAAGATAGCGGCAAAGCGATCGCCTCCTATTTGCCCATCATCACCTCTACCATCGACAATTTCGCCTTCAGCATAAACTACAGCAATTTTATTGTCTGATTTCTGGGTTCCAAACACTGATTTACCGGGGACCTGAGCGTAGTCAGTTAAGTCTATTTGGTGGAAGGTTTGATCTTGGTCGTTACTGTCTGTCAGTTGCTTCAGTTCTGCTACTAGTTGATCAGGATATTCCACTTCGTCTACTAACCCGTTGGTTTTGGCTTCTACAGGGTCTAGTATTGATTGATTGTCTGCAATCTCTTGTAACTTTTGGGGTGTGATTTTCCGGCTTGTGGCTACGGTGGTGCGCCATTCTGCCCACACATCGTCTAATAGTTTTTGGGTTTGTTCCCGATTCGCTGGACTCAACTTATTGAGGATGTATGGTTCTACTGCTCCCTTAAACTTACCTACCCGCACTACCTGAACACCTATGCCGTATTTCTGCAATGCTCCCGCTAGAAACATTGGTTGCGAGCTAAAACCGTTAACTTCTAAAAGTCCAACTGGGTTGACTATAATTTCATTTGCCACTGAACTCAAGAAATATTCTCGTTTACTCCAGTCCATACCGTAAGCCACAATCTTTTTGCCAGAGGCACGGAATTTTTCTAAGGCTTGACGGATTTCTGTGAGGGAGGCAAAGCCAATATCAGTTTCACTGGGGTGTGTCCCATCTAGATAAATAGCGACAATACGTGGGTCTTGCTGGGCTTTTTCTATAGTTTCTAAAACTTTACGTAGTGTGATTGTATCTTCTTCTGTGCCTGAGAGGGCCTTTTGTAGAACTTCGTTAGAACTGGGTTGGCCATCGGTGATTTTGACCGACATATCAAAAACTAGTACTGATTTATCTTTCACTTCTTTTCCACCATCTTGGGAAAGAGTCGTAGCTAATAGCAGTGAAAATAAGGCAATAGTACCGACACTAGAGAAAATAAATAGTCCCAGTAAGGTGCCAATCACGCTGGCAAATGTTTGCTTGAGAAAATTACCCATGTTTAGTTGATTGATAAATAGCAGTTCTCGTTGGAGTAGGTACTATTTGCCTACTTTCTATAGTATGAGCTCTAAACTAGTAGAACGCTTTAACTGATACAGAGTAGCATTGCCTGTGCAAAATAATACGGTTTTGATTTCCGCAATTAACGCTTCAGCTAGTTCATCGGCTGTGGTTACTGAGTCTGCGGCAGCTTTGAGGAAAGGCATGGCTAAACCGACGATATCTGCTCCTAAGGCGATGGCTGTTGCTGCATCTAGTCCGTGACGCAATCCTCCAGAGGCGATTAGAGGTATGTATGGAGCAATCTTTCTTATCCCTGTAATACACTCTGCTGTCGGTAGACCCCAGTCAGCAAAGATTCTCCCTAAACGGCGTTGGATCGGGGTTTGGGCCCGTTCGCTTTCTACTTTCGCCCAAGAAGTCCCCCCGGCTCCAGCGACATCAATTGCCTGTACTCCAGCAGCAATTAGTTGTTCTGCTATTGTCGGAGAAATGCCATTACCTACTTCTTTAGCAATTACAGGTACTGGTAATTGATAGCATAATTTAGAGATTTTATCAATCAGTCCCCGAAAATTAGTATCACCATTGGCTTGGATACATTCTTGGAGGGGGTTGAGGTGTAAAATTAGGGCATCAGCTTCCAGGATGTCAATAATTCGCAGACATTCATCGACACCATACTGATAATTAAGTTGTACAGCACCTAAGTTGGCAAATAATAAGATATCAGGAGCGTACTTACGGACAGCGAAGGTATCAGCTACCTGAGGTTTTTCTACAGCTACCCGCTGGGAACCTACCCCCATAGCGATTTTATGACGTTGGGCTACCTCCGCTAGCCGTTGGTTAATAATTTTAGCTTGTTGTGTTCCCCCAGTCATGGAGGAGACTAATAGTGGTGCCTCTAACCGTTTCCCCAGGAAGGTGGTGCTGATATCAATTTCGCTGTAATTGAGTTCTGGTAGGCAAGAATGGGTGAAGCGATAGTGTTCTAGTCCGCTGGTGACTTGCTGGCATTGAACATCTTCTTCTATGCAGATGCGGATGTGATCTGCTTTGCGACTTTGGATATTGCTGTCAGGAGGGTTCACGGGCAGGTATGAATTAAGGAGGTTGCCTTTATTATCTAACCTATTGGTGAGTGCCTATGCTAGTCTCCTAACTTCTCCAATATTTTAGTTCAAATGTACTAAACAGTTTCCTGATTATCTATGAATAATTCTGCACAAACTTGAGTTATACTCTGGCGGTAAAGCGAAAAATTCTTTTTTCTTCCAACTGAAACTCCTGTTAAGATCCAGGTAATTTAACCTATAACCCAACACCTATGAGTGAGATAGTCCTAGAGGTTGACAATCTACAAGTTGAGTTTACCAGTGATGATAAAACAGTCAAAGCAGTAGATGGAATTTCCTTTAGGTTGCATCGAGGTGAGACTTTAGGGATTGTTGGGGAGTCGGGGAGTGGTAAATCAGTCACATCCCTGGCTGTGATGGGGTTGATACCCAATCCGGGGAGAATCAGTGGTGGAGAAATTTGGTTTAGTCCCCAAGGGAATGGCAAACCAATCAATTTAGTAAGCCTACCTGCTACGGAAATACAGCTGTATCGAGGTGGGGATATTGCCATGATTTTTCAAGAACCGATGAGTTCCCTCAATCCAGTATTTGACATTGGATTTCAGCTAACAGAAGCAATTTTACGCCATCAGAATATATCTCCATCAGAAGCTAAACGAAAAGCGATCGCTCTTTTACAAGAGGTGAAACTTCTCCCCAGTGATGAGCAAATCCAGCAGAATTATCTCAATTTTGCAGCCAGACAAAATGAATTCAAGCTGGCAGAGTTAGTAGAACAGCACAAAGAAATGATCCTAAAACGCTACCCCCATCAACTTTCTGGGGGTCAGCTACAGCGAGTGATGATTGCAATGGCAATTTCCTGTAACCCATCAGTGTTAATTGCTGATGAACCAACCACCGCCTTGGATGTAACAGTGCAAGCGACGATCATGGAGTTGATGGGTGAATTGCAGCAAAGCCGAAATATGGCAATGATTTTTATCACCCATGACTTGGGATTAATTTCGGAAATTGCCGACCAAGTAGCGGTGATGTACAAAGGTAAAATTGTTGAGTGTGGTCCTGTAGAGCAAGTCTTTAACTGTCCCCGACACCCCTACACCAAAGGCTTAGTAGCTTGTCGTCCCAGACTCGAACGTCGTCCCCGCATACTGCTCACTGTTTCTGACTATATGAATACAGAGGAAACCTCAGATGGTCAAATAGTAATTACATCTAAAACACCAATAGAAGCACCAGAGGTTAACCCAGAGGAACTAACACAACGCTGGAACCAATTAAGCCAAACACAGCCACTTTTAGAAGTCCGTGACTTGTATGTGGGCTTTCCCGTTCAAGGTCTTTTAGCAAGATTTACAGATACCCGGGAGACCTCAACAACCCTATTCAATCCTGCCGGTTATCACATGGTCATTAAGGGGGTCTCCTTTCAGGTCTATCCAGGGGAAACCTTGGGACTAGTAGGAGAATCTGGTTGTGGTAAAACCACCCTCGGGAGAACCTTACTGCGATTAGTTGAACCGATCAGCGGGCAGATCATCTTTGCTGGGCAAGATATTAGGAATCTGGAGGGAAAGGCACTCCAACAGCTGCGACGGAAAATGCAAATCATTTTCCAAAACCCCTTTGCTTCTCTTAACCCCCGGATAAAAGTCGGAGAAGCAGTAATGGAACCATTGTTAATCCATAGCGTGGGGAGCACAAAGCAGCAACGTCGAGAATTGGCTGCAGGACTATTGGAACGGGTAGGGTTAGGTGCAGATGCCATGAAACGCTACCCCCACCAATTTTCCGGTGGTCAACGCCAGCGAATTTGTATTGCTCGTGCCTTAGCACTAAACCCTCAATTTATTATCTGTGATGAGTCAGTTTCATCCCTGGATGTATCTGTGCAGGCACAGGTACTAAATTTGTTAAAAGAACTGCAAAGTGATTTTCAGCTAACCTATATTTTTATTTCCCACGATTTAAGCGTAGTGAAATTTATGAGCGATCGGATCTTGGTAATGAATCAAGGTCAAATCGTGGAACAGGGAACAGCAGAAAGTATCTACCGCGAGCCTAAAGAAGAATACACACAGAAATTAATTGCCGCCATCCCTACAGGGAGCATAGAGCGGAAGCGACGAAGGAACTCTGTGTTGTGATATGGGAATCTAGTTTGATGGGCGAGAAATAATCTGTGTAGGCTCTTAATAGGAAAGAGGAACAGAGTTGTACGGAGTGTTTTTCAAAAATCAAATAGGATTCCTATATTAGTTTGATGATAAATGACTTTAGTCATATTGCTAATATGACCTATAGCATGCTTATCTTTACTTGCTTGTATGATACATTGAGTACATAAAAATTAACAAGTATAAGGAATTGTATGAAGCGCTTTTGTGTAATTCTGGGGACCCTTCTGACAACTACTTCTGTGGTATCTTTCCCTCACACCGCTGACGCTATTGATTTATCACCTTTCATACCTTTGTTACAGCGAGTCGTACCTTCGCAGGGAAATCAAGATTCAAAGAACCAAGATACTAAAGATGACCCGGATAATCAAGATTCAAAGAACCAAGATACTAAAGATGACCCGGATAATCAAGATTCAAAGAACCAAGATACTAAAGATGACTCGGATAATCAAGATTCAAAGAACCAAGATACTAAAGATGACTCGGATAATCAAGATTCAAAGAACCAAGATACTAAAGATGACTCGGATAATCAAGATACTAAAGATACCCCAGATAACCAGGATAATCAAGATACTAAAGATACCCCAGATAAGTAGCCAAACAGAAATATTTACAAACTAATATCTAGTCTTATCTAGACTGGATAAAGGATTCCACCCCAGAGTTTGTGTAATTAATTCTGCTCAATTACTTAATTAGGGTCTGCTGAAAAACTCCACAAATCGAATCTAGGTGACACACAGTGCCTAAAATGGGGACTTCGGGGGTTGGTTTTTCAAATTCACCCCACGATTTTCTACCAAAGTGCAGGAATTTTGAACATCTATTTACCATAGTCTTGCACCTGTCTAGAATAAAAACGGTTGAAACCCTTATTTAGAATATACTTTTAGTTTAACTTATAAGTAATGAGGAACGACTACCCCAATCTGCTCACAATCGTCCTTTTCATCCTAACGGGATTGAAATATTGCTCATGGTGTGATGAATGCATATTTCTAGTGCTGCAACTATTCAGAAATGAGGGC